>Ga0074045_10000660_pt1 | contig 33636 bp, 31 predicted proteins | sample BogForMeECP23OM2_FD_94442 | JGI IMG/M metagenome (GOLD analysis project Ga0074045, IMG submission 94442) | Bog forest soil microbial communities from Calvert Island, British Columbia, Canada - Bog Forest MetaG ECP23OM2 | ecosystem: Environmental > Terrestrial > Soil > Wetlands ...
CCCCCAGAAACCACGCAGTTGTGCGTGAAGTCGTCATATAGGTAGTACAGCCTATTTTAGGCGCCTTCCGAGACTCCCCGGACCTCTGCGTCGCAGAGGGGTGGCGTAAGCATCACCGCGCTTGCTGCAGCGCCACGGCAAAAGTGCAGGTTGGAGGATTCCTAATCGGCCATCCTGATGGAGACAGCTTTAGTGGTGACGTTCGTACCTTCGACGATCAGCCTTCCAGAGATCGGCCCCGCCGCCCCTTTGGGAAACAAAACAGTAGCTTCCAGTGTGCGGCTCTCCCTTGGCAGGAAAGCTTCTCCGGTTGCAGAAAGAAACTGCTTGGCCAGAATGACCGATTGTACGTACAATCGAAATTGGAACAAAAATGACCCGGAGGTGTGCGTGCAGGAAGTTTTTGCCGGTGTGGATGTTGGTGGAACAAGAATCAAGGTCGGACTCGCCGAAGGCAGCGGCCAGCTTCTCTCCTGCGAACTGCTCAAGACGCGGGCCTGCCCCGACGCCGACAGTTTCCTCGATGCCATTGCCACCGAAATTAAGCGGCAAGCGAGTGCTTCCTCGCTTCTCGTCGCCGCAGCAGGACTCGGGTGCCCGGGCCGGATCGACTTTGCGTCTGGCAAGGTTGTCTGGCTGAAAAGCAAGCTGGAGTTCCTGGAGGGCATCGCGCTCGCCGCACGCCTCGGCGAACGGCTCGGATGTCCTGTCGTGTGCGACAACGACGTGAACACCATTCTGGCTGGCGAGATGCGCTTCGGTGCGGGTCGTGGCTATCGGGATGTTGTCGCGTTCACCGTCGGCACGGGTATCGGCGGTGCAGTCGTCCTTGACGGGCGCATGGTGCGCGGGAGCAACTGGGCAACCGGCCACTTCGGTTACATGTCGCACGATCCTTGGGGACCGCCGCATGTATGCGGCAACCGGGGCATTGTCGAAGAGCACGCCTCGCACAGTGGAATTCTGCGCCAACTGCATAAAGCGCTAGAGAGAGGTGAGGTGTCGCCGCTCACGAAAGCGCTAGGCCGTGGCCCGGAGCCGGGCCTGCGCGAGCTGTTCGAGGCGGCGGATGCCGGTGATGCGGTCGGCCGTCGTCTGGCCGACCGTTTGACGTGTGACATTGGAGTACTCGCCGCGAACCTCATCTATGCGTTCGACCCCGAACTCGTGCTCGTCGGAGGTGGTCTCGTGACCCACCGCCCCAGCGTCCTCGACGCGATCCGGCGCGAGGCGGCGAAGCGCACTGCATATTTGCCATCTGGCGCGACGAAGATATTGCCGATGGAGCTGGGAGATGCCGCCGGAATCTTAGGCGGGGTGGCTCTGGCGATGGAGGCCATGTCCCAAACGAAATCGAGTTTGCATGCTCGAGGAGGAGAGAGGTGACAAAGGAAATTGCCACACAAATGCCCCGTTGGGCTGAAAAGCTGATGAAGAAGTACGGAATCAGCGAGCCGCCCCCAGCGGGAGAAGTGCCGGAATGGTTGCGCGAGGAGGTCGAAACTACGCCACTCTGGTACATAATCCGCGAAGCGAAGGAAGTCCGCCGCGCCCACCCGTACCTGCTCATCGAGGAACTGCGCAAGCAGCCCGCGCAATGGCTTGAGATTCTGCACGACTTGCGCCCTGCGATCGAGGCCGTTGCGAACGCCATCGTCGCCCGAGAAACGAAGGAAATCATCTTCATTGGTTGCGGGTCAGCGTTCTTCACGGCAATCCATGGGGAGTTCGTGGTCGAGCGCTTGAGCGGCATTCGCTGCCGGGCGTTGGAGTCGTTCGAGCTCCTTCATTACTTTCCCGACGTGGATCCGGCGCGCACTGTGGTGGTCGGGCACTCTGGCACGGGCGGCAGCATTGAAACGCGTGAAGCGCTGCAAATGGCGCGCAAACGGGGCTGCCCCACTGTCGCGATCGTCAACACTCCCGGCAGCCCGCTCGAGTGCCTCGCGGAGCGCTCGCTCTGCTACGAGACTGCTCAGGGCTGTGGGCCCTGCATCAGCGTAATCAGCACCCGAATTGTGATCCAGACGCTGCTGGGGCTCGAACTCGGACGGCGCCTGGGCCGCAACGCCGCGCGCATAGCCTCCCTCCAGTCACAAATGGCGCGCTGCGCGCTGATCGGCGAGGCGTTCCTTCGCACGCAAGAGGGAGTGGTTCGTTCGCTCGCGGAATATTACAAAGACACAGCGTCCTTTTTCCTCGTCGGCACGGGGCCGAACTACTTTTCCGCTCGCGAAGGGACGCTCAAGATCGAGGAAGAGAGCATCTGTGTCAGCAAGGCCTACCGGCCGGGCGACTTCCATCACGACGTGATCTCCATTCTGGGGCCAACCAACTGCACGATTGCGATCGCCGGCAACGAGGCCACGAATCCACGTATCGCCGACTGCCTGGACGTCGCGCGCGCGGCCGAGTCGGGAACGATCGCGGTCGTCTTCGACGGCAATGATTCGCTCGCTTCCCATGCGGAGCACGTGATCCGGCTCGAGAGCGGCATTGACGAGCTGCTGACCCCGATCCCGCTGACGCTTGTATTTCAGTTGTTCGGCTACTATCGCGGCATCGCCCGCGGCTTCAATCCAGACACGCTGCGCACGGATCACTGGCCGAATGCCAAGGCCTGGATCACAGCCTTCCCTATAGGAACGCACTGAGGGAATGATGAAGCTTGCCCCGTTTCGCGCCGTCATCTTCGACTGCGACGGAGTACTGGTCGATAGCGAAATGCTCGGGCTGCGCTCGTTGCAGCAGGCATTGCAGGAGGCCGGTGTTGAGCGGCCGCTGAGTTCCCTCGCGCGTTTTTCCGGCCGCAGCCACAGCGAGACGCTTGCCGAACTGGAAGCAGAGTCCGGAGTGCCACTGCTCGCACGCCAGGTCGCGCAACGCATGGACGAGTTCTACGCTCACCTCACCAAGTCAGAGGGATTGCAACCATGCTCTGGAGTGCCGCGGCTGCTATTGCATCTGGCGGCCTGCCAGATTCCGTTCACACTGGCCTCTTCCGGCCCGCGCAAGAAAGTGCTCTTTAGTTTGCAGACTGCGGGTCTCGCGTCGGCCTTTCCCCGGTTTGTGTGTGGGGACGACGTGGCACGGGCCAAGCCGGCACCGGATCTTTACCTCGCGGCGGCCGCACTCATTGGCGTGCCGCCCTCGGACTGCCTTGCGATTGAAGATGCACCGAATGGCGTGAGGGCCGCGTGTGTAGCTGGTATGCAAGTCGTTGCCGTTACCACCAACTTTGCGGCGAGCGCGCTGGCGGAGGCCAATCTTGTTCTCACTTCGCTTTCGCTTTTTCCACTCGAATTCGAAGGTAAACATGGTTCGTGGCTCGACAGACTCGAAATTCTACGCGGGCAGCCCTTCGGGAGGAACCGCTAATGCTCGCCGCATTGATGCTTTTATCGCTGGCCGGGGGAATGAGCGGCAGCTTTGCCACACCCATGAAGCGCGTGCGCGGCTGGGAGTGGGAGAACATCTCGCTCGTCTGGTCGTTTCTCGCGATGATTGTGATTCCGCTGGCCGTTGCAGCAGTGACTGTCCCTAATCTGAAGGCCGTTTACAGCGCCGCTGGTCCGCTGTCCTTTGCGCGGATTGCAATCTATGGGATGTTGTGGGGCGCCAGCGCGGTTCTTTTCGGTCTGGGTATCACGCGGGTCGGGCTTGCGCTCGGCTTCGGTATAATTCTCGGCACCAGTTCTTCGCTCGGTGCAATCATGCCGTTTGTGCTCACCGCTAACGCGTGGGGACTTGCAACTGGCGAGTGGCGCGGTGCCGGAGGTCGCACTGCCGCCTGGGCTCTGGCGGGCAACTTGCTGCTTATCCCCGGGATCTTGGTGGTCGCTTCGGCTGGAAGAGCGTCTTAAGATGCCACGACACTCGCCGACACATCAGTTGCTGGCAAGGAGCACCCCTATCGTGCATGCGCGATCCAGCAGCAAAGCGCCGATTGACCATCATTCACCGCTTCCGTTGTACTTCCAGATCGCCGAGCGGTTGCGCCACGACATGCGTACCCGGAAAATGCGCCAGGGGGACCTGCTCGCCACCGACGAGCGCATCCAACAGGAGTTCGGAGTCAGTCGCGCAACCGCGCGCAAGGCGATCGACGAGCTGGTCGACGAGGGGCTTGTCGAGCGCATCACCGGCAAGGGCACCTTCGTGACCGAGCCTCGGCTTCAGGTGCCCCTGCCAGCCATGTTGAGCTTCACCGAAGAACTCGAGCGTCGCGGCATGCGTCCGCGCACGCGGGTCGTTTCCGCTGCGTGGGTTCCTGTGGACGAGCGCGCCGAGCACGCACTCGGCCTCCAAGCCGAGGCCCGCGTCCTTCGCCTCGAGCGCATCCGTTATGCGGACAAGAAGCCTGTGTTGCATACGGTGGACATCTTGCCCGGGCGGCTTGGTATCGGAACTAGCGAGGACTTCTCTGGTTCGCTCTACGAACTCATGGAGACACGCGGGGTGCGCCTCGCCGAGTGCCAGAACATCATCATGGCCGCTGTCACCGATCAACAACTGGGGAAAATGCTGCGCGTGAAGAAGGGTTTCCCGGTGCTTGCCCTGCGGCGCACAAGCTATGACATAAAGGGCCTTCCCGTTCTCTACGAAGAGGCGGCCTGTCGCGGCGACCTGTACAGCTACGCCATCCGCCTGGCCAGGCCGCCCCGGACTGCCTCGAAAAGAACCGCTTTCCCATCTTGACCATGTAACTCTCGAGAAAGCTGGTAGGGGCGGTGGGGATCGAAATCAGGCACGGAACAAAAATAAGGAACGGAGTTGCGGCTTTAACGAGTGGTGCTGTTGTCACAAGATTGTTTTGACGGGCCTGCCTGTGTGCATTAGGGGATGATGATCTCCGGGAAAAGCCGTTGTAGCTACTGAAATGGCCCCCACCGCGAGATCGGGCACGATCTGACCAGGAGCACGCTGCTATGATAGGTAGCCATGGCCTCCTCCGGAAAAATGGACCCGGAAACGCGCGATCCTCGCAGCATGAAGATCACGCACGTTACGGTGTGGGGCAACGAATCCGCACGACGGGTAGAGGACTGGCTTGCGAGTGAAGAACCGTTAGAGATTCGCTGTGGCCGCCAATCTCTCGGGGTAACGATGCGCACTCCCGGGCAAGACCAGGAACTGGTGGCCGGGCTTTTGTTTACCGACGGAATCATCCGCAGCCCCGACCAATTGGTTTGGGCTCGTCCGAGCAAAAAAGCTTCAGGACACAGTGCACAACAAAACACAATCTTGGTGAAACTGCGCGGAGTGAGAATCCCAAAACAGCGAACCGAGAGAATGTACTCCGCGGGCTCGGCCTGTGGTGTTTGCGGCAAAGCATCGATTGATGCGGTGCGCCAGCGTTTGTCGGCCCGCCCGGAGACGGCCACGCAATTTGATGCGGGGATGCTTTGCGTTTTGCCGGATCGCTTGAGGGCGGAGCAGGATCTTTTTCGCCACACCGGAGGATTGCACGCCGCCGCGTTATTTAACGCGAAGGGCGAGCTAATCGTGCTGCGCGAGGATATCGGCCGGCACAATGCCGTCGACAAGGTCATCGGATGGGCGTTTCTGCGGAAACAGATTCCTCTGAAAGGACACCTCTGTCTGGTCAGCGGGCGCGGCGGTTTTGAGATCGTGCAGAAAGCGCTGATGGCCGGGTTGCCGCTCCTGGCTTCGGTGTCGGCACCATCAAGCCTCGCGGTTCAGGTTGCCCGCGAGATGCGAATGTCGCTGGTGGGTTTTTTGCGAGGAAACCGGTTCGTTATTTATTCCGGCGAGGAGCGGATCGTCTCGGCTGCGGCGGCTTCAAATCCTTGAGACCATCAAGCTTCTGCGGTTCTCTTGAACGCCACCACTCTTCCGCCGATTTGAAATCCTCGGGCGTATTCATATTCTTGAGAACCAGGCCGTTTTGCCCGAGCCCTCCAAAATCCTGTAGCGCAATCGTTTCCACGGGAATCAGCGCGAGCGCGTCCGTGACTTTTCTCACACCATTGCGAAACGCTTCCGCAAGTGTTACGTAAGCATCACGCCGGTAAACTGCCGCAAGAGGTTCCAGTCCCCCCGGCGCGCGCGGCAAGAAGGCTTGTGCGCTCGACTGCATGGCTCGCGAGAGCAGCAGTTCGATCCATTCTCCGGTAAGGTACGGAAGGTCGCACGCGAGAATCAGGTTCCAGGGAGACGAAGTCATGCTAAGTGCGGTCACGATTCCGGCGAGTGGCCCCTGATACGCGGACACTTTGCGCACGCCGGGAATCTGATCCGCTACGGCGTGAAGTCCTAGCCTTCGATACGGTCCCACTGGCCCAATCACGGTAACACGCGACACCAGCGGCTTCAGCAGGCGCGCGGTCTTCACGATCAACGGCTCGCCCGCGAATTTTATCAAGCCCTTGTTGCACCCCATCCGCACACTCGCACCGCCGGCGAGAATAAATGCGGCAACCTCAGTGTGCTGGGCCAACGGGCCACTGGTAAGCCTTTTGGATCTCAAGATAAATGCCTATTCGGTGCCTCTGAACTTCGCAACTCAGCTTTTGTGGAATCAAGATTGATAGATCTAGCTTGTACTCCACCGCTAACCGCTGCGATTTCGGATTGTACTCTCTGACCTAGAGATAGTCGATTCCAGGCAGGTTGCGTGAAATATGAAGTGTTGACACAAGGGCTTGGACAGTTTAAAAGTATTCTCCGCGCGAGTCAGCCCATCTGGTATCCGGGGGGAGGACCATGGACGCTTCACGCCGGGATTTCCTGAAACTTGCAACCATCGGGGGGACTGCTGCTGCGGTATTTGGGTTTGACCTGCAGCCAGCCTACGCGCAGCTTCGCTCTCTGAAGATTGCGCGCGCCAATGAGACGCGCTCCACCTGCCCCTACTGTTCGGTGAGCTGCGGCATCATTATTTATACGATCGGGGACCGCGCCAAGAACGTCACCGCCCAAGTCGTTCATGTGGAAGGAGATCCCGACCACCCCATCAACCGCGGGACGCTCTGCCCCAAGGGCGCCGCTCTCGAGCAAGACATCTTGAATGAGCGCCGGCTGCTGAAACCCCAGGTCCGTCGGCCTGGCGGCACGGAGTGGGAAGATATCTCCTGGGACCAGGCGATTTCCGAAATCGCCGAAAAGGTGAAGAAAACCAGGGACGCCACGTTCATTGAGACGGATGCTGCCGGGCACCGCGTGAACCGCTGCGAATCCATCGCCTGGACCGGCGGCTGCACCGATACCAACGAATTCAACTATCTCGTCGTGAAATCCATGCGCGCCCTGGGGGTCGTGCACCTGGAAAACCAGGCCAGAGTTTGACACGGCCCTACGGTCTCAAGTTTGGGACCAACATTCGGACGGGGCGCAATGACCAATGGCTGGGTCGACATGAAGAATGCCGACATGATGCTGATCATGGGCGGCAACCCGGCGGAGAACCATCCCTGCGGCTTCAAGTGGGCCATAGAAGCCAAGCGCACACGCAACGCGAAGATGATCGTCGTGGACCCGCGCTTCACGCGCACCGCCAGCGTTGCGGATCTTTTTTGCCAACTGCGCGTGGCCACGGATATCGCCTTCCTGGGCGGTGTAATCCGCTACGCGATTGAGAACAACCGCTACGCCAAAGACTACCTGCTGAACTACACGAATGCCGCTTTCATCGTGAAGGACACCTTCAAGCTGCCGGAAGACGAGGGTCTCTATTCCGGATACGACGCCAAGACATTGAGCTACGATAAGGCAACCTGGAACTACGCTAACGGTGATGCGGCCGGGAAACCTTTGCCGGAAGCCCACGTTTTGGCTGCCGCAGCACATTTGGCGCCCGGGACTCCGGCGCCGCCTCCTGCCCTGACGGAAAAACCAGCGTACGACTTCACGCTGCAGCATCCGAACTGTGTATTCCAGCTTTTGCGCAAGCACTATTCACGCTACACGCCGGAAATCGTGGAGCGCATCACCGGCGTTCCCAAGGAGCAGTTCCTCAAGGCCGCGGATCTGTTTACTTCCATTCGCAAGGACGGCGACACCAAGAAAGTCGGAACCATCATCTACGCGGTGGGATGGACCCAGCACACTTCCGGAACGCAAACTATCCGCACTGCCGCGATGCTGCAGTTGCTGCTTGGAAACGTGGGACGTGCCGGCGGCGGAGTAAATGCTCTCCGCGGCCATTCCAACATTCAAGGCGCAACCGACATGGCGGGAATTTTCGATAACTTGCCCGGCTACTTGAAAGTGCCGGTTCCCGCGGATGGCTCGTTTGAAGGCTGGATGAAGCGCATCACGCCAAAGCCTTCAAAGCCCGGCCCGTGGGAAAGTTTTAACTATTGGGGCAACACCTCGAAATTCGCCGCCAGCATGCTCAAGGCCATGTACGGTGATGCGGCCACGAAACAAAACGATTGGGCTTACGACTTTCTGCCGAAGGTGGACCGAAACTATTCCTGGACCTATCTCTGGGACAACATGTACAACGGCATCGTCAAGGGTCTCTTCGCCTTCGGGATGAATGGCGTGGCCATCGGTCCGGACACCAAGAAGAATATCAATGCGCTGAAAAAGGCGGACTGGCTCGTCGTGGGCGAGATTTACCCAGATGAAACCAGCGAATTTTGGAAATCTCCCGGCATCACTACCGAGGAGATGAAGACGATTCAGACCACGGTATACCGGCTGCCGTGCGCGGGATTCGCGGAGAAGGACGGCACATTTACGAATTCCGCGCGCTGGCTGCAATGGAAAAATGTAGCCTTGCCGATGCCCGGAAACTGCCGACTGGACCAGGCCATCGTGGCGCAGATTTTCCTGAAAGTGCGCGCCCTGTATCAAGCGGAAGGCGGCAAGTTCCCGGATCCGATTCTGAAGCTGACATGGAGCTATACCGATCCGTTGAACCCTTCGCTCGCCGAAGTGCTCAAGGAAATCAACGGCAAAACGTTTGTGGACGCGGAGGATCCGGCGACTAAGCAGCAGTTAAAGGCGAACCAGCAACTGCCGGGCTTCGCTTGGCTGAAGGACGACGGCAGCACCGCTTGCGGCAACTGGATCTATTGCGGCGCGTACACCGAAGCCGGCAACCTCACCATGCGCCGCGATCCCACCGATCCCTCCGGCATGGGCGTGCACCAGAATTGGGCATGGTCCTGGCCCGCAAACCGGCGGGTGCTTTACAATCGCGCGTCCTGCAATGTCGAGGGTAAGCCGTGGGATCCCGCGCGGCGGCAAGTCTGGTGGAGCGAGGCAGCACAGAAATGGGTCGGCAACGATGTGCCGGATTTCAAGGCCGATTCCAAGCCGGCCGAGCACATGGGCCCGTTCATCATGAATCCGGAGGGTGTCGGACGCCTGTTCGCGCCTCTCGGAGCTTTTGCCGAGGGGCCCTTCCCTGAATTTTATGAACCGACCGAAAGCCCGGTGGACAATCTGCTGCATCCGCAGCAATCCCGCAATCCCGTTGTCAAGCGTTTCAAAACTCCCGACGATAAATACGCCACGCCGAAAGATGGCTACACGGTTGTTTGCACTACCTACCGTCTGACCGAGCATTACCACTACTGGACGAAAAACAATCCCATGAACGTGCAACTCGTGCCGGAACCGTTCGTGGAGATTCCCGAAGAATTGGCTCAGGAGATTGGTCTGCGCGGAGGCGACAAAGTGAAGATCTCCAGTATTCGTGGGGAGTATGTGGCCAAGGCCATGGTCACCAAGCGAATCAAACCCATGCTGATTGATGGGAAGAAAACCTACCAGGTCGGTTTCCCCATCCATTGGGGCTATCGCGGCATCGCCGAAGATGAAGGCAAGACCTCCAAGACGCTGGCGAATCTAGTCACGCCAGCCGTGGTCGATCCCAACGCCTACACGCCGGAATTCAAGGGATTCCTCGTGAAGGTGGAAAAGGCCTAGGGGAGCAGCGATGAGCCAAGCGACACTGCGCATCCAAAAAATCTCCGGCCACGCGGGAAGCATTCCCGGCCAGGATACGCAGCGCGATCTGCAGGTGTGCAAGCTGGTGGACACGACCACATGTATCGGTTGCAAGGCATGTGAAGTGGCGTGCGTTGAATGGAATAGCATGCCCTTTTCGCCGACCACTTTCGATAACACGTACCAGACGATGCCAGACACCCGTTGGAATTACTGGAACCTGATCCTCTTCAACGAGCACGAGCGGGAAGACGGCTCACTGCAGTGGCTGATGCGCAAACATCAGTGCATGCACTGCGCGGAACCCGGGTGCTTGGAAGCGTGCCCCGCGGATGGCGCGATCGTGCAGTATTCCAATGGCGTCGTTGATTTCCAGCAATCAAACTGCATTGGCTGCGGCTACTGCATTACCGGTTGTCCCTTCAATATTCCGAAGCTGAATTCGGTGACCAAGCGCGTTTACAAATGTTCGCTGTGCACGGATCGCATCAGCGAAGGACTCGAGCCCGCTTGCATCAAGTCTTGCCCCACCGGCTGCCTGCATTTTGGGACGAAGGAAGACATGCTGGACCTGGCCGGACAACGCACGAAGCAATTGAAAGAACACTTTGGCTACGGCAATGCCGGCGTGTACGATCCGCCCGGGGTCGGCGGTACCGGCGTCATCTACGTCTTGCACGACGCGACGAAACCCGAGCTTTACGGCGGCCTGCCTGCCAATCCGAGCATCCCCTTCGTGGTGAAACTCTGGAAGCATCCTTTGAAGTGGCTGGGCAACCTGGCCATTGCCGGCGGACTGATCGGATTGTTCGTGCACTATCTGCGGTTTGGTCCGAAAGCGCGCGAGGATGAAGACATTCCTCCCGTTGGAGCACAGCCGTGACCCATCGCGAACAACTCACTCCCCACGGCCACGTGCTCCGCTACACCTTTCCCGAGCGGTTAAATCACTGGGTGGCTGCGGGTGCCTACCTTTATCTCGTAGCCACGGGACTCGCGTTCTGGTCACCCTGGCTTTTCTGGATTGCTGTGATGCTCGGCGGCGGCCAGACTTCGCGAATGTTGCATCCCTGGGCGGGCTTGATTTTTGCGTCTTCGCTCGTTTACATGTTCGTGAAGTGGTCGAAGCAGATGAAGTTCGAGCCTGTCGACAAAGAGTGGTGGAAGTCTCTCCACTTTTACATTACCAATCAGGACGATAAGATGCCTCCTGCCGGCCGTTATAATGCCGGGCAGAAGATGCTGTTCTGGAGTTTCTTCTTCGGCGGATTGGTGCTGTTGCTGACCGGGCTCGTGCTCTGGTTTACCGACGCACTTCCCTGGAGCTGGCGCTGGCTGCGCTATGTCGCGGTCATTTTGCACCCAACCGCCGCCCTGATCACGATCGGGAATTTCATGATTCACGTTTACATGGGCGTGTTCGCGGAACGAGGCGCGTTTGGCTCCGTCATCCGTGGTGATGTGTCCATGGCGTTCGCGAAACGCTACCACCCGAGCTGGTATGAAGAAATCGTGGGCAACTCCCAGCCCAGAAAATGACCTTTCTCGCCGCTGGCGGAGTAAACTACCCCGCGCGCATGGCACGCGCTGAACTGCTGGCTTCGCGCTATCCCTTCGCGCAGGAAATCCTTACTTTCTACCTGCACATCGCCAGGTTTCAGAAAGAATTCTACGAGCGTCTCCCGAAGGGTTGGGGCAGACGGCCGGTTGTGCCTGCCGATGGAAATCTGCGTTCCGAATTACACTCAGAGATTTTACTTGAACCATTCGGAAGATTTCTTTCGTTGGTCGAAGCCCGTGGACCCGGTCCTCTTGCGGCCCAAGCGCAGCGGTTGAAAGTCCAAGGGGAAAGCGCGTGGGCTAGCGCGCTCGAGGAATTCTGGAAAGTGGGTTTGCAGGAATCCACAAACCCCGGCACACATTCGGACACGCCCGCAACCGGCCCGCTTCAAGCCTTCGTGAGCCGCGCTTTCCTTCAGCCCTATGCCGAGTTCATTGCGGGCGCAATGCTGCCGCCCGTTTCTGCCATGACGGTCTGCCGCTGCCCGCGGTGTAATTCGCTGCCCTTGCTTGGAGTCCTTCGGCCGGAAGGCGACGGCGGGAAAAAATTTCTACAGTGCTCGTTTTGTTCGCAGGAATGGGGTTTCCTCCGGATACTTTGCGCGCATTGCGGAGAAGACCGCGAAGGGAAGCTCTGCGTTCACACAGCCGAACAATTTCTGCACATCCGCGTCGAAACCTGCGAGACCTGTAAACACCTTCTACGCACCATCGATCTAACCAAAGATGGCAACGCCATTCCGATGGTCGACGATCTGGCGGTCATTCCCCTGGCCTTATGGGCCGAACAGCACGGGTATCAGAGGATCCAACAAAACTTGTTGGGAACTTGAATTCTTGAAATATGCGCGGGGAGTTGCCCACAAACCATGCCCACCGGACCATGATTAGGATTTTTTGCCTCCGAACGACACCAAGGATCACGGCTTACTTGACTTTCGCCCTTGGCAAGTAGAGACTCGCACTGTCCAATGTAACGCCAGTTACCCATTTTTTCCGAATCGCGCAGTCCTACAGGATGGGGCGGGGGCGACGAGGTTTCGGGCACCCCTGAGGTGTCTAAGATGGGAACCAGCGGCCTCCGTCAACAATCATCCGCGGAACAAACTCCACCTAACAGCCCTTCCGGGTCGTCCAGTCGTTTCCCGAGGATTTACATTCTCACGCTCGCCCTGTGTGCCCTCGCGGCAACTGCGATGACGGTGTGGTTCTTGAGAATTGAACATGCCGGGGAACTCAATTATTGGAATGAGAGGCTCTCACGGGTGGCGGATACCAATGGGCTGCTCCTAAGACTCTGGATCCAGGAGCGAGGCCGGGATGCTCAGACGCTGGCTGCGTTCCCCACGGTCAAGGCGTCTGTCTCGGGACGAAGCGGCAAGGGGCGGGATGGTTACGCGCGAGAACATACCTCCATGATTCTCGACTCATTTCGTGACTCTAATATGTACTCCGCGATATACGTGCTGGATAACGACAGAAAGGTTGTGGTTAGTTCTAGAGGGGCGCCTGATCCGGGGCGAGAGTTACTGGAAGCCTACCGCACTTTCGGGGATGTCGGGATTCTAACGTTGTTCGAGCCGGAGAAGGATAGTGATTTCCCGACAGTGGCGGTGATTGCTCCCATTCGGGGAGCCATCAAAACTGATATGCCCCAATCGGAGTCCGGCGCAATTGTCGGTGCGGTGATTCTGGTTACGCTGCGCGACACTTTGAAACCGCTGTTTCTCACCGACGTGGCTACCACCGCCAGCGGCGAGACCTTGTTCCTGGCGCGGCGCGGGAAAGAAGTTGTATACATCTCTCCGTTCAGAAACCGCGCGCAGCAAGAAACAGGGCAGCGCGATTCACCCAATCCAGCTAAACCTGAACTTCTTGCACTCGAGGGCCATGAAGTGTTCGCCGCGTACACCGATTACCGGGGGGTGCATGTGGTAGCGGTGACACGGTTCATCCCCGAAATCGGCTGGGGCATGGTGACCAAGATTGACCGCAAGGAAGCGCTGGCGCGTTTTCGCCAAACGGTCATCCACGCCATTTTCATTCTGTTTGTTTCGCTGGCCGCCCTCGTTAGTCTCAGCATTGCTTTATGGCGGTACCAGCAAGTCCATCTTTTGCGAACCGAGATTGCCCGGCGCAGGCAGACGGAAAAAAAGCTGCAACAGTCGGAACACCGGTTCTTTACAGCTTTTCGTTTCAGCCCGGAAGGGATGTCGATCACCACGCTGAAGGAAGGGCGCTACATTGAGGCCAATGACGTGTTCTTGGCCACTCTTGGCTATGAACGTGAGGAAGTGATTGGCAAGACCAGCATTGAGCTGGGGATCTGGGCTCGCGCGGAGGATCGCAGCGCCATGATCCAGAAGCTCCAGCGCGGGGAATTAGTTCGAGACATGGAGTTGAACAGCCGCACCAAGTCGGGGCAGATTCGTCGCGTCTTGCTGTCATTAGAAACCATTCAACTTCAGGACGAATTGTGCCTTCTGGCAAGCCTTCGCGACATCACCGAGCGCAGAGAGGTGGAAGAGCAACTGCGTTTGCACGCCGTCGCTCTGGAATCTGCCGCCAACGCCATCGTTATCACTGATCGCCAAGGCACCATTCTTTGGGTCAACGCGGCGTTCTCCAAACTGACGGGATACCCAGGAAACGAAGTGATTGGCCAGAATCCCAGAATCCTTCAGTCGGGGCAGCACCCGCAGTCCTTTTACGAAGATATGTGGGCCAAGCTCCAGGCCGGACAGATCTGGCGCGGGGGAATCATCAATCGAAAGAAAGATGGCCAGCTCTATTCCGAGGAAATGACCATTACTCCCGTTAAAGACGCCAACGGAGACATCGCCCACTTCATCGCGATTAAGCAGGATGTGACGGAGCAAAAAGAACTCGAGCGACAGCTCTACCAGGCGCAGAAGATGGAAGCAGTGGGCCAGCTTGCGGGAGGCGTCGCCCATGATTTCAATAACCTGCTGGGAGTAATCCTCGGGTACAGCGAAATCCTGGAAGAGCAGTTTGCTCCCTCTGATCCCAACCGCAAGAAGGTTGAACAAGTGCGCAAGGCAGCCGTGCGCGCTGCTCTGCTCACCCGGCAACTTCTGGCCTTCAGCCGCCAGCAGGTCTTGCAGCCAGTGGTGATGGACCTGAATGCAATCGTCGTGGATGCGGATAAGATGTTGTCCCGATTGATCAGCGAAGACATCAAACTGGTCACCATCCTCCAGCCCCACCTGGGAAAAGTGAAAGCCGACAGCACGCAAATCGAGCAGATCATCATGAACCTGGCGGTCAACGCGCGTGATGCCATGCCACAGGGAGGTACGCTGACGATCGAGACCTCCGAGGTTGACCTAGACGAAAGCTTGGCCCGGCAACACGCCGGTGGAAAGCCAGGTCCATACGTCAGGCTAACGGTGAGCGATACCGGAATTGGAATCAACAAGGAAATCCTGGCGCACATCTTCGAGCCCTTTTTCACTACCAAGGGAGTAGGCAAGGGAACCGGCCTGGGCTTGTCCACCGTCTATGGCATCGTAAAGCAGAGCGGCGGGTACATCTGGGTGAATAGCGAGCCAGGGCAAGGGACTACTTTTACGATCTACTTGCCACGGATCGAAGAGGCATTCGGGCTGCCTGAGGAGGAGAAACCCGCGTTCTTGCCCAAGGGAACGGAGACAATTCTGCTAGTGGAAGACGCTGCCTCCCTCCTCGAGTTGACACGCGAATTCCTGGAGTCGTGCGGCTACACAGTGCTTGCCGCAGAAAGTCCCGCTGAGGGAATTCGCATTGTCGAAAACCACCAAGAGCCCATCCCGCTGCTGATCACGGACATCGTGATGCCCGAGATGAGCGGCCGTGCCCTCGGTGAAAAGTTGACGGCCATGCGGCCGTCCATGCGCGTACTTTATATCTCCGGTTACAGCCACGAGATCATCAACCGATACGGCGCCATGGATTCTGGCCATCACTATCTTCAAAAACCCTTCACCAAGAAAGATCTGGCAACCAAGGTACGCGAGTTATTGGACGCACCAACGTCTTAGCTCCCTGACCTTAAACCAAGCGTGACTCTGCGCAGCCCCTCATCCGCGCCTTTTGCGCCTATTGAGCGTGGGCACTTCTCGCGAGCCAGCGTTTTCCTTCAGGCCATTGCGGCGGCGTTCCACTACCAGAAGTGGGTGGCCAGGATCGTAGGTGTGGTGGGAGATCCTGAGATGACCCGCACATGCAGCACGATTTGAATGTTCTTCTTCTGCCATCCGGGAGGCGCATCGCGCAGGGCCTGTGCCAACAAGTCCGGGTCTGTGATCAGGTCGGCGGCGCCTTCCGTGCCGTAACGCGAGATGCCCGAGACTTGCACCAAGACTTGCCCGGTGTCCCGGTCCAAAACCCGCGACACGATGGCGTAGTCTTCGTCGAGGGTCAGGCTGTTGGGATAAGCGGAGATCTTCCATGGCGTGGGCACGCCATAGTCAGTGACCCCATAGAAATCATTCAGGCCCGGGTTGAGATAAAAACGCAGCCCACGGTTCAGTTCCGCCCAGCGGTCGTAAGAAAAGCCCACAAGAATCGCAGGACTCTTTTTCAGCTCATCGAATCCGACGTCATTTCCTATCCGCACGGTCGGAGGACGTTTGGCCTGGGTGAGTAATGCTGCGATGCGGGCTTCGGCTTTCAAGTCTCCGACGTCGACAAACTGATTCGCGTGTTCGACGAAATCGGCCACTTCCGGTTTCGCCTGCGAACTGGGTTTCTCCAGGGAATAAACTGGCACTGGAGTGACTTGTAACATGGCAGGAGTCGGGCTCCGTAAGACGGGTTCCCAGAATTGTTGCAGCACGGGCGCAAGGCTTGGAGAGCGAAATCGCAGATAGGCGATCGAAACGAAGCTTGCCGCAAGCACGAGCGTCAGAAAAGCCGCCACTTTTCGGGAGCGAAAGGCCCTGAGACGACCCCTGTCGTTGCGCTTTCCGTCCCGCGCCACGGCGCCATCCGGCCCAGCCGTCAGACCACCACTGGCCCGATTGGCGAAATGCGGGATGTAGTTTCCCACCGGGAGATCGAACACCAGCGGGTCATTTGAGCCTTCGGGGCTGGCGTAGTACATCATCAGCCGTTTGCGGACGTCTCCTGCGGCAACTCTCACGCTTGAGTCGTCGCTGGGTTCGAAGGATGCGCCTCTTCCTAGCGCTTCAATTCCGATGATGCGCTCTTTCAATGCTTCGGAGTTGCCACTGAGCGTGGCTTCGACGACGTAGCGAAGAAAAACCTGGGCCCGCTGGCTGGTCCGAAAGGCAGAGCTGGCGAGGACTCGATTCAACGCCGCCCGGATCGCTTCTTGCGAAATCGGTTCCTTTTCCGCCGACAGGTCCGTGGTGGGATGCAGGTTCATGCAATGCCTAGCGGAATGATTCTAGCACCAGGAACGCCCAAGTCTGTGGGGCATCCACCTGGTTTGCCTGAGTTTAACTGAAGGTCAAGAACTCTGACGCAATCGCCCGTGGATCCCGGCGAGCGGCTCGGACAGGTCTTCCAACGGTTACATACCGTCTCACGACGGTAAACTACTCGGCCCATCGCCTCATGGGTGAGATGTTTGGCCTGTGAACCAGGGCATCAGCCCCTGGAAGCATGTGAATTTGGAGGCGACCAATGCGACGCAGCGGCATTTGTTACGCAGTATCAGCGTTTTGTTTTCTTTACTTCTTCCTTTGCAGCTCGATGTGGGCAGGGGATCAGTCCAAGGTTCCGCTGCATGAAGGCTGGAAGCTGCAGTCGTCCCGTAAGGTGAGCGATACGGGAGAAGCAATCTCATCTCCGGAGTACTTAACCAAGGGTTGGTACAGCGTCACGGTGCCAACGACCGTCGTAGCCGCCCAAGTCGCTTCCGGAGAGTTCAAGGATCCGTATTTCGGCATGAATCTGCGCGACCTGCCGGGCATGACCTATCCCATCGGGCTCAACTCCTTCAGTAACCTGCCCATGGAAAAAGACAGCCCGTACGCGGTTTCGTGGTGGTACCGCACTGAGTTCCGGTTGCCCGCGGATTACGCGGGGCGCGCGGTCTGGCTAAACTTCCAGGGTATCAACTATCGCGCCAACGTCTGGCTAAACGGTCGTAAACTCGCCGATTCCAGCGAAGTCGCCGGCGCCTATCGCACCTACGAATTTGACGCCAGCGCTTTCGTGAAAAGCGGCTCCAACGTTCTGGCGGTTGAAGTTTTCGCCCCCACCGAAAAAGAGCTCGGAATCAACTGGGTTGATTGGAATCCCACCCCGCCTGATAAGGACACGGGGATCTGGGGAGATGTCTACCTCACGAGCAGCGGTCCGATAAGCGTCCGTTATCCGCAGGTGGTCACGCATTTCCCCGATAAATCCTTGGCGGAAGCGCTCTTGACGGTGCGGGCACAGTTACACAACGCCACGGCGAATCCAGTAGAAGGCATGCTGGAAGCCCAGTTCGACAGCATTCGTATCCGGCAGCATGTAGCGCTCGCGGCCAACGAGACGCGATCGGTTGAATTCGCGCCCGATCAGTTTCCTGAATTGCGACTCAAGAATCCGAAGCTGTGGTGGCCGGCGGAAATGGGAACGCCGGAACTCCACGGCCTCACGGTCAGTTTCTCGATCGGCAGTGCCGTCTCCGACGAGCAGCACGCCCGCTTCGGGATTCGCGAAGTGACTTCAGAGCTTACAGAAAAGGGCTACCGCCTGTTTCGCATCAACGGCAAGCGAATCCTGATCCGCGGCGGCGCGTGGGCGCAAGACATGCTGCTGCGTCCTGCTTCCGCCGAACGATTGGAGGCCGAATTCCAATACGTGCGCGATTTGCACCTCAACACCATTCGCATGGAGGCACAGATCGGCCCCGACGCCATCTTTGACCAAGCGGATGAGAAGGGCATTTTCATCATGGCCGGCTGGTGTTGCTGTGACATCTGGGAGAAATGGGACCAGTGGCAGCCAGGCACGCTCCAGGTAGCCACCGAATCTCTGCGGGCGGAAGCCCTCCGCTTGCGCAAACATCCCAGCTTGTTGACGTGGCTCACGGGCAGCGACGGGCCGCCTCCACCCGACGTAGAGCGAGCCTATCTCCAGGTGCTGCGCGATACGGCGTGGCCCAATCCGGTTGTCTCCTCTGCGGCTGACATCTCCACGCCGGTGAGTGGACCCTCTGGTGTGAAGATGTCGGGGCCCTACGATTACGAACCGCCATCCTACTGGCTGCTCAGCCGTCCGCCGGACAGCGGAAAGTCACTCGAAGATGCTCGCTATGGTGGCGCTTTTGGCTACAACACGGAGACATGCCCAGGCCCTGCGATCCCGCCGCTGGAAAGCTTGAAGAAGATGCTTCCCAAGGAACACCTCTGGCCCGTGGATAACTTCTGGACGTACCACGGCCCCGGGGAGCGCTTTCAGGATATGGGGCCCTACCAGGGAGCCATGAATGCCACCTATGGGCCCGCGGCGGATCTCGACGACTATTTGCGCAAATCGCAGGCCATGGCCTATGACGGCGAGCGTGCCATGTTTGAAGCTTACGGCCGCAACAAATACGAAGCGACCGGTGTGATCCAGTGGACCTTGAACAATGCTTGGCCTTCCACCTACTGGCATCTGTATGACTACTTCCTGTATCCAGCGGGAGGCTATTTCGGCGCGAAGAAGGCCAATGAACCCCTTCATGTGCAGTATTCGTACGACGACCGCAGCGTGGTTGTGGTCAACAACACACCGCAGGAATTCCGCGGGTTGCAGGTCAGCGCCCACCTCTACGACTTCGATCTCAAGGAAATCTTTGCGAGGCAGGAAAAGCTGGACGCGCCTGCCGACAGCGCCAATCGAGTTCTCAATCTGCCGGCGATTCCCGCTGAGCCTGCGGGCGCGGTCTATTTCGTCGAACTCTCGCTGCGCGACCACCAAGGCAAAGAAGTAAGCTCCAACTTTTATTGGCTGCCTGCCAAGCTTTCCACCACAGAGTTTGAAAAGGCTTCAGATACCGCGGTAGCAGCCATTAACACCTTCGAAGATCTGACGGCGTTGAACAGGCTGCTCAAGGTTCGTGTCGAGGCGGAGGCTCGCGTTGAACAGGTGGAGGGAAGTGACGTGGTGCGGGTCAGCATTCACAACTCGTCCAAAAATCTCGCCTTCCAGATTCATCTCGGCATACGCAAAGCAGGTCAGGAAGACGAAATATTGCCTGTTTTGTGGGAGGACAACTATGTGTCCCTGTTGCCGGGAGAGTCGAAAATGCTTACGGCGAGATATCCGGGAAAACAGGTACTGGGGAAAGGCGCAATGCTGGCGGTGGATGGCTGGAATATCGATCCCGTCAGCGTGCGACTTGTAGAAGCCGGGAAAAACTAAATTGACCGGCTCGGGTACATAAGGAGAAGCGCTCATGACTGGTTCCAGTTTTTCGCAGTCTCCAGTGGCATCCATGTTTGACGCTACGGCGCAACCACTGTCCGGCAGATTGCTCTCGATGGACGTATTCCGTGGACTGGCGGTCGTAGGTATGATTGTGGTCGACAATCCCGGGGACGATCTCCGGGCGTATAGCGCCATCCGGCATACAATATGGAACGGTTGGTCGCCCGCCGACCTTATCTTTCCTTCCTTCCTCTTCATGGTGGGAATTTCTCTGGTGTTTTCCTATTCCGCGCGCCAGGTGCGGGGCGAGACGCGGCAATCCCTGTTTCGCCATGCGATTACTCGCACCTTGATTCTCATGGGCATCGGGCTTTTCCTGAACGCGTTTCCCACGTTCGAACTCCGGACGATGCGATTTGAAGGTGTGCTGCAACGGATCGCCCTTTGCTATCTGGTGGCGGCAGTCCTCGTCCTGTGGACAGGCTGGCGCGGCCAACTCGCAGCCCTGGTTGTGTGCCTGCTGGGGTATTGGGCGCTCATGCGCTTTGCACCTGTGCCGGGCTTCGGAATTCCGGGGCGCGATATTCCATTTCTTGATCCAGACAGAAACATCGCCGCGTGGCTGGATCGCAAGCTCTTCATGGGGCACCTGTACAATGATACGCGCGATCCGGAAGGCATCATCAGCACCATACCTTCGATCGCTACGACGTTGGTGGGCGCTCTTACAGGTCATTGGTTGCGAACGAGCCGGAGTTTGCGGCAAAAGGCCGGTTTTATGTGCCTGGCTGGAATGGCCGGTTTGGGGGCTGGGCTGATTCTGGATCACTGGTTTCCCATCAACAAGAATTTGTGGACAAGTTCCTTCGCCATTTTTGCCGGTGGTTTTTCACTTATTGCGATGGCGGTCTTGTTCTGGATGCTGGAGATCAAACGCTGGCGCGGAAGCTGGACAACTCCCATGCTGGTATTTGGCATGAATGCCATCGTTGGTTTTGCCGCCGATGCATTGGTTGGTGGTTTGACGTACACCTATCACGCCCATCTACCCACGGGGAAAACGGTCCTATGGCAGGAGTACGCGAATTTCCACCTGCTTCGGCTGGGCATGAACGCTGAGAATACCTCGCTTCTCTATTCCGTGTTGGTGGTCTTATTCTGCTGGCTCTTGCTCTGGCCTTTTTATCGAAAACGCATCTTCATCAAGATCTGAAGTTTTGACCACCAGCAGCAAAGTAGGGCCGCGAAAACGCCCGCGGACGACCATACGAGTCTGTGCCAGTCCCAGTCGCTTTGCTTACTTTGTTGCGGCAGGGCGTTCTGTCTTTAGTTCCTCTCGTGGCGGTTGAAGCAGCGTCCGCGGCATGGTGATGGGCTTGCCTTCGGCATCGAAATACCCCACGGGCTTTTTGCCGACCCGTTTGTCCAATGGCGCGTAGATCACTCGAATCACGGCGTAGGAATCCATTGCCGTTGCGGCGGCCGGCGAATGCAGGATTCCGGCCGTTACCGACTCAACGCGAGCGCCCTTACGCTCGGGGACCTGCCATTTCTTTTCCACAATCTGGCGATAGCGCTGAGATTCTTCCGTGACTTTCGCCGGAATCTCCGGCCAATGTACCTCCAGGAAACCGATCTCCCCTGTTGGCAGCAAACCGATCATTGCCCGCGACGAAAAAACGGGAACTCCCGCGATTTGCCGCGTAGTTAGCGCATATTTCTTGCCGGCTTCCACGTCTTCCAGGCGGACCTTTCCGCTTTTCGGGTCCCGCTCGCCGGCCTGCATCTTCTCCTGCAGCACCTTTTCGGCTTCGACTTCGTTCCGTGGGATCTTCAGCCGTTCCAGCAAATCAGCGCTTCGCTTCAGCAACGCTTCATCGGGCTCTTTGTACATTCCCGTCGTTTTGATTTGAGAGAATCTTTTGTCATACGCAATATAGGTCCTGCTGTCGAGCCTCTGGGTAAACGTCAGGTTCTCCGTCCTTAACCCCGAGAAATTCTCGGAATGCCCTGCTTCGGTTTTTCCCGTGAGTACAAGCCCCAACGTTTCCTCGGCGACTTGCCTCGTTTTTTGCCGCAAGGCACTCTCTTCTTGCGTCAAGCCTGCTTTGTCTTCCGTAGCGGCCGGAGATGACGCCTTGTTGCAACCAACTGCCGTGATTGCCATTGCAGCCACGCACATCAAGAATCTCGCGTTTTTCCAGTTCTTGTTCATCTCTCTCCTCCCTTAAGCAACGCATCTCAATTCAGACAGATCCATTTCCACGCCATCCAGTTATTCGAGGGATTGCCCCATCCGCTTGTCACGAATTCGTTTTCGCGGCGGTTGATTGCGTCGTCGCGCGTGTCACCGGCAGCAGCGGCCACCGCACACACTTGGCTTTGCACATCGATGATTCCTGTGTTCATCCAGGCGTCGCCCACCGGCAGTTGCGGAAGGAAAAAGAAAGGAAGCCCCACGGTCTCCAGCCCAAATTCATTGCCGCGCGCCTCGCTGTCCAGCGTATCGTGCTGCGTATCACCGGAATTCCCGGTAACCATGTGGAGTCCCCCGTAGATGGGAAACAGTTGCGTGATCTCCGGCAGTTCCGTTGGGCAACTTGCGTCAATCAACATGAACTGGAGTCTCCCGCCGTTGTTTCCCCACACGGAGTCCGTCACGATGTGCGTAAAGTCCGGCTTCCCAAAATTGCCGTGCGTCACCAGAAAATCCACCGGGGATGTTGTCGTTTGAGAAGTCGGACAGGTTCCGTGCCCGGTGTAGTAGTACACTTGCGCCCGATCGCCGCCGCCGCTGGGCTCCATATCGTTCGGGCTTCCCTGGTCTCGGAAATCTGAGCCCCAGACGTTTCCGTCGGTCCAGGTGGAAAAGGGAGTGTTTCCATTCAGCAGATACCACGCCCGAAAGTCGTTCGCTTCCGCAATGTCGTGCGTCAGATCGCTGTTTCCGCCGTAGTTGTTAATCGCTCCGGTCGAAAAAACGATCGAGTTCGCTCGCACCGTTTGCGGAGCCCGCAACCCTATACGACACAACAGTATTGCAACAAGCAGCAACGCTCCTGACCAAAGGATGTTTCGTTTCATAGCGACTCCTTGGTTCCTAGTTCGAGAAGTGGAGAGGCACCGTCAGTGGCCGGGTCAGCGCATCTTCTTCCCACTTCAATCATCACGAATAGTAGTGTTGGGAGAGAGCCAACCGTTTCAAGCATTTCCTTTACGATCGCCGACTTTGACGCGTTTGTAGAGACTGGGGCTGGGCTTTGCGGCTATATCCAGCTCAAATCGCTCGGTTTTAGTAGGAAATTAGAGTCAAGGAATGAACAGCCGCATATTTGCCGTGTTTTTGAGATATGGCGGAGGAGGAGGGATTGTAGCCCCCATTGGTATATGGGAGGTGAGGGGGAGGTGAGCGTTGGTATGTCTCTTGTTATCAACACGCTTTTTCAATTTGTGAGAATCCCCTGATTATATGCGGCTGCCCGATAGCCCCAAATGCCTCCGAAGTAGTAGCAAAAGTAGTAGCACGGAAGACCTAATTGTCGAGGTTTAGACTTCACAATCACACTCGACGATGACGTGGGCTCCAATCATCAAGGCAGGATCGACGATCTGGTGAAGGGGCGCGCCGAGGGTCAAACGTTAGCTGATCGCCTCCAAAAAGGGCCGCGTTTCTCTCGAAGAAGCTTTCAAGCCTGGCACGGAAATTGCCGCCGCTCGGGAGAAAGCGCATCGCAACGGCATTGCCGCCGCTTCTGCCCACCTCGCAAGTTGCTCAGAAGAGTGTAGAACAACAATTCTTACAAAAGCCCACGTCCGCCAGATTTATCGTGGCGTACTTCGGGCAGTGACCTCGTGAGCCTGCGGTTGAAGCGGGAGGCACCGGTCTCGGTTAGGATGTCGATGTGGCGGAACTCGCGGACAACTTGCCCCGAGAGGATTCGATTGTTGAATATCTCGACGGCCTTAAGGGCTTCTGAGAGGTCCCCATAGACATTTTCAATGACGTGCCTCTCGAACGCCACTCCAATCGCGCCCGTTGATTGAGCGTGGCTAGCAATCCTTTTGGACAACCAGAACAGTGCCCCCGCGGTAGCCGCGAAAATCAAGTCTGCAGATATTGCGGCGAGTTCAGTGCCCGCGGAACTGTGAGTAGTGGCACTCGGAAGCGACTATTCAACCTTCCGAAATAGTGCGCCTTGCGATTGGCGTCATATTCAGAGCGCCATGTGTACTTCACCTGCGCACGCCGCTGGCGGTCAGCCCGGCACTTAAAGCAGTGTTTCGCTAGCTGCGGCGGTTGACCATGCATGCGCCCTTCTTCGATTGGTTGACCGCAGATGGTACAAGTCATCACTATTCTCTTCGGCGTTGGATTTCGATCCGAGTCAGGTGGGACTAACAGGTTGGAGGTCGCGATAAACTGGCGCGAAATTTACTGGTCCTCGTCTTCGACGAAAACAGTCCAGTCGGGCGTGTTCGCGAGAAGTTCCAAAACCTTCTCCGGTTCAGTGCCGAAAAGTTGGCGGCATGTTTCGAGTTCAAATTCAACCTGCTCGGCAATCTGCTTTGCAGCGCAGCGATACGCAAGCTCGCTGCCGGGCGGAATGTCAGCTAGTTTCATCGGGGCGTCCTTTGGCTGAAGTGACTGGTTTAGAGATTCGGGAGCCGCCGACGAGAGGTGGGATATAAATAGAAACAGATGTAGTTAAGATATGTATATAGAGCACATTACGGACTATTACGTCAAGTTAGTGTTACATATTACTTGACATAACGGCGGCTCTTAGGCTACACTCGGGGCTGTGGAGTTGCATATGTCCGTGGCCCGTATAGTTCTAAGCCGAATCAAAAGAGGCGGCGAGGATCGTCTCTGGACCTACAAGGATTTTGCCGATCTGCGAAGCCTTGCCGTAGCGGCAGCGTTGAGTCGCCTGACGAAAAGAGGTCGCATTCGGCGCGTCCAAAAGGGTGTCTATTATGTCCCTCGCGTTACGCGATTCGGAACGACCAACCCGGACCTGCCGAGCGTTGTTGCCGCTGTCCTGACACGCCGAGGGATCGCTTGGAGCCCAACAGGGCATGCCGCGTACAATCGCCTGGGTCTCACGACACAAGTCTCGCCCACAACAACTTTTGCAGTAAGTCGAAAGGTCCGCTTGGCTTCTGCTGGACCGAATACAAAGCTGAGTGTGCGACCTGCCGCGGCCGTTCGCAGTGCCAGCGCCGACGAGCGTGCAGTGCTCGATGCGCTGAGAGATGTGCGCTGGATTCCTGATACGACTCCGGAGAATGTAATCGCACGCGTTAGCGATCTCTTTCGATCCAACCGGATTTCCTTTGAGCGTGTTGCCCATTTTGCTCGAAGAGAACCTCCCCGTGTGCGAGCTGTGCTTGGCGCAATCGGAAGTGGCATCGTCGCAGATCGGAACATACTGGAAGAGCTGAAGGGATCATTGAACCCCATGACGCACTTTTCTCTGGGGCTTTCGGATAAGCTGGCAACTGCTCGCGAGTGGAACATCCGATGACGGCGTATGCCTCTGATCTCCCTGACTTCACTGATCTCATCCGCGCGACTGCGAGTGCACTCGGCATACCTGCGCCCATTATTGAGAAGGACTATTATCTGACCAGGGCGCTGTTCTTCCTCTCCAGAGACCATGCCGGGCGCTTTCTATTGAAAGGAGGAACGAGCCTGACGAAAGGCTGGGATCTGCTTGACCGTTTTTCCGAGGATCTCGACCTACTATTGAGAGTGGAATCCGAAGGGCGGCAAATCAGCAAGGGGGAACGTGAACGGCGCCTAAAAGCGGCGTGCGCGACGATCTCCGGTGCGCCGGGGTTTTCAGCTGTGCCAGGTCGGTTTCCCGTGGAAACTGGAGTTCACAGGACTGCGGAATTCAATTATCCCGGATGCGTAGAAGACCTTGGTGGCCTGAGTAAGGCAATCCGTCTTGAGATGGGGACAAGGGGAGGAGCGAATCCTTCCGCGAGGCGCACGGTCCTCTCTCTGGTTGCAAAGCATGCGGCGAGTCATAGCTTGAGCCACCTAGCAGAAGATTTGCGGGAATTTGAAGTCGAAATGCTAGACGTTAAGCGAACGTTTGTCGAAAAGCTCTTCACCATCCATTCGGCCTACGAGCAGGACCACGCTGCCAAGAAGACCCGCCACTACTATGATATTTCCCGACTTTGCGGATTGCCGGAAATCCGCGAATTCGTGGGTACCGACGAGTATCGTGAAATCGTCAGGAGTGTAAGGCAGTATTCTCAAGAGAATTTTCCTGATGCCCGCGCGCCGGAGGAAGATTCATTCTCGAATTCTCCGGCTCTGAGCCCAGACCCAGAGGGCCAAGCCACACTTAAGAGAAACTACGAACGGGAAAAGCATCTCTTCTTTGCCAAGCCGCCAACAATGGATGAGGTCCTGGCAGTGATCCGTCTCCTTCTCCCAAAGTTGTAGTTCGATAGGTCGCAGGAGCCGATACGCTGGGCCGTGTGGTCCACGACCCAGGGAATCGGTTTCCGAAACGGTTGACCTTACTTACCTACCAATTGAGCTCGCACTGGGCGGAGCTCAACTGGCGAGCGGTATTGCCCGCGATGAGGTATTGTCCGTTGTCGCGACTTCAAGGAACGATGCCAGTTCCGCAGTTGCCTTGAACTGCGGGATAGGATCGAGGTCCTTAAAAGCGCTCGTAAACGCGTTGGATAAGCTCCACAGGGTTCGCGGCGCGAATTCTTCGACATTAGGATTGAAGTACAGCTCGTGAACTCGCCGGGCCAAGTGTTTCGCGGCGTCCAGCTTGCCCTCTACAAATGCCTTGTAGATGGCCAGTTTCGCGGCCTCATCCGAAAGTCGCGTGGCCTTCCATGTCTCGACTTGCTTCCTCATCGGCGCGAAGTTGCGCTGCATGCGGTCCACTCCGACCGAGAGGATATCCACGAGGCTTAGGTGCTTGGTGTGCTTGGCGAGCACGGGCGTGAAGTCGCCATTAAACGCCATGTTGTCGCACACCAGCACTCGGTAACCGACGGTGAGGGCGAGGCGCATGGACTTGTCGTTGGAGTTTCGGACACCGACTGAGAACCGGCATCCATCGAAGGTGGTCTCGAGGTCCAGCACGCCGAACATCTTCATTCCGTCGCCTGAAACCGCGTATTCCTCCCGCACAACCGAGATCTGCCGGAAGCTCAGGCTCTCGGCCAGAGCATTGACAATCTCGAAGTGCGGTATTGGTTGATAGGTTTCGCTCGCCGTGGGCGTGGGGATCACCTTCAATTCTTCTCGGGTGATTTTCGCACTCCCGCAGTGAGCCAAGAGTCTGGACTGCTCCATTTCATCAGTCTCCTTTTCATTCAGTCGTTCAACTCCGATGCCCGCGAAACGAGGCAATTCCTCAAGGCACGGACAACGGATTTCGTTATGAAAGGCGGCAACGCGTATGCAAGCCGCGTCGGGCATCTGCTGGAGATGCGGCAGGAAGAGAGATTAACTAAACGTCTAGGGGCGCCAAAGAAGAAGTCTCGGCGGGTTCACAGAGGCACTGAGACACTACTCACTACTTCTGAATTAGGCAGTATCACGACTATGGTCTTCACCCGAGATGAAGCTCCGCGACGGCAAGGGTGGGACTGGCTCGTGGTGGTACCGTAGGTTCCAATAGTTCCAGGAACGAAGGTCGAAGATGCCGGACGGAGGATCGGTTAGGACCCGATCGAAATCTTCGTCAGAGTAATAGCTCATCGCAATGACGATATCCTTCAGCGTGCCGTACGTCATCAAATGAGCGAGGAACAACTTCGGTTCATTCAGTGTCTCGTCCGGCGGTTTGAACCAGACGACACGCTTGGCGACTGTTCGGAGCTCCTCAGTATCGTTCATAGCCGCCCTTCTTCCTTGGTAATACCCACTTTCGCCATCACATGCGGAAGTCGCCTCAGGTCCACCGATGTCGCCGCCTCGCTCAACTTGTTGCGTGTTTCAGGTCTCAGGCTCGGCAGATCCCCGTCCTCGAAAAAAGTGAGCGCTTTAAGACTCAGTGCTCCGTTAAACCCTTTTCCATAAATAATCTCAGCGGCAGCAAGAGCTTCAACCAGATCCAAACCCGCGTTAAGTGCCGCAGCAATATCCATATAGTCTCTGGCCTGCGCTCGTTGCTGGACCGTCTTTAGCTTGGTCGCCACTACATCAAGCATTGACGCCACCTGGATTCCATTCTCTTCAATAATGTCGGGGTCTTGCACTCGATTGAGGTTAAGACCCCCGAAAAAGGAGACCTTCACCGGTCCGCCCCGATCAACAATTACGGTCAGCGTGTTCTCTTCAAGCTGACTAATTTCAGCATTCTTGAGATAAACGGCGGCGTCTAGCAACTTGGAAGGGTGAAAAAGCCTGTTACAGAAGAAATCAAAATCCTCTGAATGCCGATGTCCTAGCCGTAAGGCCAGAGCAGTCCCGCGGTAGAGCACGAATGACCTCGGCGTGTCCTTCAGTTCCATCCATAGCCTTCGTTGAGCACGCGGCAAAATGTCGAGATTGGGAGTGAGCATTCTTCATTCCCTTTCCAGGCTAGGCTCGGACCGCCCTGTTTGATCTTACGCGCATAAATGTTTCGAGTCGCCAAGAGCCTCCCACAAAAGTTTCGATCCGAGCTTCGCTGATGCAGACGGAAGAAACCCCTACGATGTTCCGTTTGCAACAGGTTTGCGCCGAGTCACCAGAAGGCTCGTGAGCCCAGATTCATTATACGAATTCTGGGTTTGGTTTTGGACTCGTTAAACCCTGCCTCCGGGCTCTCCATCCGTATAAAGCGCGGGCCTAGAAACGAAGGGGCATCACCGCGTAGCGGTATTGCCCGCCTCATCTCCACATCCTACGCTGAAACTGATGGGCGAGGGGCCGCGCCTGCCCGATTGTGATTCCTCCTCTAACTTCTGTACCAATGAGCTTCTGCTTGGGCTCCCCCCATTGACGCACTTGTAGCCGTCAACGGTTGGAACCATCAGCATGCCGCAGATCGGACACGAAAGGGCATCTCCAGCCGCGCCGCTGATACTGCTTGCCGCAACTGACTCACGGCCTGTTGTATTGGTAGTTGGTGTGCTCATCGACGGCTGGACCACTTCGTGGTCGATCAGGGCAACCCTCGGTTTGAGGTATTCCGACGAGAGGAATCTGCCTCCAAGCCAACGGGCAACGTAATCGAGCACGGAACTCGCATAGCGAATGCTTGGGTTCTCCGTGAACCCCGATGGTTGAAAGCGTGTGTTCGTGAGCTTATCCACCAAAGTTTTCAGCGGCACGCCATACTGAAGGCCGATCGAAATCGAAAGCGCGAGGCCATCCATGAACCCCGACAACGTCGATCCTTCTTTCGACATCTTAATGAAGACTTCGCCCGGTGCTCCCTCTTCGTACATCCCAACAATGATGTAGCCCTCGTGCCCGCCAATCGAAAACTTGTGCGTAATGGCCTTTCTTTCGTCCGGGAGCTTACGCCGCGGATCGCGGTTGGACAGGTCCTGTTGTTCAGGTGCCTCAGCGCCAGCAGGTCTTTTCTCTTCTTTTTCACCTTGCGCCGGGGATGTGCCAAGTGAGGGCGCTAAATCGGCTGAATTTCCTGCTTGCATCTGTTCCTCCACATTGATCGCGTCTGATCAGACGCTTACACTATCGGCCCCAAGGACGGCGACAGGAGTGACCAAGTAATGCGAATGCGAGCATCCGACACAACTCGCACCCTTAGTTGCGGCTCCAACCGCTGCAGCAAATACCGCGGGGATTCCATGCATCTCGCCGGCACGTGACCAAAACTCGGGCGTGACCGATCGTCCGGCCAAGTCACCGCCTGCACGTAAGAGGTCCAGATCAACCAGGCCATTCACCCCACGAAAGAGAATTTTGTTCTCCAGCGGAGGCCGTCTGCCATTTTCGACCTTTCCAGGTTCATGCTTCGTGATGAGCAGCTGGCAGGTTCGACCAGCTCGAAACAACTCGATTCGCACAAGGACTGGAGCTACAACCACTGCATGAACTCCGTTCACTCCGATGGCATCGATTGGATGGAGATACGGCAATGGTTCAGCATCCGGCCCGCAGAACGTAACGTACCGGCCGAGGTCCTTCACGGCACCGCCTGATTCGATCCCTCGCACCACATAGCGGTTGGCCAGATGCTGGTGTTCGAGACTCACCTGGGATTGCGCAAAAATGCCTAACTCATTCAAGCGTCGTAGCACTCGCCTTGACAGAGTGAGTCCTTGACGCGCCAAAGAAGCTTGCTTGTCCGGCATGTGCCACCACCTCCTCATGCCGATTGCCGAACGGGGATGGGACAACCCACCGCTCGGCGAATCATTTCTTTCCGGCAACCTGCCCAGCAGAGATACTTACGCGGGTCATCGATGGAAATCGCTAAGTTGTCGCCGCTTCGATCCTGACCGGCCTCGGCACAGGACGGGCACTGGGTAACGTAGTTCCTCCCAACCTTCCGAACCTTGCCCACGTGATCGAGGATTCGAAACTCGTGACCGGGCGTCTTAACGAAGGGAACAGCTTGGTCTGCCGACGGGCGTTTTCTATCAAACTCAGGTGGCATGGTTTTGCCCGCAATGAAGTTCTGCAGTTGGTCCTCGCTCAATTTCCGAAGTCGGTTCAGGTACGAAATCTGCTCCTCTAAGGTGTAGTCCGCGCCGTAGAACCAATATCGCCGGTTTGCGCCACGGTGTATTCCTAGCGGTCCACGAATGGCATTCCCGAATTCTCCTTGGCGCAACTCGTCGTGCTTCGGGAAGACTTCGATTCCCTCCGCCAAGCCAGCGCCTCTGATTCGCACTTCGAGCTTCAACGCCAGGTTGTAAATGTAAATTCGGCACTCCCGGGCCAATGCAGGTTTCTCCATGAAAATCCAGAGATGCCCACCGCGCTTGCTCATCTCCAAGGCAGCCTCCACCTTGTCCTGCTGGAGGAAGTACTGCAGCTTGAGCAGGTCTTCCATCGCGCCGCCATAATCGGCATCAATCGCGACCCACTTCGATCGTTGCGTTGAGGGGTTAATTGCGTACAGCCCGATGGTGAGTTCGCCTTCCAGATGACGGCGGATCGTAGCCGCGGTGAGGCTCAACTCCTCGCCCGCCCCCTTTGCCTTCGGTCGAAAGTAGTAGTGACGCCCGCTCTCAGGATGAGGCCGTAAAGATTGAAGGGTATAAGCCCCGCGATTTACAAACAAACGGCTGTAGTCCCCCACGATCTCGGAGGTCGCTTTAATCGCAGTCTCCACGGCTCCTCCTTATCCGAGCAGTTCCCCACACAGGAAGCTCGTGCTCTACCTAAACCCACATTTAGCCTTTGTCAAATAAATGGGGCTAGCCGCTAACTCTTTGCGCCGATTGGAATTACCAGGGATGAAGTAAGGAGGAGGAAAGGTTGTTTTGCACTACGCGGGCTTTTTCATCGGGGCTTCGGCAACCCGGTCGCTTCGCTGCGGACGAAGACCGGGCTGAATGACCCATCGATTCTTGCCCGGAAGCAGGTGGGGACGTTCCACGAGGTCTAAGAATCGGCAGTCACGGACCAATCTTTCATAGTCACCAACCGTATAGCCGCCGAATTTCTCGTCTTCAAAGTCTAACCAGAACCAAACCCTTAAATGACGGTCGTAGATGTAAAAGGCGCCGGATTCGGGGTCCCCCGGAATGACAAGGAACACGAACAGAGCCTTTGGTAGCTGGACCCATCTCTCAATCTTGGGATGCTCAGCCACATCGAGTAACCTAGCGACTGCGCCTTCAACGGACCCGCCCACCTCTTCTGATGCATGACGGAGGTCGACGAGTGAGACTACGTTCATCTCTCCGAACATAAACTTCCTCCTCTCAACTTTGAGTTAATAAACGTCTGCAACAACACCTTGCATCTTAGACAGGTTTCAAGTCTTCCATGTCAATCGTGGGCGACTGGCCCGACAACAAAACTGCGCCTGGCACACACTCAGATTTGGCTAGAAGGGGAACGACAAAGGCCCGGGCACCTTCAAAGTCCACGACGATTCGTCCGGAACCTCAGTTTTCCTCGACCACAACGCCATCCGGGAAATTCGCACCAAATTTGATCAACCTAAGCGCGTTTCTCAGGACTAGCGTTTCAGACCGGTCATGCGCGGGAGAACCCCACCAAGGTGGCGGCTGGACATGTGTACAATTACACTGTACAGTTTACCTGTATATATGAGATACTGATCTGGTGAGCAGTCGAAAGTCTTCTACTCAGGACGGGCACGCTTCGACGCTTGCTGCCGAGATCCGTACGGTAGGCGGTAAGCTCAAGCGGCGTTTACGCGAGCATGGGGAACGCAGCGATCTGAGGCCATCAGAGATATCTGTTCTTCTTCAACTCGAAAAGGATGGCTCGGCTACCGTTTCAAGTCTGGCGCGAGCGGAAGGCATGCGTCCACAATCCATGAGCGCTGTGGTGGCGTCGCTGCAGGAAGCCGGCCTGGTCCGTGGTGCACCTGACCCGAGCGACGGGCGGCAAACTCTGATGTCTCTCACACCCAAATGTCTGAAGAAGCTTCAGGAGGGCAGGGCCGCGAGACAAGACTGGCTCACCATGACCATCTCGCAGAAACTTTCTGCTCAAGAGCAGGAGAAGCTTCGGAGAGCACTCGAACTGCTTACGCGGCTGGTTGAGAATTGAACCCACTGTGTCCTGCGCCTTACCCATGCCAGCTTCGTATTCGCCAACTTCGTATTCGAGGAGAAGAACCCGATGCCTCTTACTACTCTTGACCCAAGCACGGCATTGATCGTCATTGACCTGCAGAAAGGCATCGTCAATGGGGATTTCATTCATCCCATCGGGGACATCATCGACCGGACGCGTGCGTTAATCGAAGTTTTCCGTGCGAAGAACCTCCCAGTCGTGCTGGTGAATGTGGCGGGACGGCCGCCGGGCCGGACGGGACAGGGTCCGCGCAGCAAGATATCGTTTTCCGAGGGATGGACGGACCTCCTGCCGCAGATGGATCGGCAACCGAGCGATATTGTCGTCACTAAGCGAAGCTGGGGCGCATTCGCAGCTACGGATCTTGAAGGTCAGCTCAGGGCCCGAGGCGTTACCCAGGTAGTTGTGACTGGAGTGGCGACATCCGGTGGCGTTGAGGCAACCGCTCGCCAGGCGTACGAAGCGGGTTTCAATGTGACGCTCGCCGTCGATGCCATGACAGATGTGCGCCCTGAAGCGCACGAATACAGTCTCAAGCATGTCTTTCCTCGCCTTGGTGAGACCGGCTCCACGCATGACGTGCTTGATTTACTCGCGAAGAGGAGCGCTTAACAATGAACTGGCTACATCTCGTGTCCTACTTTTTCGGAGGCCTGTTTCTGGCTAATGTCGTGCCGCATTTCGTTAGCGGCATCATGGGAAAACCCTTTCAGACACCGTTCGCAAAGCCTCCGGGGAAAGCTCTGTCGTCCTCGACAGTGAATGTTCTATGGGGCTTCGCGAATTTTGTCTTCGCCTATCTGCTTCTGCTGCGCGTCGGCCACTTCGATCCGCGATCCATAGCCTGCATCGCGCCGTTTGCCGCTGGCGCACTCCTCATCAGCCTGTTCTCGGCACGGCATTTCGGTGAATTTCACGGAGGCAACACCCCGGAGCGCCCATGAGGAATCCGCTCTCCAGAGCTTTCCGCGCTCTGGAGAACTTCAACTTTCGCTTGTGGACGGCAGGCGGTCTGGTATCGAACATCGGGACCTGGATGCAGCGCGTGGCACAAG
>Ga0074045_10000662_pt1 | contig 33627 bp, 27 predicted proteins | sample BogForMeECP23OM2_FD_94442 | JGI IMG/M metagenome (GOLD analysis project Ga0074045, IMG submission 94442) | Bog forest soil microbial communities from Calvert Island, British Columbia, Canada - Bog Forest MetaG ECP23OM2 | ecosystem: Environmental > Terrestrial > Soil > Wetlands ...
ACGGGGCATGGTTTTGAAAGATTATATCGTTGAATCCGCAGATTATGTGCCGGCAGTAGTCGGACCGCAGGAGCGGGGTTCCCGTTTTGTGTTTGCAGGATTGCTTCTGAATCACGCCACCCGAAGAAGACTTCTGAAGGACCCTGGCGCTGGAGTCAAAATCTTCGACCACCGGACGTCGGAATCTTCTTGACTTTTGCATATTTCAGCTAACATGTACGGCATAATTTGAACCTGCAGGAGGTGTACTCCGGTGACGGTCACTATTTCGGGTTTGTCAAAGACCTACCCCAACGGCGTTAAGGCGCTGATGAATGTCTCCCTGAGCATTGGGAATAATATGTTTGGGCTTCTCGGCCCCAACGGCGCGGGGAAGAGTACCCTGATGCGCACCGTCGCAACTCTACAAGATCCGGATTCGGGGTCTGTACACGTTGACGGCCTGGATGTGCTAACTCAGAAGAACGAGGTCCGCAAGATTCTCGGCTACCTTCCGCAGGAATTTGGAGTTTATCCGAAGATTTCCGCGCTCGACATGCTTCACCATCTCGCTGTGATGAAAGGCGTCACGCATGCCCAGGATCGCAGGGAAATGGTGGACGCACTACTTCAGCAGACCAATCTTTGGGAGGTGCGTAAGAAGGCTCTCAGCACTTACTCCGGTGGAATGAAGCAGCGCTTTGGGATCGCGCAGGCGCTGCTTGCGAATCCTCGCCTGATCATCGTCGACGAGCCCACCGCAGGCCTCGATCCCGCTGAGCGCAATCGATTTCTGAATCTCCTCAGCTCCATCGGCCGCGAGGTGACGGTCATTCTGTCCACACATATTGTAGACGACGTCCGCGAACTTTGCGCCCGGATGGCGATCATCGCCAACGGGGAAGTCCTTCTGGAGGGCGTGCCAACTGAGGCCCTCACTGCTCTCAACGGCAAGATCTGGAGCAAGGTCGTAAGCACTGACGACGAATTGCGCTCTCTCGAATCTCAGATCCACATTGTTTCTACTCACCTCGTTGGCGGTCAGCACGAGATTCGCATCTTTGCTGATTCCAGCCCGGGCGACGGTTTCCGCGCCGTCGAGTCGGAACTGGAGGATGTCTATTTCCTGAATCTTTCACAACCGACGAAGAAGGCTAATTGAGCCGGGGAAGGTCCATGAAGATGTTTTGGGAGTTTTTAACTTTCGAGCTGAGGTTCCGGCGCAAAAGCATCTCAACTTACGTGTACTTCTTTGTGTGGTCGGCATTCAGTTTTTTGTGCGTCGCTTCGGAGAACTTCGGCCCCGTTGGGTTCAACAACGGCAAGGTGCTCCTTAATGGTCCCTGGGCCATCTCGCTGAACGATTTTCTGATTTCGCTCTTTGGCATCATCATCATAGCCGCAATCTTTGGTACTTCCATTCTTCGTGACTTCCAGCGGGATACCTACCAGATCTTGTTTACCAAGCCGATTCCGAAGTTCGCCTATTTAGGCGGACGATGGGCCGGTTCGTTCGTGACCGCTGTCTTCGCATTTTCCGGCTGCATGCTGGGAGCATTTGCTGGGACTTTTGCGCCCTGGACTGACCACGCTCGCATCGGCCCTAATCATCTGTGGTGGTACCTGCAACCGTTTCTTTCGATCATTGTGGTGCAAATCTTTTTCCTAGGCTCGCTCTTTTTTGTTGTGGCGGCCCTGTCCCGCAAAATCTTCGTGGTTTACCTTCAGGGCGCGGTGCTGTTTATGGTTTACCTGATCGGACTAACGGTGTTCAGCGCCACCCGGTCGCTGGAGCGGTTCTGGTCCGGAATTTTCGATCCGGTTGGCTTGCAATTGACTGACGCGGTCACGCGCTATTGGACTGTGGTCGAGAAAAACTCGCTTCTGTTGAGTTGGTCCCCTCACGTGGCGTCGGGCGTATTCCTATACAACCGGGTTCTTTGGCTTTCCGTGGGCTTTATCTCATTGGGCGTGCTTTGGGCACTTTTTCCCATGTCTGTTGAAACCTTGACAGCCGTTTCCCAAGGGCGCCGCGCTGCCAAGATGAAACAGCAGGAGGAATTTGAACTTCGTCCAGTCCGCTCGCTCGTCGCTGCGCGGCTTCCCAAGGTCGGCCAGGTCTTCTCACCGTCGACGACCAGGGCCCAATTTCTTTCACTGTCGCGCTTGCGGATCAGGACGGTTCTGCATGAGATCCCTTTATGGGCCATCGTCGGCCTCATGATCGTCTTCGCGATCAATAACGGTTATTATGCCGGCCGTGTCGATGAAATCGACGTATGGCCGGTGACCTACCTAATGCTTCAGGCGGTCGAAGGTGGAGCGACGCTGTTCTTATACATCGTGGCTGCCCTGTATGCTGCAGAACTGATATGGCGCGAACGCGACACTCACTTCGACGGTATTCACGATGCCCTTCCCATGTCAGAAACCATCGACTGGCTCTCCAAACTTGTCACCATTGCCTTCGTTGAATTGGTCCTACTCACCGTTACCATGCTGTGCGGCATTTTCATGCAGACGATTGCCGGCTATTACCACTACGAACTGCTGCAATACTTCAAGGAACTCTATGTAATTACCTTCCCGCAAATCATGGTTTTTGCGCTGCTCGCTCTGTTCATCCAGACCATCGTGAGCAACAAGTTCATCGGGCACGGCATCGCCATTGGCATCTTTGTTCTCGTTCCCATCATTTTCAGCTTTGGCTGGGAGAACACTCTCTATCTTTTCGGCAACGTGCCGCCTTACACCTATAGCGACATGAATGGGTACGGCCATTTTGTCGCGGGACTGTCTTGGGCGATTACTTACTGGCTGGCCATTTCCGGGTTTCTGGGGGTGATTGCCATCACCTTTGCCCGCCGGGGCTCGGATGACGGATGGACGGCCCGGCTTAAGCTGGCGGCAGGCCGCGTACCGCGCCTCGTCCCGGTTGCGCTACTTTTCCTGGTAATCGCCGCGGGCAGCGGAGCGTGGTACTACTACAACGCTCACGTTCTCAATGAATATTTGAACGCGAAGCAACGGCGTGATATCCAAGCTGATTACGAACGCCAGTTCAAGAAGTACCAAGACCTGCTGCAGCCGAAGGTGACTGCCGTCGACAGCCAGATCGACATTGATCCAACCCATCGCGGCTTCTCCGGCTGGGGACGCTACACGCTGCAAAACAAAACTTCCCAGCCGATCTCTGAGATTCACATCACCGATCAGATGCAGTCTATTTCCAATTTGCGCTTTGACCGTCCTTTTCATCTGGTTAGCTCGGCGCCTCGCGACCTTTATTCCATTTACGCGATTGAGCAGCCGCTTGCCCCTGGGGACGTGATGCAGATGACCTTCGATGTGAGCGCGAAATCGCCCGGATTCCGCGACAGCAACGAACGGGCCGAGCTTGCCTACAACGGCACTTTTTTCGATTCCACGTATTTCCCCTACATCGGCTACAACTCAAGCATGGAACTAGATGACCCGCGCCGCCGCCGCGAAGAGAAACTTGCACCTCTCCAGGAGTTGTCGCAGCGCGGAGATCCAATGGAGTCAAAGTACCAGATATTCCTGCAAGACTCAGATTGGATCACTTATCACACCGTCGTCAGCACTACGTCCGACCAGATCGCGATCGCACCTGGTTACCCAAAGCGCGACTGGCAGCAGAATGGACGGCACTACTTCGAGTACGATATGGGGCCAACCCACATCCTCGATTTCTTTGCCTACATCTCGGCGCGCTATAACGTCCGGCGGGAGCAATACAAGGGAACTAACCTCGAAGTCTATTACCATCCTGGCCACGAGTATGACATCGACGACATGCTGGCCGCGACCAAGGCCGGTCTCGACTACTATCAAGCCAATTTCAGCGACTATCAGTTCAGCCAGTTCCGCATCATGGAATTTCCCCGCTATCGACAGTTCGCGCAGTCTTTCCCGAACACGGTTCCCTATTCCGAAAGCATCGGCTTTATCGAGCGCATGGTGAAAAAGAACGCGATCGATTTCACCTATTTCGTGACTGCCCACGAACTCGGCCATCAGTGGTGGGCCCATCAGTTGATCGGAGCCAACGTCCAGGGATCGAACATGCTGTCGGAAACCTTGGCCGAGTACTCCGCGCTCATGGTCATGCAGCACAAATACGGCCGGGATCGCATGCATCGATTCCTGAGGCACGAACTCGATCGCTACCTGCGGGGCCGCAGCACGGAAGTCCGCCACGAACCACCGCTTGCCCTTGTGCAGCGCGAGCCATATGTCTGGTATCAAAAGGGCGGGCAAATCATGTACACACTCGCGGACTACGTTGGAGAAGACAAGGTTGATCTGGCCTTGCACAACTTCTTAATGAAATACCGTTACGCCAACGCCATGAATGCTCAGACCGAGGACTATCCAGACACCCGTCAGCTCGTCGATGCGCTACGGGCTCAGACTCCGCCCGACATGCAATACCTCATCGACGACGGCTTCAATTCGATCGTGCTCTATGACAATAAGGCCATCAGCGCCACCGTCGCTCCAACCTCCGACCACAAATTCAAGGTTGTGTTCACCGCGCAGGCTCGCAAGATTAAAGCCGACGGGAACGGCAATGAAAGCCCGATGCCTCTGAACGACTACATTGATATCGGCGTATTCAAAGGCCAGAAAGACGAAGAACAACCGCTTTATTTGAAAAAGGAGAGGCTCACTCAAGAGCTGAATACGTTTGAGATTGTCGTGGACGAAATGCCTACATGGGCTGGCATTGATCCTTACAACAAACTCGTCGATCGAATCGCCGACGATAATATGATTGAGGTCACAAAACCGTGACCGATAAGGCGTGGCCTATCCAGGCCGCTCGCGACATCTTCGTCTGGATGGTCTATCCTGTGAATCCCAGCAAACAGGTGCTTAAAATTCTGGGCGCTTTGCCTCTTTGTAAGTTGAACGTGCGAAAAGGTTAGTGAAAACCCAGTTTTTGGGGCAAAATCCTACGGGCTGAAGCCTCGACTCCCGGTATCGCTACCAACCTGACAGAATCAATGGATTACGGCCGGTATGGTATCGAGAATCACTGGCTATGCCGACGTTTTTGTCTGCCGCCGTCTCCGCCAGCCTTGGCCGCAGTTCTCGGAACACTACAGGCACTACGGGTGAGATTAGTGAACCCGCCAGGCGAGGTCCTAGTCGATGCCTTCAGCCTGAATCATCGCGGCGGTTTCCTCCTGCCAGGGCGGCAGAATCTTTATCAGCACGTACAGAATCGCGAAGGGCAGAATCACCAGAATAATCGCGGGCAGCATCCCTTCCTTGGTGACGAAACCCATCTTATACGTGGTATATCCTAGGAAGCTCTTCGAAAAGAGCTGGCCTCCGATCACCACGTTCCAGCGCATGGCAAAAATCCCAATCATCGTCAGGATGGCAGCAGCCGCATAGATTCGCTTGCGCACCTGTTCGGAGAATTGCACCAGTTGTGTCAGCGCCAGAAGCATCAGCGGCGTCAGTGTCCCCACGAAAATTTGAAGCACGATCTGGGACAGGAACAACCGCGAGTGCACCATGAAATCCAGGCTTCGGAACGATTCGTCAGCTTCATAAATTCGGTGGATCAGGTCCAGCATCTCCAGCGAAAAATCAATCACAAATGTGTAGAACAGATAGTTCGCGATGGTGTCCAGACAATTCATATCGATGGCCCTCCGGCGAATCGCCGAAGTAATCATGTACATCAGCAGCACCAGCGCAATGCCAGACACCATCGCGGAAAAGAGGAAGACCACCGGCATCAGCGGCGTCGACCACCACGGGTTCGCTTTCACCGAGCCAAAAATGAACCCAACGTACCCATGCAGCATGAATGCCGATGGAATACCAATCAGCGTGATGAACCACCCGGCGCGATCGTCCACACGTAGCGCCCCCGCACTAATGTTCGTGGATCCTAACGTCAAAGCACGGTACATCACCCGCTTCAATCCCGTCGACGATTGCGCCATCAACACAATGTCCCGCCGGTAATCCAGCCAGATCTCCAACAGCAGAACCGCCATCAAGTACCACAAATACACGAACCCGAACATTGCCATCGCCGACGCTCGATGCGGCGTCAGATACATTTCCAGCGAGCGTTCCGGGTGTCCTAAGTGAAGTTGTAGCGGCAGCGGCGCTACGATTAGAAATGCTAGCGCTGTAAGCAGCGCCAGACGATACGTGGGTTTGACCGCCTCCACCCGAAAAACCCGTTCCAGGGACGCCAGGATGAACGCGCCCGCGACCAGTCCTGTCAGAAACGGATACAGTACGATCAGCACGCTCCACTGCAACTCCACCTCGTTCGGATACATGAATCCTTCCACCGTGGCTTCTCCTTAGCGCACCGAACCGTCCAGCCCGTTGTAAAACACCTTCGCTCCCGTCGCCAGGTGGGGCTTCAGCACCTGCACCGCGTGCGTTTTCAAAAACGCATGAATTGGATCCTTTGGATTCTTCAAATCTGCTAACTGCCGTGCGCCCGTCGGACACGCTTCGCAACACGCCGTCGTCAACCCTTTGCTGATGCGGTGATAGCACAACGTGCATTTCTCCGCCGTGTGCCTGTCCGGGTGGAAAAACCGGCAGCCATAGGGGCATGCCTGAATGCAATACCTGCACCCAAGGCAATAGTTGTAATCGATCAGTACCACCCCGTCGGCGGTATGAAACGTGGCGCCCACCGGACACACTTGTGTGCACGGCGAATCCGAGCAATGGTTACAGAGTTTAGGCACAAAAAAATTCTTCCCACCCGTCATTCCGTTCGTCGGGAACCCTTCCTTACCCCCGTCGGGCGAATCCACCCTCGGGTTCTCGATGTGCCAATCATCCACGTGGTAGCGTTCCACCCAAGTTCGGAAGTAGCCATCGGGAACCTCGTTCTCCATCGAACACGCCCTTACGCAGCTCCCGCACCCGATGCATTTGGTAATGTCCAGCAGCATGCCCCACCAGTGATCCGTCATCTTGTAATTTGGGGCTTCCTCCGGTGTTCCCGCCAGAACAAAATCCCACGCGACGACCGCGGCCGGCAAAAGCAGCAGAATCTGGCGCCGACTCAGAGTCACTTCTTCCCTCCTGGGTCGAATCCAGGGCTATGTGGCTGGTGACAGGTATTGCATGGTTGCCCCTGCGTATGTTCTTTGGCGTTGACCTGAGGGAATCCACTCGGTTTGGCAATGTTTTCCGAGTGGCATCGCACGCATAACGTTGCGACGTCCGGCTTCACGGGTATTACCGACGCCGGGTCATCCGCATGCTTGGCCAAGGGGCCATGACACGATTCGCAATTAACATGCGCGTGCACGCCCTTTGCTTTGATCTCAAGCACATCCGGGTGACAGCCTTCGCAGGCTTCGTGCCCCGCATAGACCAGTGGCCGGCTTGTGATTTCCTGGAGTGCGTCACCCCGGTATGGACCATAGCGCCCAAAGCTCTTGGGAATTACTGCAGCTCGCAGCGCGACAAATGCGACCGCCCCCAACAGAAATAAAGCCGCTATAGGAATCAGGTGCGCTGAATCTCTAAACCCGTTCATTCAAATCCTTTTTGAGAAGGAGATCAGAGCACGTCCCGGCGGGAAGGATTCGCGACAGCGGTCTCTCCCGACTTACGACAGCGGCGAACCCATATCCAAGTTGGGAGACCATGCAGGAATGCCTTGCTGGAGCGAATGAGATGTAACGGACGTACGTCTATTTAACCCTTCCGCTCACCCAGGCCTTATGAGCACAGTCACTCGGCAACGTGACTTGGATCACAGGCCTGCGCGAAGCAGAGCCGCGATGCCTTGTTGGAAATGCTCAGGCGAAACGATTGGCTTGATGTACTCCCCCGAAGGTTCGCTGCGGCAGTTTACACATCAGCTAACCGGTCTGGCGCTTGCTGCCGTTCCGGGTGGCTTACGAGCAAGCCCCAAGTAATCTCTCAACTGTTTAATGTCGGTTCTCTCTCCGGTGCTGGCTTGCCTGAAAATCCCATTATTGCTGTGCGTTAGAAGATTTCAATTCTACCGCGACCAGGCGCACTTCACTCGAGAAGGGTGCGGGTGTAGAACGGGAATAGCTTACATAGATCGTCTGTCCGTTGTTTGAGTCGTATTCGGCGTGCGCATGCGCGTCGTAGACGTTGCCACTTGTGGGTTGCATGGCAACGAAGGCCACGATCTCGCTGGACCATGGGCCTTCGGGATTCGGAGATGCACGTAGTACGACGTTTTGCGAGAACGGCGGGCTGTAGACGGCGAGGTAGCGCTGGAGATGCGCGTTCCAGGAAATGCTGAGAATGCTGGCATCGTTGAAAACGGAGATGGCATCGCCAACTTGCGCGGACCAATTGCCGTTACCGGCGTAGAAGCTCCAAGCGCTGCGATCCTGCGCGCTGGATGGATCGACTGTCCCCAACTGGCATCCGGTATTGTAGCCGCAACCATAGGCATAAAGTGTTCCGTTGCTGAGGAAGGATGCGGAACCGAAACCGGGTTCGTTCTGGGTGAAGAGCAAGTCGGAGGAAACACGAAAAGGCGTCGATCTACTTTAGTTCCCGCAGGACTCTTGATCAGCCATTCGATCGCAGCTGAGGCGTCGAGCACGATCACCGGGCGTCTCGCTCCTCGCGAACAGCCTGCGCAGCCGACAGTCGGGAATTCACCCGAGTGCGACGTTCCAGGCGCTCTCTTAATTCAGCGATCGTTGGCCGTTCGGCAACCCGGCGAATTTCCGTGATTAAATAATCCGAGAGCGACATCCCTGCCCGGGCCGCCCGGGCCTTCAGTGTCCGATGCAAGCCTTCGGGAACATTCCGAAGCTGAATCATGCGTGACATGTCCTAAGCATGAACACATGTTTTGCACATGTCAGGGGTTCCATCAACCATTCGCCACATGGGTAATCAGGGCCGTCGCTACCATCATTTTGTGTTCACATAGGAGAAAGCCGCCTTTTGATCATCCCGCCTTTCCTTCCTAGATCATTGAATTCGAGTGTCTTCCGAGAAGATCGCGACCCTTCGAAAAGCGAAATTTCTGAATCGCGGGGGCGGAATTCGTTAGAAGCTGCTTAGCAACCGCTCCACACCCTCGCGGAATACGGAGAGCGGTGTGATCAGGCTGAGTACTAGATAACCTTCTTTGGAAAAGTCGAAGAACTGGCCGGGGTACACGATGACGTGCTGTTCGCGGATGAGTTTGATGGCGCGATCTTCGTCCGATTGATCAGCGAGAAGGCGTAGCACGGCGTACCAACCGCCCTCGCCGCCCAGCAGTTCGCAGGCTGTTTGTCGAGCGAGTTGGCGCATCAATTCCGTGCGATTGTTTTGTACCCGATCTAATAGTTGCTTTCGCAAGGAATGGCGCTGCCCAAGCAATATGGGGATTGCGCACTGTGTTGGTGCATTCATCGAGAGGTAGGTGTCGGCAATCACTTCGAGGCGCTTCACTGCAGATTGCACCAATTCATCGGGGCCCGTGCAGGAGAGCCAAGCGACTTTCATTTGCGGGAGAGCAGAAATTTTCGACAGACCGCTCAGAGTAAACGTTAACGCTTTCTCGTTGCCAGCAAAACTCCTGCGTGGCGCGCCATCGAACGCGTAATCCAGAAAAACTTCATCCACGATGAGAGAGATATTTCTCTCACGGCACATGTTGTTCAACCGCTCCATCTCTTCCGGCCAAACATAAGAGCCCGTGGGATTATTCGGATGCACCAAGAGTACGGCGCGGGTTCTCTCTGTGAGTGCTCGCTCGATGGAATGGAAATCGATCACCCAGCCTTGCGCATACCGCAGCGAGTACGGAATCAACACAACATCCTGCAATTCAGCCAGAAAATCGAACAAGGGATAACTTGGTTTGGCAACCAGCACTTCATCGAGTGGATTGCAGAGTAAGCGAAAAACGAATGAGTAGGCCTCGCTCGTGCTGGTTGTCAGAAAAATCGATTCAGGGTCAACGCTGATCCGGTGGTCATCGAGATAGTAGCGGGCCACCTCTTTACGGGCGCTAGGCAAACCCTTTGGCTGCGGGTCATAGACCAAAGATCCCGGGTTCTGAAAGGCCGAGAGAACGGCTTGCGCATCGTACTCGAAGCCACCCAGGGTTGGATTGGAAAGAGTGAGATCCAGTAACTGAACGCCGGCATTTCGCAACTCTTGCAGTGTCTCTGTGAAACGATTGCTCGATAAATTCCAGTTTGTCCGGTAAGAAAACATAATCGGAAAAGACGATAGCACACCCACTTCGGGTGCGGCAGGCCAACTCCCGCTTCCCCAAAGTTAATTTGCTAGGAGAGAGTGGCTGTAGAGGAATAGCGAACTAAGGCCTGACCTGAAACAAACATGGCTTGAGGCAAGGACACCCCGGAGAGGATCGCCTTCACTTGATTGAGAGCCAATGGAATGGCGCGCCGTACGCGTTCGGAAAGCTGATTGGAGCACTCGAACGAATCGCCGCCAATAGAAACCAGGTAAGCCTCTTCGGGCAAGGAATGATAAAGCTCATGCGCCAATGCCAACAATTTTTCCGGACTTCTCGCCCTATCTGGCGCCTCGCGGGAACTGGCAGCTGGGACGAGCAGCCGGGTGCAGACAGCACCGGATGCAATTTCGTGGGACGCCTCAAGAAAGACTACCAAGTTTGCCCCACTGATCGCTTCCGCCATCTCCGGCAACCACTGGTGCTGGCAGTAAACCTCCGTTTCACCGTCGCAAAAGCCGCAGACCAGTGATTTGGCGACCTCCAAGGCGACGGCATCATCGCCCTGCAGCGGGTTACCGCAAGCAAGGACCAAGGCGCGTTTGGTCTGACAAACCAAAACTTTTCCCCCTTTCTGCGTCGACCCCCACAGACAATGTGGATGATTCGAGCCCCTTCAGGTTGACATGTCCAGTCAGCAGTCGCAAGGTCATAGCGCACAATCCCAGCAAGCTTTGTTTGAAGCCTTCGCGAGAGAGGTTACTGTGTGGGGACGTGAAAGGCCGGAGTTGTGCCTGGGGGGAATCGCGCACCAGGCATTGAAAATCACATCAGTGGGTGAGTGCAATCACACAGACCCGTAAGGCGAATGCGCCAGTTCCCGCTCAATTTCGAAAATTGCGTCGCTGAGAGTTTTTCCTTGAAGACAGTATGATAGAAACATCCATCATGCGTTCGCTACGCAAAGCTGTCGACATTACGGGAATTGTGCAGGGAGTGGGGTTTCGTCCCTTTGTTTATCGGCTGGCGAATCAATGCGATCTTTCGGGCTTCATTGCGAATACGCCCGCAGGTGTCAGCATCGAAGTCGAAGGTGTTCCGGAAAAGGTGGACGAGTTTTTGCTTCGGCTGCCACAGGAAATTCCGCCCCTGGCGAAGGTTACCGCGATCAGGTCCCGGGATATTGATTCGCTCGGCGAAAGATCGTTTCGGATTATCTCTACACAATTAGGGCAGTCTGCCAACACGTTGATTTCGCCAGACATTGCTGTCTGTGAAGACTGCCTGCAGGAGTTGTTCAATCCGCGAGACAGGCGATTCCGTTATCCCTTCATCAATTGCACGAATTGCGGGCCGCGATTCACGATCATTCGCGACATCCCGTATGATCGCGCGCGGACGTCGATGGACGGATTCCGAATGTGCGCGGCGTGCCAGGCGGAATACGAGGATCCCGGAAATCGGCGCTTTCACGCTCAGCCAAACGCTTGCTGGGACTGTGGCCCGCAGGTCCAATTGCTCGGAGCCGAGGGTGCCTTGATTGACATTGCCGAGCCGATTCGCGAAGCGGCGCGACTGCTGCAACAAGGGTCAATTGTTGCGGTAAAGGGGATCGGCGGGTTTCATCTCGCATGCGACGCGAAAAACGCCGTCGCTCTAGAACGGCTTCGCGAACAGAAGCGTCGCGTGGAAAAACCCTTCGCGATCATGGTACCGCGCCAGGAAATCGCAGAGCATTTCTGCCTCGTAAACGATCTCTCACGGAAGCAGTTGCTCTCGATTGAGCGGCCCATCGTCCTTCTTTCCAGCCGATTTGAAACAAGCCTCGCCTCTAACATTGCACCAGGCAATCGTTTTCTTGGTGTATTTCTCCCCTACACTCCGGTGCATCATTTACTTTTTAATAGCGGCAAATTTGAAGCGCTAATCATGACTAGCGGCAATCTGAGCGAAGAGCCGATTGCCATCGACAATCAGGAGGCCATCGAACGCTTGCGCGGTATCGCCGATGCCTTCCTTGTGCACAATCGTGAAATCGTTCGGCGGTGCGATGATTCAGTGATTCGCGTCGCAGCGGGATTGCCGCAACAACTTCGCCGGTCTCGCGGATTCGTGCCGGTTCCCGTTACGATCGAGCATGAGTCGCAACCGATTCTAGCCGTTGGTGCCGAGTTGAAAAATACGGTTTGCATCCTCCGGGGAGCGGAAGCGTTTCTTAGTCAACACATCGGCGATCTGGAGAATCCGGAAAGTTATAACTTCTTCATGGAAGCGGTTACGCATCTTCAACGGATATTGGAAGTGCAGCCGCGAATCATCGCGCACGATCTGCATCCCGATTATTTCTCGACGAAGTGGGCGTTGGAGCGCGAAGACCTCCAGCATATTCCGGTGCAACATCATCACGCCCACATCGTTTCCTGCATGGCTGAAAATCATCTGGATGGAAAAGTGATTGGGATCGCGCTTGATGGCACAGGATACGGAGCCGATGGAGCGATCTGGGGCGGAGAAATATTGATCGCCGCCCATGTTGGCTTTGAGCGTGTCGCCCATCTGCACTATGTGCCTTTGCCAGGTGGCAGCGCCGCGATTCGCGAGCCCTGGCGCATGGCGGTCAGCCATTTGGTAAACAACTACGGCAGGGAGGTGCAATCGCTCGACCTGGCGTTCCTCAAAGAAATTGAATCGCGCAAAGTGCAGGTTGTTCTACAGATGATGGAACGCGAAATTCACTCCCCGAGAACTTCGAGTTGCGGCCGACTGTTCGACGCAGTTGCGGCGCTCGTTGGGCTCTGTAGCACCGTGAGCTATGAGGCGCAAGCCGCGATCGAACTGGAGATGGCTGCGCATCATTCTGCCGACGGAGAGGCCTATCCGTTCGATTTAGCTAAAGAGCACAGCATGTGGAAAATCGGCACGCATTCCTTGTTTGACCGGCTGATCGCTGATCTGCGGAAACAGGTCAGCTTGAGCGACATGAGCCGCCGCTTCCACAATGGTTTGGCGATGGTGATGACACGGCTGGCCACAATAATCCGAGAGGAACGCAATATCAATCGCGTTTGTCTGAGTGGCGGCTGCTTTCAGAATGTTTTACTATTTGAGCTCGTATTGAATACTCTGCGAATAGAAAACTTCGACGTTTACGTTCACAGTGTAGTTCCTCCTGGGGATGGCGGAATTAGCCTAGGGCAGGCGCTCGTGGCGGCCCATCTGTTTCAGGCCCGCATAGGAGAAAATTCCTGACCCTTAGTGAGCCCCAAACCTTAGACTGCCGGTGATGCCCCTTCCTTCGGTCACTTTCACGGTTTGCCCCGCGGAAACATTCGAGAGCTTATCAATTTGCCCGCTCGGCCATCGAATTTCCAATGTTTCTGCTTGGTCGCGCTGCGCCAATCCAAACGTCAGGATCAGTTCGCTTGCCGACAAATAGCTTGAGCCACTTCGGAGCATCAGCGTTTGCGTTTCACCGCCCGCAGTCATCTTCACGACGGCGCCAATCCCATCCCGATTTGATTTCGTTCCAATGAGTTTCACACGCAAGCTTTTGTTTGCGACGCTACCGAGTGTGACATCATTCTCGAACAGATATGCCGGACCGCCATTGGTAGACAGCAGCAAGTCCAAGCGGCCGTCATTATTTATATCGGCATAGGCCGCGCCACGACCAACGCGCGCTGATGCGAATGCAGAGCCCATCTGCGTGGTTACTTCGACGAAACTGCCTTTTGCCATGTTGCGAAACAGATGAGGTGGCATCGCGTACTTTACGTTCGGCTGCACGCGTTGAATATCGGAATCGATGTGGCCGTTTGCAATGAAGATATCCGGCCAACCATCTAGATCGTAATCAAAGAAAAAACACCCAAATCCCAGTGTCAGGAGCGAAGCCCGACCAATTTCTGAGCGGGGGGCTTCATCAACGAACAGGCCTTTACCCTCGTTGTGATAGAGGGAAAGCATCTGGTTTGAAAAATTGGTAATCAAGATGCTTGGAGCACCGGAGCGATCATAATCCGCAACGTCAACCCCCATTCCTGCGCGAGCCACGCCGTCTTCGCTAAAGGCGATTCCAGCGACAACGGCGCGCTCGGTGAATGTCCCATTACCATTGTTGCGATAGAGCTTATTCGGTTGCGTATCATTCGAAAACAGAATATCGGGCCAACCATCGTTGTCATAATCAAGAATCGCAATTCCAAGAGTCTTCGATGTGGGCTCGCCCAGGCCGGCTTTCTCGGTGGCATCCTCAAACGTCCCATCACCTTTGTTGTGCCAGAGTCGCACAGCCGTTCCCTTGTACGATTCCGGAGTGCAATACGATTTGCTCTTGCCATCGAGCGTGCAATACAAATCACCCTGGAGCGACCATTGCACATAATTTGCAACGACCAGATCGAGTTTGCCGTCCCTGTCGTAATCGACCCATGCGGCGCTAGTGCTGAATTCTTTCAGGCCCGTCAGGCCAGACCTTTGCGTGACATCAGTGAATGTGCCATTCCCATTGTTGTGAAATAAATGACTCTGGCCCATCGCGGAGACAAACAAATCGTCGAAACCGTCGTTGTCATAATCGCCGACGGCCACGCCCATTCCGAACAGTTCGACATCGAGGCCGGTTTTGTGCGTTACATCAGTGAAGGTTCCATCGTGATTGTTGTGGTAGAGCTTTGGTGTGGAATGCGTCTCAGGCCGTCCCGGCCAGTTCGTTCCATTCACAATGAAAATATCCTGCCAGCCATCGTTGTCGTAATCGATAAATGCCACGCCGGGGCCCATCGTCTCCGGAAGATATTTCTTGCCAAAGGCTGCGTTGTTGTGAACGAAGTGGATGCCCGCTTTTTGGGTGATGTCCTGAAATGTTATGGAAGAGGCCCCTGAACTAGCAGGTGGCGTGGGCGCGAATAATGCGGAGCCGAAAGCGGATACAACAACAAGAGACCAACACTTTCTCAAAGATTCTCCGCCTTTCCTTCCCGACCTACGCCCAGTGCATCTGCGACCCGGTTAATATAATTGAACCACGAGGCTATCAAGGTGATCTGTAAAATGCCGCGGTCATCAAATCCCACCGCGCGAAGTTTGGTGTGATCCGCTGGACTACATTGCGTCGCATCCTTCGTCAGCTTTACTACATAGTGGAGCATGGCGCGATCCTGATCGCTGATGGGTGCCGTGCGGTAATCCAGTCGCAGTGCTAAAACCATATCTTCCTTCAAAGTGACGCGACGCAGAAACTCTGCGTGAGATTCAATTCAATAGTGGCATCGGTTCGTTACCGACACCAGAGTCGCGATCATCTCGTGCTGATCGCGCCGTAAAGGCAAATCGGGAGACATCATCGCGCCGAACGCGCTGAAGGAGTGATACATCGCTTGTGGAATCAAGCTGTGCGACAGAACGATACCTGCTTCTATTCCGTGATCAACTGCGGCTACTGGCGTCGCATATTCCTCTGGATAGAGCTTTCGCTGCTCCATCATTGCGTTTCGCACCTTCTCGTCAGTTTCCATGCCAACTGTTTTGATCCAAGTCATTTCCTCTCCATATCGTCGGGTGGTTTCGACAGATTGCAATGGTAGCCGCTCGAACAAATCCGAAAATCTACTCTTGAAATCTCAAAGCGGTTTAGCGCCCCGCACCTGTCGCGGGCTTCTTCGGCTGCTTTGCATCTGCTGCAGCAATTTTGTTGGGCGAGTTGGCCTGCGAACGATTTCCCAGTGGCACCGACACATGCTCATGCACGGGTTGCCGCTCATTGTTGTCTTCGACGTGTGCCTGGCGATACGCTCCGGTGAGTGCTTGGGATGCTTCGTCAGCTTTGAAGCGCATATAGCGCTCCTTGTGGTCGTTCGCGCGCGTTTCATCGCCAAGACCGGTGTAGCAGAGCATCAAATTGTAATTGGCCTGCAAATCTTCCGGGTCAATCGCCAGGGTCTTCTGGAACTCCGCCACAGCATCGGCGTATCTCTTCTCTAGAAAGAGGACGCGACCCAGTTCATTGCGCACAACCCGGTCGCGTGGGAATTGCGCCAATACGGATTGCAGCACCTGCGCCGCTTCGTCGTACTTGCCCTCCTCTTTCAGCACCCGACCGTAAAAGAAGTTGGCCCTCGCCAGCCCAGGTTTCAGAGCCAAAGCCTTTAGCAAGACCTCTTTCGCGCCGTCCGTATTTCCCTCCTGCACGCGCACACGCCCCACGTTGGTCCAGCCATCGGGATTCTGAGGATCCATCTGAGTAATTTCCTTAAAGGCTTGCTCAGCGCCAATCAGGTCTCCCTGCAAGAACAATCCAATTCCAAAATCGTTCCAGCGTGTCCAATCTTCTTTTGACCAGGCGACCTCAGGCGCCGGCTGCTTTGCGCTATGCGGCAAAACACGAAGGCTCTTGGTATCCTCCGCAACCACGACGATCGGTAAATCCGGAATGCCTTTCGCTTTGCTAGATAGGTTTGAAAGGTCTCCAGTGAAACTGACTTTCCTGTCGTCGTAGCCGGGTGTAACCAGCGGGTTTCCGTCAGCTGGATCTTGTTTGCCTGCAAACATAAATTGCGTGTTCCACCACTGGAATTTCCGGTAGTTCAGTTTGGAGTGAAGAATGATTTTATCGCCCGCACTTTCCGGTACGCGCATGCGGAAATGCACGGTGTCTGCAGCGCCCGGGGGAATTAATTTCACATAGACTACGGCTCGGCTGGCCCAGGCGTTGCGTTTGTTAATGGGATTGCCATGCTCATCGATTTGCAATGACTTGTAGAAATGTGCGCCGGGCTCGACCGGACCTTTGCCATCGTCTGCAACCTTTCCGCTCCAATAAAGGATTTGGCCCTTTTCGTCAGTGGCCTGCAGTTCCAGCCACACGTCGTAGGCATCGACCGTGCCGCCGGGGAAAAAATGGCCAACCTTGCGCGTGCGGACGACTACATCGATCACCACGTCGTCGCCGCGACGCACGGCGGCTTCCACGCGGCCGAGCGGGGCGGTTAACGGGCGCGCTTCGCCCGACGGGCCACTTGGCAACGCCAAATCGGCCTCCTCGCCTACCGCGAATGTTGTGGAAAGCTCTTGCTTTGGAGCCCCAGCGGTTTTCTGCTTGTCTCTGTCAGTTCTGGCCGGGGAAATGGCAAAAATATCAACGCTCACTTGCTTGTCTTGCAAAAACTTCTGACTGATCAAAAGTTGTACTCCATCTTCGTTGGCAGTTGGCACGGCGGTGTTCGCACCCGGGAAGCGGTGCGAGTGCACATAGCCGTCAATGTTGCCTTCGTCTTTTGATGCAACCATCGGCATATGGCAATCGGCGCACATCATCGCCGTAGCCGGATAATAAAAAGCCCGAGCTCCCTGGCCGGAGACTCCGCTGGCTTGCCAGTTGTCGTATTCGTTGAAACCGCGAATCCAACGGTAGTGGTTTAAAGGCTGATCGAGATGGACTTTATGGCAGCCAGAGCAAAATTCCGGGACTTGGTTGCGCATAAAAGGCTTCAGAAAAACGCGCCGATGGGGCTCAGGATTCAACTTCACCATAAAGTCATGCAGGCGACGGATCGCAGGATTCTTACTGGCCGCCAGCGCATGCAACGCTGGATATTCGAGCGTGAAATCGCCCTGGCCCATCGTGCCCTTTACTTGCACAATGCTGTGGCACATGAGACAGCTCAGGCCAGCCCGTGCTTCCGGCTTGTTGATATTTTGCTGGATCGGTTGATCCATCATGCCACTGAAGAGCAAGGCGGGATCGTGGCAGCCGGCACACCATTTGGAGGGTTTGACGCCGGCAACGCTCTGCATGTATTCGATGCTTTTGCGGTACCACTGATTGTTAAAGGAAGAAAAATGATGCGCGGAACTTTCCCACTGCTGATAGATATCGGCGTGGCAACGCTCACAGGCCTTCGACTGCATGAAATAATCTGCAGGAATGTATTTTCCGTCGGTCGTTTGCGCGGAGCTTGGGTAGAACTTCCCGTGGGGACCGTCGCCTTCATGCTCCATCGATAGCGGAGAAATCGCGGGATTGTGAACCTGGTAAGGGGCTTTGCCGCTATATTCGCGGGCCCACCATGCGGCTGTGGAAATTCCCGCAGTGGCGATTAGCACAAGCGCTACGCGCAAGGCCTGCTGTAACCCATCTGTGCCAAGTAGGCCGCGCTCGGATAGCCAGGCAATAGCCAGAAAAATTACCGACAGCACGCACACTACAATGTGTGCATACAACCACACCTTGAAACGATGAGCCGTTCCGATCCGAAGGAGTACCACCCCTAGCACTGCGCCCGCCAATAAAAATATCCAGCCGATTTTTGCGACAAAAGACTCTTTACCAATTGCGCGGAAGAGAAAAACCAACAAGCCTAAACCAACGAGCACGCCCAGCCCTGAATGCAGGATGACGGCAGCGGCGTAGAAAATAGTTGCGGATGGAAAAGCGAGGAGATAAACCGCGGTGACCACCAGCACAAAAACGCTCAGCCAACGCAAGCGTTGCATTACCGTTCTCCCCCACGCCACTCACTTCGCCTGTTTCGCCCCAGTTACAAATGCGGCCGGAGATTGCCTCCGGCCGCTGAGTTTGTTGGGGTGCTTCCGGGGTCGGCGAAGATTCACCATCGAAGGAAGCAACTGCAAGTTAGAAACTTTATAAGGCGTACCGAGACGGCTGACTATAGTGCGAAACAACTAGAAGCGGTAAAGTTCCATAAGACCTTTCTGTTCAGTTACTTGAAAGAATTTTTCGGCCGGCAAATTCTTGTACTCCTGGCTATCCCCGCTGGGCCAGCCGATCACCACTCGATCGATGTGATCGTTTTTAGCCAAACCAAATGTTACCGGGAATTCGGACTGCGAAAGATAGCTCGAACCGCTGCGCACCATGCGGGAGGCAATCTGTCCATTGTAATAGATCTTGACGTCGGCGCCGATGGCGTCGCGATTTGATTTCGTGCCAATTAGATGGAAGCCAATGCTTTTGTTGCCGCCCAGTTGATCGTTTCGATAGAGGTACGCGGGCCCGTTGTTGGTTGTCAGCAAAACGTCCAAATCGCCATCGTGGTCGAAGTCTCCGACGGCAAGTCCGCGGCCCACCTTGGGCTGTTCGAATCCGCCGCCGACTTCCGCGGCCGCGTCATAGAATCTTCCCTTGCCTTGATTTATAAACAGTTGGGCCGGTTGGGCGTAACCGACGTTGCCGCGAATGTTGCGCACAGTTTCATCGATGTGACCGTTGGCGACCGCGATGTCGAGCAGTCCGTCCAGATTGGCATCAAAGAAAACACAACCGAAGCCCAGGGTGTTTCGCGAGGCCAGACCCAACCCTGTTTCTAAGGCAATATCGTCAAATCCTTTTGGCGTGGCACGGTACAGCCCGATCATCTCGTTATCAAAATTAGTAATGATGATTCCAGCCGTTCCGGTATTTTCAAAATCACCTACGTCGACGCCCATTCCGGCTCGCGCCTTGCCTTCACTGCTGAAGGCCAGGCCCGCTTCGACGGCGATATCTTTGAATTTTCCGTTTCGCAGATTGTGGTAGAGCTTGTTGGGTTGCGTGTCATTGGTTACTAGGACATCGGGCCAACCATCCTGATCGTAATCCAGGAGGGCGACCCCTAGCGATTTGGAGCTACTATCGAAAATGCCGCTTGTCGCCGTGACATCTTCAAACGTTCCGTTGCCGCGATTGTGATAGAGCCAACAGGTGTCACCACGATAGGCTTCCGGAGTGCAATACGATTTATTTTTCCCGTCGAGGCTGCAAAAGACATCGCGGTCAGTGGACCAGTGGACATAATTGCAGACCAGTAAATCCAGGAACCCGTCGCGATCGAAGTCAAACCAGATTGCCGAGGTGCTGAATCCTTCTTTGCCCGCGAGTCCACTGGACTTTGTGGCATCCACAAAACTACCCTGGCCGGTGTTACGAAAAAGGCGACTTTGACCCACACAAGTTATGAAAATGTCCGGGAAACCGTCATTGTTGTAATCGCCCACCGCTACGCCCATACCGTACAGTTCTAGGTCGAGTCCCGCGGCCCTGGTAACATCTGAAAATGTGCCATTACGATTGTTTCGATAGAGCTTCATGGTCGTCCGCTGCCGCCGGTGGCCCGTCCAATCCATTCCGTTCACGAGCAGAATATCTTGCCAGCCATCCGCGTCGTAATCCAGGAATGCACAGCCGGAGCCTAGAGTTTCCGGAAGCAGTTTGCCTCCGTAGGCGCCGCTGTTGTGATGGAAGTGGATCCCTGCAGACTCCGTAATATCCACAAAACGAATGCCAGGAGAAGCGGCTTGCAGCAGAGGAGAAAGCCCTGACCAACCAAGACCCATGCCAAACGCACTGTAGAGAAAATCGCGACGCTTCACGGAAGATTTACCAGCCCATTGCGAATCGCATAAACGACCAGCTCCGCGGTCTTGTGGATGCCAAGAGCGTCCATAATGTTGGCGCGATGAACGGAAACTGTATTCACGCTTAGACCTAATTCCGTGGCGATCTCTTTGTTGGACTTGCCGGCAACGATGTGTTGAAGGATTTCCAGTTCACGCGGGGTGAGTCCCGTGTCGCGTTCGCCGCGCAATCCGCCGTTACGGGTGATCTGCGGATCGAGCACGGTTTTACCTTCCGCGACTTGCTTGATCGCCTTGACCAGGTCCAGGTCCATGGCATTTTTCAAAATGTACCCGCGCGCCCCCGCTTCGAGTGCTTGCTTCACCAAAGTGTCTTCCGAGTGCATGCTCAGCATCAAAACGGCGGTGTCCGGGAGTTTGAGAAGAATTTGCCGCGTGGCTTCGATGCCGTTCATTTGCGGTAAGGCGCAATCCATCACGATCACCTTGGGGCGCAATTCCTCTGCACATTTGACGGCTTCCGCTCCGTTGCTCGCTTCACCCACTACCTCAAACGATTCCTCGTCTTCCAACATTCGTCGGAAGCCGCGTCGCACCAGAGCGTGATCATCGACCAAGAGCACCGTCAACTTATTCGGCATGCAATTCTACCTTTTCGCGTGGGATTTGCAGATGCACCAGCGTACCGCCAGTTTCCACGGGTGTTACGCGCAGTGTTCCACCAAGAAGTTCGGCGCGTTCCCGCATGGCTACCAATCCAATTCCCGTTTGCCCAGGCAAGGAAACAAAGCCCCTGCCATGATCTTCCACTTTCAGTTCGAGCGCGTGCGGGTCAAAGCGCAGGCGAATCCACGCTTCTTTCGCTCCAGAATGCCGGCCCACATTATTCAAAGCTTCCTGCAGCACGCGATAGACTTGCACTCCGGCCGAGGTATCCAAGGCGAACTGTTCCCCAGACTTCTCATAGTGAAGCACAATGCCGCTCTGCCTCTCGACCGTGGGAATGTACCAGTCTAGCGTGGATTCCAATCCCGCTTCCTCGAGGAGAACGGGATGTAAGGCTTGTGAGAGGCTGCGGATATTATTGAGCGTGGATTGGGCAATTTCCCGGACTTCCTGCAAATCGTTGTGCAGGGCAGAATTCTCCGGGACATCTTTTGTAGCGCGGCGAAGCAGCGAGCCGATAGCCGTTAGCACTTGGCCAAATTCGTCGTGGAGTTCGCGCGAGATATGGCGGAGTGTTGATTCCTGCGTGGAGATTAATTTTTGAGCAAGATCACTTCGTTGCGAAGAAAGTTCAGCTACATGAGCGAAAATTCGCCGATTGTAGCGGATGAGGTAAAGGCTTGTCGGAATGATCGCGAGCAAGATGCCCCCCAGAAAAAAATAAAGTTGCCGCTGCACTCGATCATAGATTTGAACAATATTGGCCTCGGCCTGTTCCTCGCCCTCGTTGTTTTGCACGAGCAGACGGGAGACCGAAGAACTGAGTGCAGCCTGGCGCGGTTGCAATGTATCGCGAATTTGGTCGCGTGCAACGTCTTCAGAACCGTTCTCTGCGAGAGTAAACATGCGATCACTGGCGTCCCAGAATTGGCTAAGCGATTGAGATAAGTAGTGACGCTGGTCATTGCTACGAGCTGCTTTCGCCAGCGATTCTTCCTGCTGCATGGCCACCTGCAGATCGTTACGAATACGGTCAAATTGTGCGCTCCAGGCAGCAAGAGGGTAGGGAGCCGAACGATCAAGCATGTCGCGCATCGCCAGGCCAATCGAGTTGAGATCGTTCTGAATGCGCAGCAACTGCAGCGAATCTTTGCGATTGCGGTCAACCATCTCGCTCTGCAATTTGCGGATACCCGAAAATTGCATGGTGATGTAGGCGGCATAGGCCAGCACCGCGACTAAGGTGATGAAGAGTCCCAGATATAGCCCGCGCGTCGGGGCCATCTGTGCCTGAGGATTTTTGTCCACGCAAAAAGCATATACCGGCAATGGCGTGGAACCAACTCTGAGCCTTGTGACCTTGGCTCCGCGCTGACGAGAGTCGGTGATACACTGCCCTCGCGCCCTATGGAATTGGCGTTACGACTTAACCATTGGGACTGACAGAATGATTGAAGTTGGGTTGGTCGGATTTGGATTGGCTGGGCGTTTTTTCCACGCCCAAGTGATCTGCGCGGTGCCTGGCCTGCGCTTAGCTGCCGTTTTAGAGCGGACTGGCAACGAAGCCGCACAAAAGTATCCGGATGCGCGGATCGTGAGAAGCCTGGATGAGTTACTGACCATCGATTCCATTCGCTTGATTTTGATTGCTTCTCCGAATCAAACTCATTTTCCGCTGGCGAAACGATGCCTGGAAGCGGGGAGGGACGTTGTTGTAGATAAACCACTCACGACCACGGCCTCCGAGGCCATTGAACTCTATCGAATCGCCAAAAAGTGCGGACGGATGCTGACCGTTTATCACAGCCGCCGATTTGACGCGGATTTTCAGGGTTTGCGGAGTTTCCTCGAGAGGGGGGAACTCGGACGTATCGTGCGATTTGAATCTCATTACGATCGCTTTCGCCCAACTGGAAAGCCAGGTGCATGGCGTGAACAACCGGGTCCAGGCAGTGGAATCTTATTCGACTTGGCTCCGCACTTAATCGATCATGCTTTCATGCTATTCGGGACGCCGGATGCGATTTCTGCGGATGTACGAATAGAGCGCGACCGCGGGAGCAGCGACGATGCTTTCGATTTGTTTTTAGAGTATCCGAGAGGCATGCGGGCGAAGTTGTGCGCTACCATGCTGAGCTTTACACCACGGCCGCGTTTCATCGTGCTTGGAACGAACGGCAGTTTCGTAAAAAAAGGATTTGATCCGTTGGAAAATGCTTTGCGGAATGGAATGGTTCCAGAGGATGATGCCTCCTGGATGATGGAAAGCAAAGAAAACTGGGGTAAAGCGGATTTTATGCGTGCCGGAACGCCTGTAATTGAGAAGGTGGAATCCCGCGGGGATTGGCGCGATTTCTATAGCAATGTTCGAGATGTGCTATTGGGAAAAGCAAAGTTGTTGGTGACCCCCCGGCAAGCGCTCGACGTCATGATGGCGTTGGAATTGGCACAGGAGAGTTCCGGGCAGAAACGCGTCGTGCCCTGGCGCAACGTTGACTGGCAAGAACGCGGCCATTTGTGAGGCTCGGGCGTATAATCTAAGCCATCTGTGAGGAGTGGACTCGTGAAGATTGAACTGGCGCCCTCAATACTGGCTTCGAATTTTGCGCAACTTGGCGCGGACACAGCGCTGGCGATTGAAGGTGGCGGAACAGTGTTGCACGTTGACGTCATGGACGGCCACTTTGTGCCAAATCTCACACTTGGGCCGCCGGTCGTGAAGAGCCTCCGACAAGTGGTCAAGGTGCCGCTCGATTGCCATCTGATGATTGAGAATCCCGACCAGTTCATTCCAGACTTTGCGGCGGCGGGTGCGGATTGGATTTCGGTGCATCAGGAAGTTTGTCAGAATCTCGATCGAACGCTGCACTTAATTTCCTCGCATGGCTGCAAACCTGGTGTGGTCATTAATCCGGCAACCCCGGTGGACCTGCTCACCGAAGTGCTTGACCTTGTCCACCACGTTCTGGTGATGAGTGTAAATCCAGGATTCGGGGGCCAGAAATTCATTCCCAATTCGCTGAACAAAATCGCCGCACTGGCGCGTATGCGGTCGGAACGTAACTTGGAATACCGGATCGAAGTGGATGGCGGCATCGACCTGACCACTATAACTGACGTGGTGAAGGCTGGCGCCGAATTGCTGGTCGCAGGAAATGCAGTCTTCGGCCGTGGTGATATTCGCGCGAACGCGACCGAGCTACTTGAAACGGCGCGAGCAGCAACCCTCACACGCGCCTGAACTCAGAGCACGTCGGCCCAGGGTGGAGATGCGGCGAAAGCAGCGTGAATCAGTCCAACATGGGAGTAGGCCTGCGGAAAATTGCCGTACATGCGTAGAGTCCCTGTTTCAAAGTCCTCGGAAAGTAGTTTCAGGCCGGTCAGCGCAGCATAAACGCGATCCATCACCTCTTTGGCCTCTGCGGTGCGTCCGTTGGCGCCGAGAGCCTCCACCAGCCAAAAAGTACAGATGATAAAGGCGACTTTTGGCGATCCGAATCCGTCATCCAGACGATAACGAAACAACCAGCCATCTTTGGAAAGCCCATCCCGGATCGCATTAATCGTTCCCGAAAGGCGTCGATCGTCAGGTGGAAGAAAACGTAAGTACACCATCTGCAAAAGCGAAGCGTCGAGATCGTTACCTCCATAAGTCGCCACAAAGCTGTTGAGCTTTGGCATCCATGTTTTCGCGATAATTTCTTTGCGGATGAGTTCGGCGGCGGAATGAAACTCGTCTGCTATGCCGGGCGCATGCAAGGAAGCCACACGAGCCATGCGATCCGCAGCGGCCCAGCACATTAAATTTGAAAACGTCTGCGGTTTCCACTCCGTGCGGTATTCCCAAATGCCGGCATCGGGTACGCCAGTCACGGAAGTGGCTTTGCGTGCGAGGCGCTCAATCAGCTTCAGTGCTGCTCCAGAACGCTCGGCGCGAAAGCGCTCATCCAAAAATACCGGGGCAAGCGCCAGAACCATTTCGCCGAAGACATCATTCTGGGTGTGCGACGCGGCCCCGTTGCCCACGCGCACTGGGCCGTCCCCGTTAAACCCTTTCCAATTGTCCAAAATCCGCTCCTCAAGCCCGCTGGTCCCGTCGACTCGATAGAGAGGGGCCAGATTTAGATCGGGAGATCCGCCCACGACATTCAGCAAATAGTGAATGAAACTCTCGCGCTCTTCGAAATGGCCGAGTAGTCGAAACGCACCGAGCGAATAGTACGCATCGCGTAGCCAACAGTAACGATAATCCCAAGTTCTGCCGCTCCCTGGCGCTTCCGGAATCGAAGTGGTCATGGCCGCTACAATTGCGCCGGTGTCCTCAAAGCAATGGAGCTTCAAGGCCAGGGCAGAGCGAATGACCGCGTCCTGATAGAGCGGCGGAATGCTGCACTGCTTCACCCATCGTTGCCAGTACCGTTGTGTTTCGCCCAAAAATCGATCTGCAAGCGAACGCAGCGATTCTTCAACCGGTACGCCCCAACTCAAAACCATGTGGCAGCGTTCCGTAAGCGTAAACGGCTGGCCATTCAGATAGGACACGGGAATGTCAGTAGTGAGACGTAGCTGGCTATCGAATCCTTCGAAGCGTACGTGATTAGAACCGTTTAGCCTAGTGGGAACGCCCTTGGACCAGCCTATCCGTGGCTCGCAGACCACTTGAATACGCGGCGTGCCTTCGATGGGCTCGATGATCCGATAAATTTGTGTGGGGCGAAACGTTCGGTCGAATTGCACGAATCGCGGTGCAAAATCTATTACGCGGAATGAACCAGAAGGTGTCCTAAACCTGGTTTCCAGAATATTTGTGTTTTCAAGATAAATCTGCTCGCCGCTCTGGCCATCAGCAGCTCCGACGATAAATCTTCCGCCGTCTGTTGCATCGAGCAGGGTTGAAAAAACCGGCTCCGAGTCGAATCTGGGAAGGCAACACCAGACGATTTCGCCATTGTGCCCGACGAGTGCCGACACCTGACAGTTGCCAATTAGTCCGAGATGCTCGAGAAGCATTTAGGAAGAATAACAAACTTTGCCATCGGCAAAGGAAGTTAGGCCAAGAGCTGAGTGAAAGGCGGTGTTTCTACAGGGAAAACTGTAGTGTGTTTGCGGCTTCATGCCCGTTCTGGCCTCGGGCTAGGCAGCGATGAACCTAACGTTCGACTTTTTGCGAGCTATCGGCTCTTTCCGAGCTTCCGCCAGTAGTTCCCGCTCGGCGCGCAGCCAATCCGCATGCGGATCGCCTGGTGCACCCTTGCGTTCGAGGTAGATGTGATAGGCGCGCAGCGCGATTTCTTCCTTTGTTGGTGCTTTTGCTTTTCCTGATTTTCTAACTTTGGGCTTTGATGTGATGTCTGCTTTTGGCATCGTAACTCCTTTATTTCCGCTCATTATATTCTAGGTAGCCAGTGGCCAAGCATCACAAATTCCTTTACATAAAAGTGCTGTTTTAGATAAGTCAGAGAAGCAGCCACCGGTGAGTCGCTCCAGATAGCGATTCCATAGTCTTCTACTTTCGCTATTGTTCCTGATAATTCCAGAGCAGCCCGCCATCAACAAAGAAAGTCGTCCCGGTCACGTATGAACAATCATCCGAGGCCATGAAAGAGGCGATCGAAGCCACGTCAGAGGGTTGCCCCAACCGGTTCAGTGGAATATTCTCAAGCAGTGCTTTGAGTTTCGCCGGGTCATTCAACAGATTTCTGTTGATTGGCGTTTCAATTGCTCCTGGCGCAATGGAATTGATGGTGATGCCCAGCGGTGCAAGCTCAATCGAGAGGTTGCGTGTCAGCATTTTTACGCCGCCCTTGCTTGCGCAATAGGAAGAGAAATGCGGAAACGGAAGTTCTTCATGAACCGAACTGACGTTGATGACTTTTCCGCCGCCCTTTGCCTGCATCCGATGACGCACGAAGGCCTGCGTCAAGAAGAAAAGGCCTTTTAAATTGACGTTGAGAACCGCGTCCCAATCCGCTTCATTGACATCCCAGAAGTCGGCGCGCTTTTCAAGACCCGCGTTGTTGACCAGAATGTCGAGTTTGCCGAGTTGTTCTACGGCCTTGGCGATGAACTGTTGGCCATCTGCGATTTTCCCGACGTCACACTGGATTGCAGTCGCGTGGCGGTTGAGCTTCTTCATCTCGTCGACCACTTCGTTTGCCCCAGCGTGATTGGAGCGATAACAAATGGCGATGTCCGCTCCGTCTTCTGAGAGGCGTTCGGCGATGGCTCGTCCAATGCCCTGATCACCACCGGTGATGGCGATTGATTTTCCTTGCAGACGGCTAGGCATAGACCCTCCCCCAAGCGTGTAAGGATTGGATGTTGCTGGGAGGTTTATGGTGCCGTGGAAGGCGGGAGATATTCAACTGGGAAAGATGGAACACCCCGGCGCGGAGCTTCGGAGGCAGGGAAAGGAAGGAGGAAATCCGCACCCTTAGAAGCGAACTGTCCGCTATTTCTTGAAAAGGCAGGATCAGGGGCGGCGTTTGCACGCCGCCCCTGCCGGAGACCCGGTCTAGGCTACTGTGACTTCTTTCGAGAGATAAACGTCCTGGATCGTGTTCAGCAGTTTTACGCCATCTGCCATCGGGCGCTGGAAAGCTTTGCGACCGCTGATGAGACCAGTGCCGCCCGCGCGTTTGTTGATGACCGCTGTGGCTACGGCCTCTTCGAAGTCGTTCGCACCGGAAGCCCCGCCAGAGTTGATCAAACCGGCTCGTCCCATGTAACAGTTCGCTACCTGATAGCGGGTGAGGTCAATCGGATGATCGCTGGAGAGGTCGCTGTAGATGCGCTTGTCGAATTTGCCGTAACTGGAATCGCCAATATTGAGTGCCTGATAACCGCCATTATTTTCCGGCAGCTTTTGTTTAATGATGTCGGCCTGGATCGTGACGCCGAGATGATTGGCCTGCCCGGTAAGGTCCGCGGAAACGTGATAGTCTTTATCCTTCTTGAACGCGTTGTTACGCAGATAGCACCACAAAACCGTAGCCATCCCGAGTTCATGAGCTTTGGCAAACGCGTGGCTGATTTCAATGATCTGGCGATCGCTCTGCTCGGAACCGAAGTAAATGGTCGCACCAACCGCGGCCGCGCCCATGTCGTAAGCCTCCTGAACCGTGCCAAAGAGAATCTGGTTGAACTGATTCGGATACGTGAGCAGTTCGTTGTGATTGATTTTGACGAGGAAAGGAATCTTGTGAGCATACTTACGCGCCACGGAGCCGAGAACGCCGAAGGTCGATGCCACTGCGTTGCAACCGCCCTCGATGGCCAGCCTCACGATGTTCTCGCCGTCAAAATAATCGGGGTTCTTCGCAAAGCTTGCACCCGCGGAATGCTCAATGCCCTGATCGACAGGAAGAATCGACATGTAGCCGGTTCCGCTAAGCCGCCCATGAAAGAAAAGACGATGAAGATTGTTCAGAACCCGAAGGTTACGATCCGATGCGGCATAAATCCGGTCGATAAAATCCGGTCCGGGAAGGTGGAGCCGCTCCTTTGCTATTTTGGGATTTTTGAAGCCGAGTAGATTTTCGGCCTTCGCTCCTAAGAGTTGTTCGATTGCACTGGTACTTGCCGTTGCCATGTTGTTCTCCTGTTCGTCTATTTCGTCACAATTTCCGCGCTCAGCATACTACCGGCGTCCTGGTCCACCAGCCAAAGAAGATTGCCAGTGGTGGGTTGAATGAGTTGAGACGGTAGCTGCTCAGGCTCGTAAGGTCCTTCCAGAACCGCTTTCAAGGCCAAAGCCTTATCCGCGCGGGTTACCATAAAAACTACCTGATGCGCTTGGTTGGCGACCGCAGCTGTCAGGGTGACACGCTCGGTGTACAACTTTCCAACCCAATTGCGAACCACGAAGCGATTCGGGGATGGGTGTAGGGCTTTGGTGCCCGGGAAGAGCGACAGTGTGTGTCCCTCATCTCCCATACCAAGGAGCACCAGGTCGAAGCCAGGAAGCTCTCCATCCTTCAGCTTGAAGTATGCGCGAAGTACCTGCTCATATTCCAGTGCAGCTTTTTCCGTGTCGTCATATTCGCCCTTGATGCGATGGATTTGCTCCGGTTTCAATGGCGACTTGGAAATCAGCGATTCATTGGCCATGCGGTAGTTGCTGTCTTTATCTGTTGGGCCGGCATGACGCTCGTCGCCGAAAAACAGTTGCATTCTGTCCCAAGGCAGCTTTGCACGGAACCCTGGATCCTCAACCAACAACGTGTAAAGTGCCTTCGGTGTCGACCCTCCGGCCAAAGCCACGGTGAACCCTCCCCTTTTTGCAACAGCGTCATTGGCGGTTTTGACAAACTCCTCCGCCGCACGACGGGCTAAGGGTGGAGCGTCGGGAAATAGGACGACTTTTCGCTTTGCCGGCTCGCTCATCAGAATATACCCGACTTGCTGTGCTTGGCGATGCGGCCTCGAGCATCGATATCTTCTTCTCCGATGCGGCGCCAGGACCGGCCATCACGCTCCAGAAGTTCTTCCGCTTCAGCCGGACCCCACGAACCGGCTGAATAATTGGGGAATCCGCGGGGAGGAAGCGCGTGCCAGACATCGAGGACGGGTTGAATCACTTTCCATCCGGCTTCGACCATGTCGGCTCGCTGGAAGAGGGTTGCGTCTCCGGCCATGCAATCGCGCAACAGCCGCTCGTACCCGGTGCCATGCTCCACGCCGAAATACGTTTTGTAATCGAAATCCATGTTCACCAAGCCAAGCCGCATCACCGCGCCGGGAACCTTTGCCCCAAAACTAAGAGAAATACCTTCGTCCGGCTGAATATGAATTACCAGGCGATTGGTCTCCACATTTTTTACAGCAGTATTACGGAACAAAACAAACGGAGTGCGCCGGAACTGAATTACAATTTCCGTAGCTCGAAGGGCAAGGCTTTTTCCCGTACGTAGATAGAAAGGCACGCCGGCCCAGCGCCAGTTGTCGATCAGCAGTTTCAGGGCGACGAATGTTTCTGTATTGGAAGTGGGCGACACATCCGGTTCGTGGCGGTAACCGGCAACACGCTCATTGTCGACAACTCCCTCTGCGTACTGGCCTCTTACCGTATTGGTGAGCACTTCTTCAGGGGTAAGCGGTTGAATGGCGTGCAGCACTTCGGCCTGCTTGTTGCGAACTTCGTCGGCATCGAATGAGATTGGGGGTTCCATCGCGGTCATGGTTAACAACTGGAACAGATGATTCGGAACCATGTCACGAAGCGCGCCCGCAGTTTCATAGAAGCCGCCGCGATGCTCGACGCCCACAGTTTCCGCCGCCGTGATCTGGACGTGGTCGATATAGTTGCGATTCCAGAGTGGCTCGATGATGTTGTTGGTAAAACGAAAGACCATGACGTTTTGTACGGTCTCTTTGCCCAAATAGTGGTCGATGCGGTAGATCTGGCTCTCCGTAAGAACTTTTTTCAGGTCGGAGTTTAACTGCACCGCCGAGGCCAAATCGTGGCCGAAGGGCTTTTCCACAATCACCCGAGCCCACCTGCCGTTTTCTTCCTTGGTGAGACCTGCATCACCTAGTTGCTGGACGATGGGTGCGAAGAATCTGGGCGCGACCGCCAAATAAAAGAACTTGTTGCCACCAGTGTTTTGGTTCTTATCTACTTCGTCCATCTGCTGCTTCAGTCGCTTGTACATCTCCGCGTCTTGAAAGTCGCCTTTTACGAAAAAGATCCGTTCTTTCAGCCAGTCCCACATTTTCAGATCGATGGGATCGGAAGCGAACTGCGGCATCTCCTCGCCGAGTGTTCTACGGAAAGTTTCAGTAGTGAGGTCGTTGCCGGCGACGCCAATGATGGCGAATCTCTTGGAGAGAACTTCTTCCTGTGCAAGGTTTAGCAGGGCAGGAATGAGTTTTCGCTTGGTCAGGTCTCCGGTGGCGCCGAAGATGACCATAACGCAAGCATCACCCGCAATGATTGGCTCCACGTGGTTCAAGCTCATTGATCAATGTCCTGTCTATGGGCCGATGAAGCGTTCTGCAAAACCTCACTGCCCGGATTTTTTCTCGAGGTGACCACCAAATTGAAAACGCATTGCAGAAAGAATCTTGTCGGCAAAATCGGATTCGCCGCGCGAAGTGAACCGTTCGTAGAGCGCCGAAGTGAGTACTGGCGCGGGCGCGGTCGACTCGATGGCCGCAAGAATAGTCCAGCGTCCTTCGCCAGAATCGGAGACACGACCGGAATAGCGCTCAAGCGTGGGTTGCTCAAGCAGAGAAATGGCTGTGAGGTCCAGTAGCCAGGAGGCGACAACGCTGCCGCGACGCCAGACTTCTGTCACATCCGCTAGATTGAAATCGTACTGATAGTGTTCCGGATCGCGGAGAGGAGTAGTCTCCGCATCGGTTTCACGATGCGTTTTGCCAGCGTTCGCATGTTTTAGAATGTTCAGGCCCTCGGCATACGCTGCCATCAAGCCATATTCAATCCCGTTGTGCACCATTTTTACAAAGTGGCCTGCTCCTACGGGGCCGCAATGTAGATAGCCTTCTTCCGAACTGCCTGTTGCCCTTTCCCGCCCGGGAGTGCGCTCGATGTTTCCGCGGCCTGGAGCCAGCGTTTTGAAAATGGGATCAAGATGCTGCACGGTATTATTTTCCCCGCCGATCATCTGGCAGTATCCCCTCTCGAGTCCCCAAACACCGCCGCTGGTACCTACATCAACGTAGTGCAGTCCGCGAGGGGCCAGTTGCTTGGCGCGCCGAATGTCGTCGACGTAGTAGGAGTTTCCGCCATCAATGAGGATGTCGTCCTTTTCAAGGTGTGGCAGAAGTTCGCTGATGGTCGCATCCACCACAGCAGCGGGAACCATCAGCCATACCGCGCGAGGTTTCTGCAACTTGCTCACAAATTCCGCTAAAGAAGTGGAGCCGGTGGCTCCTTCCGCAGAAAGTTGCTTCACCGAATCGGCGCTCCGGTCATAGACGACGCACTCGTGTCCGCCCTTCTGCAGGCGGCGAACCATATTTGCGCCCATTCTTCCGAGACCAATCATTCCGAGTTGCATCGTAGAAACTCCTCCGCGAGTAGTTGCGAAACCGGTACGTCAGGACAACGCCTTACTGAAAGTCTTGACGAGGTTGCGTAGAGATTTGATTGAACTAAAACTGGCTCAGTTGCGCACGCCCGCACTCTTCCCCGTAGCTTCGAGAAGTGTGTGGAACGCATCGGCAAACAATTTCACACCGTCGACCAGCAACTTGTCTGTAACTTCCTTCATGGAAATGCCAGCTTTCTCGAGGTCTTGCATTTGCGTGGCAGCTTCGTCGACGTTTTCCGTCAGGCTCTTGCGAAGCTTGCCGTGATCACGGAAGGCCTCAAATGTTGCGGGAGGAATGGTGTCTACCGTATCTGCGCCGATCAATTCCTCAACGTAGAGCACGTCACGATACTTGGGATTCTTGGTGCTGGTGCTGGCCCACAGCAAGCGCTGGGTTTGTGCACCCTTCGCTGCCAGCGCTTTCCACCGGGCGTCGCCGAAAAGCTCCTGATATTTGCGGTATGTCAGCTTGGCATTGGCAATCGCAATTTTGCCGTGAATTGTTTCTAGCAATTCTTTCTTCGGAGAAGTAGCGCTCTTTAAAAGTTCATCGACCAGTGAATCGACCAGGCTGTCGATGCGGCTCACAAAGAAGCTCGCAACACTGGCAATGTGAGTAATGTCTTGGCCCTTTCTGGAGCGGGCTTCTAGTGCAGCCAGATACGCTTCGGCGACTCGTTCGTAGGCGGATTGGGCGAACAGCAGAGTGATATTGATGTTGAGCCCCTCTTCAAGCAGAGTGCCGATCGCGGGAATGCCAGCCGGAGTCGCGGGCACCTTCACCATCAGGTTCGGACGATTCACGGCCTTCCAAAGGCGCCGCGCTTCCTCGAGTGTGCCCTTTGTGTCGTTGGCCAAAAGGGGCGAGACTTCCAAGCTGACATAGCCATCGCGCGTCTTGGTCGACAGATACACAGAGGAAAAAATGTCGCAAGCGGCTTGCACGTCGCGGATCGCGATTCTTTCGTACACACCCTTAGCATCGAGCGACTTCACACCAGGCGAGGTGAGAATATCATCGTACAGTTTGCTGCCGGTGATGGATTTCTCGAAGATGGAGGGATTGGAGGTCATGCCCCGCAGCCCATCTTCGTCGATCAGCTTTTGCAACTCTCCATCCGTCAGCAGGTCGCGACGTATGTAGTCCATCCAGGGGGACTGGCCGAAATCGAGAAGGGCTTTTAGAGGATTTTTTCCGGCAACGCTCGGAATCGCAGGTGAGGTGGTCATAAAATGTCTCCTTGTGCGCCGGTTAAAACCGGCGAGGTGTGAATGAAAAAGTCATACGAAAGTGGATCAGCGACCCACATCGGCCCCGAGTCATGCGGAGCTGCTCGCAAGGGCAGCGTCGAAGCGTTG
>Ga0074045_10000663_pt1 | contig 33591 bp, 35 predicted proteins | sample BogForMeECP23OM2_FD_94442 | JGI IMG/M metagenome (GOLD analysis project Ga0074045, IMG submission 94442) | Bog forest soil microbial communities from Calvert Island, British Columbia, Canada - Bog Forest MetaG ECP23OM2 | ecosystem: Environmental > Terrestrial > Soil > Wetlands ...
GTCGCGGCTTGCCCTTGAAAGACGGCAAGGTTTATACCGGCGCTGGCTACTACCTCAACGAACTGACGGTTCCGGTTCGCGCCCTGATGAAGGAGGGCTACGAAATCACCTTCGCCAACCCCAAAGGCAACGCGCCCCAAGTGGATGTGCATTCCGAAGTCGCCGATTTCTTCGGCGGGGACGCGGCCAGGCTTCAGGACTATATGTTATTCCGCGACGGCCTGGCTGGGCTCAGAGATCCAAAGCGCATCGCGGATGTCATCGCATCCGGCCTGGATCAATATGACGCTGTTTTCGTCCCCGGCGGCCATGGCCCGATGGAGGATCTTCTCGATGATCCCGACGCTGGCGTCGTGATGAGACACTTTCATGAAACATCCAAACCTACGGCAGTGCTCTGCCATGGCCCGATTTCACTTCTCTCGGCGCTTCCGAATTCGAAGGAGGTGGTCGCCGCGCTGGCGGCGGGCGATGCCGCTGGAGCGCGGGCGAAGGCTCAAGGTTGGATCTATTCTGGATATAAGATGACTATCTTTTCAACGGCGGAAGAACAGCAGCGGGAGCCGCTTGAGATTGGTGGTAAGGTCCTGTTCTACCCGGACTTCGCCTTGCGTACGGCGGGCGGTGACGTAAGTGTGCTCGCTCCATGGACGAGCTATGTCGTTCAAGATCGCGAGCTGATCTCAGGTCAGAACCCATTCTCTGATCAAGCGCTTCTGAAACTTCTTCTGCCGGCACTCGATGGGAAGAAGAAGTCGGTTTCAGCGGCATGAGAATCGGGGACTCCCGGAAAGAGCCTGGAAACGCGGGGACAGACGGAACGTCCCCCGGTTTTTCTACGAGCGGGAATTGGTGAACGTCCCGTCTGGCCCCAGGTTTCCTTCATCCGATCACTGGTCGCGAACGATACCAAAGTATCGCGCAATACCTTCGTCTAATTGTTTTTCCTCTCCTCGTCAGGCTTAATCGGTAGCAGGTATGAATACGAAAGAACCAGAATCAGCGGATGAGCACTGTTTATCGGAATAGGAGACGTCAATGAACAGCGTACAAATCGAACAAAAGAGTTATGAGATGCCCCCGAAAGAGGGGATCAGCATCGCGCATTTTCTCACCGTTGCCGACGTCAACCGCTCGGCTCACTACTACGAAAAGGTCTTCGGCGCTCGCATTCTGACCATGGGTGACGGCAACGCGCCTCCGTACCTTCAGCTGGCGAATATCTGGATGATTCTGAACGTTGGAGGCGGGCCGACCCCGGACAAGCCGACCGTAACGCTCAGCGTCCCCGACCCGAATCACATCAACAGCTTTATGAATTTCCGCGTTGCCGATATTCAAGCGTGCTACAAATTATGGAAAAGTCGAGGAGCCGAGTTCATCACGGAACCAATACCCAAGTACGGCGAGATACGCTGCTACATCCGCGATCCTGACGGCTATATCATCGAAGTCGGACAAAGCACCGACGTCACCTACGGTTAACGCTCGGCCTGGATGGGATGCGGATTGACACGCTTGCGGATGTGCGCTTAGTGGTAGCCCATTGGTGCGAACGGGGAACGCTCGGAAAATTGGAGAACAGTCTGTCTGTCCCCGGGGTTCCCCAAAAACCCAGCAACGGGGCACGCAACAATGTCGGCGAAGAGCCCCATTTCTCGCAAAGAACGCGAGAAATGGGGCACCCGGATCTGGCCACCCGGCCGAAGGCTTACAGACTTCCGGTTGGGACTGCGCCTGCACGCTCGTAATTCACGATAATGACCCCTCTCGAAGTGACTGTGCTTTCCGTCACCTTGAATGCCGCCGTGATCGTGCCATCGGCAAACAATCGTTTTCACCGCCCAATGTTACCGGCAATATCCTGAGCCAGAAGGCATCGACCAAGTCGTGCTTCATGAGCGTCTGAACCAGATTTGCGCTTCCCCAAACGCCCTAGCAACAGATCGAACGGCATGCCCATCTGCTTCTTTCTGGCCGCTCCCGAAACAGGGTCGCGATATGGACGTATCCACCACGGCGGGCCAGGCGAGCCACTGGTATCTTCCTCAGGGCGGCCTGGGGCATCTATGACTCCATCAAGGGAGATAGATTCGATCACATTGACTTTTCTCATACTCAAGTTCCTTTCGAGCCCTATCTGATGTTGTGCAATTCGAGCCAGCAGCACAGTTGTGCAGATTTTTCTGTCACTGTTTCAAGTAACGAAGCGCAACGCATCCTGATTCAAAAGTCTTGGACTCGACAAGTTTTAATCGGCGTTTCTCCGGCAGGTTGACACCTTCCAACAACCGTCTCCCTTGTCCAACAATGATTGGCATCACGACAAAACGATATTCATCAACCAGTCCAAGCTCTATAAGCTGTGAAGGAATGTCTACTCCACCGACAAGAATATTCTTGCCTGGTTCTTGCTTCAATTTAACTATTTCGTCGCGAAGGTTGGTACGAACAATTCTCGTATGTTTATCTTCAGCGCTGGCCAATGATCGTGAAAAAACAATCTTGTTGAGGGAATCAAATGCTTGAGCAAATTCAATATCCGCTTTTGTCTCGGACTGGCTTTTTGCGATATCAGGCCAATAAGGAACCATCAATTGGTAGGTTTTACGCCCATAGACGAGCAGGCCAGCGTCATCTCGCAATAGGTGCGTGTAATGTTCATGTAAGTCTTCAGCGGGATTGAATTTGGTGTGATCGCAGCAGCCATCCAGGGTAAGGTTGATTGCGTAGATTACGTTTCTCATTTGATTGTTCTCTCTTATGGGACCAGCGCTTTTCCTTCCACGGGTGAAGTTGCAGATTTGTCTGTCACTGTTTCAAGTGACGAAGCGCAACACATCCTGATTTAAAAGTCTTGGACTCAACAAGTTTTAATTGGCGTTTCTCCGGCAGGTTGACGCCTTCAAACAACTGTCTCCCTTCTCCAGCAATGATTGGCGTAACGACCAAACGATATTCGTCAATCAGGTCCAGCTCCATCAATTGTGAAGGAATATCTACACCGCCGACCAAAATATCTTTGCCTGGTTCTTGTTTCAGTTTAAATATTTCGTCGCGAAGGTTGGCACGAACAATTCTCGTATCTCCATCGTCCACGCTGTCTAACGATCGTGAAAAAACAATTTTCTTCATGGAGACAAAGGCTCGGGCAAATTTGACGTCCGCTTTTGTCGAAGAAGGATCATTTGCGGCATCAGGCCAATAAGGAACCATCAATTGATAGGTCTTACGGCCATAGACGAGCAGGTCAACCTCTCGCAGGAGTTGCGCATAATGTTCGAGTAGTTCTTCATCGGGGCCAACTTGTTTGGTGTGGTCGCAGCAGCCATCCAGGGTTAGGTTGATTGCGTAGATTACATTTCTCATTGGATTGTCCTCTCTCGTCCTTTCTTATGTACCGGCGCTTGTGCGCCCTTTGCACAGTCCGGCTTACCGGCCTTCCGTTCCATCCGACCAGCGTTGCACAGGAATCACGAACTGCGTCAGGTGCTCCACGGGGTCGCTCATAGCGACGACCGGCGAACCCGGCAGATTCGCTCCCCAAATTGCGGGGTCGGTGTCCGAATAGAAAAACATGAGGTGAGGAGGCCAGTGGGGGCTGCTGTCGCCGCCGTAGCCTTGCTTCGACAACATGTAGCACATAGCTCCGGATTCCATCGCCGGTAGTTCTTTCCTGGCCATGGCAGCGGTGATGGACTCCGTCATCTGAGCTGGCGTACGCCCCGCCAGTCCCCACTCGGTCTCTTTGGCGAGGCGCAGAAGGTAAGAACGCGCGGCGGATGCATTGACGCACATGGGCACCCGCACTTTCGGATCCCAAAAGTCGGCGTCCGCAGCGGATGTCCACGAGCGTCCTACGATGCACACGAAACCGTTCGTGCCTTTGACCGCCGTTTCGAAACCATGCCGTCCAAGAACTTGTACTTCTGCATCGCTTGAAATGGACTCCGGCGCTGCACTTCGCGCCAGGGCTATTTCCGCACTCTGATCCGTCATGAGGTATTGGTCGATCGGGGCCATCTTCGGATAAGGCGTCGCGGCATCCTGTGCCATCGCCTGATTCGCCGTACCCATGTTCGTCGTAGCGAGGTACGCCGTACCGAACACCACAAGTAGTGCAAAGCCTTTGATTGCGATTGCGCCAACCTTATTTTTCCGCATTGTTTCCCTCCTGAGAGTGGGCTAAGTCCAATAGTTCAGCGTGCAGTGTTCTGTCTCCGTCGCTGCTCGCTTGCCTTCAAAATTTCCTTCATGTCCCCCGCCGGCCGAATCTCCCAAAGGTTGCCATACGTCAGACCCGGATGCTGGCCGATGAGCTGTACAGCATGATTCATGTCCCTCGCCTCAAGGACGAGAATGCCGCCGAGTTGTTCTTTGGTTTCGGCATAGGGGCCGTCGGTCGTTGCCACCTTGCCGTTCTTCCAATACAGCGTCAGGGCGGTCTCCGGCCCCTGAAGCGCTTCTCCACCGGCCCAGTGCCCGCTGGCGCGAAGATGGTCGTCATATTCAAAGCATGTATCGAACATGGCGTTTCGCTCGGCCTCAGTCATGCCGTCGAATTTGCCTTTGTCGTAGTAGCCCAAACAGACGTATTTCATTGTTCTTCTCCTCTTCCTTCCGGGTGGGAGCCAGCGGCGTAGCTTCGCGCTGGCTCGTTCATCCCATGGTCAAGACGGTGCATCTTCCGAGGTCGCGGCGGGCGAGACTATTTCGTTCCTCCCTTCGGGTCTGGTTTGAAAAGAATCTCGCGCACCTCGCCCGACGCACGGCAGGCGACGGCGCCCTTGCGCGCCCACGCCAGCGCCTCGTCCAGATCAGCGGCTTCCAGTATCCAGAAACCGCCCATGTGCTCCTTGGTCTCGGTGTACGGCCCGTCGGTGACGAGTACCTTGCCGTCGGGCTGGACCCGCAGCGACTTCGCCTTGCCGGCCGGGGAAAGGCCGCAGGCGAACTTCCTCGCGCCGGCAGCAATCATCTCGCGGTTGAGCGCGTGGATCTCCTCAATCATCGCTTTGGTTTCGACGGACGGGTCGTAGCCGTCGGGGTGGTAGACAGCAACGAGATACTGTGACATGACCTCTCCTTGTTTTCTCTGGTTTGCTTCCTGTGACTTGTTTCCGATGACTCGCTTCCTGTTCGCTCAGGAACCGTAGCTCATCGTTCTTTTGTCCTCTAGTCGTTGGGGAGACGCGAAATCGACAAAGCGCAGACGGTTTCTAACTACTGGCGCATCTCAGCGGCCACGTCGTCGCCGAACTTCTCTTGGATATACTTTTGGGTCTCAGGATCGAAGTCGGTCATGTCAAACATCCGGCGAACTTCGACCATTTCGTTATCCTTTCCGGGGATGCGCGAGGCCCATTCCAGCGCCTCTTCGCGCGACTTCACCTGGATGATCCAGTAGCCGCCGACCACTTCCTTGGCTTCGGTAAACGGACCGTCGGTCACTTTCGATTTTCCGTTTTTGAAGGTGACGCGCGCGCTCATCGTCGCGGGCGGAGTCAGCCCGTCGAGCGCCAGCAGCACCCCGGCTTTCCCTAGTTCCTCGTTGTACTTGCCCATTGCCTCCATGCTTTTGAGGTCGGGCGCCCAGCCGGGTTTCGCGTTTTGGTACTCTTTCGGAAACATGATCATCATGAAGCGCATAGTGTTCTCCTTGTGTAGTGAGTAACGTGTAATGAGTATTGACCGTTGTGCGGACACCGCATCCGGGCCGCTCCTTTTATATAAGAGCTTGCACCGCGCTGGGCAGCGAAAATCGCAAGTTGCAAGTTGTCAAGCGCCCGGTGCGCGGTGCGGCTCCACTTACTAGTCGAACGGGGTGCCCGGGAACCACTTTCTGGCGGGCCGATTGCCCGGCCTCACCACATAGTCGAACAGCCGGACGGAATTCGACAAATCGTCCAAGAAATTTTTCTTCTTCCGGCCAAAAGGCAGAGTGCCCCATTTCTCGCGTTCTTTGCGAGAAAGCCTGCCCTGAGCGAAGTCGAAGGGTGGGGCTTTTGGCTTGCGCCCACGATAAGCCCAGGCAATGTTCACCTATCTCAGACACGACCACGCAATTGTGCGTACGGTTCCCTCATGCCCCGGGGCCTAAAGCGCTATTACGGCACAGGAAGCCTCCATTTCATCACCTGGAGCTGCTATCGACGCACTTCGGTACTCTTGTCGCCGAGGTCCGAAAGATAGCGCAGGGCTTCATAGCGCAAAAAACTGGGGACGGGTCCCGATTTATTTTGCTAAATAGCTTTGCCAGTGGCGAATGCCTTCCGCAGCGCAGACTTCCAACTCGCGCTAAATTGCTTGGAGGCTTCGGCATCCGGCACGAGGAGATCAAATCCATGAAAGGCGCCACGCACGACCAAGAGCTCGGTTGCGACTCCGGCGTGGACGAGCCGCCGCGCATACTCCATGTCTTCTTCGACGAACAGGTCGATAGAACCGACACCGATCCAGGCAGGCGGTAGGCCGGCGACGCTGGCTACCCGAGCGGGTACGGCTGCTGCCGGCACCTTGGACGAACCCGCTGGAACACCGAGCAGCGAACTCCAGGCAAAACGATTGGCGCTCGCAGTCCACATAAAGTGGCCAATGGCGGGCGGTGCTGGGTGGGAGCTGCCCGTTCGGTCGTCTAGCGCGGGGTAGATGAGCAACTGGAAGACGATGGGAACTTCGTTGCGGTTGCGCGCGTGAATCGCAAGGCTCGCTGCGTGGGTCCCGCCCGCGCTCTCACCGCCCACGGCAATCCTGGAGCGATCAATGCCAAGCTCCCCCGCATGGGCGTGGGCCCATTTGAGCGCGGCGTAATTGTCCTCAAGCGAGCCGGGATAGTGCGTCTCCGGAGCCAGCCGGTAGTCAACCGAGACGACGACGCAATGGCAATCCGTCGCGATCTCCTGCAGCCGGGGCATCAAATTGGGATCGGTCATCATGAAGCCGCCGCCATGCATGTGAAGCAACAACGGCTTGCCCTTCTCCAGCGGCGCAGGATCAACGACCCAAAGACGAACCTCGGGTGCTCCTGGCGGCCCGGGGATATGCCGCTCCACGGGCTGCGGCGCGGGAACAGGTAGCGGCGGCATGCCGGGCAATTGCCGGAACTTGCCGACCATCTCCGCTGAGAGGTCAAAGGAGGGGAACTGCTTGAGCACAGGAAGAAGTTCCGGATCGACAAGGGAATATGGATCCGCAACCGCCGGCGAAGTTTCTGAACGCGAGGCTTGCTCAGCCTCCGCCAGCGTAGCAGCAGGCGCGAGTCCCATAGCCAGACCAAAGCCGGCGATGCGGACAGCGAAGTCGCGACGAGTGAGTTGATTGCTCATATTATTTAGTAGGCGATACGCGCTGCATCGCTTTGCCCTCGACGGACGGGTCGTAGTTGTTGGGGTGGTGAATCGCAACCAAGTACTGCGGCATAACTTCTCCTTTTTATCCGAAGTCGCGGCGGATGAGACTATTTCGTTGCTGCCTTCGGGTCTGGCTTGAAAAGAATCTCGCGCACCTCGCCCGATGCACGGCAGGCGACGGCACCCTTGCGCGCCCACGCCAGCGCCTCGTCCAGATCAGCGGCTTCCACTATCCAGAAACCGCCCATGTGCTCCTTGGTCTCGGTGTACGGCCCGTCGGTGACGAGCACCTTGCCGTCGGGCAGGGCCCGCAATGACTTGGCGTTGCCGGCCGGGGAAAGGCCGCAGGCGAACTTCCTCGCGCCGGCAGCAATCATTTCGCGGTTGAGCGCGTGGATCTTCTCGATCATCGCTTCGGTTTCGACGGACGGGTCGTAGTCGTCGCGGTGATAGACAGCAACGAGATACTGTGGCATGACTTCTCCAATCTCCTGTAACGGTCTTTATTCTTTAATCTTTGGGCGGGCCGGTTGCCCTGCCTTCACGATATAGTCGAACGCCGGACCGGAATTCGACAACTCGTCCCAGAAATTTTGGGGGTTAGCCCAGACGACGTATTTCGTCCAGTCTACGACGAGCTGGATGCCCCACCCGTGGCGGTTTCACGGGTGGTCCACGATGCCAATGGGATTATGAGATTTTGCGGATGTGAAACTCCGTTTTTTGGGTCTCATTGACTAGAACCGGGCCGGGTTCGCCATAGGTGGGTGGCCCAGCTCTAACGATCTGGTCGGTGGGGGGCTGGCCCAGCCTAAGACCCCGAGGGTGCCCCATCCAAGCTTCGCTTGGGTGGGGCCTTTGACATCCTCGATTGGCGAAGATGGTTCTTGCCAATCATTGACAATCCTTGCCAATCGCAATACCCTTAAAACCTGAACTGTCTGAACTACCATGACCCTCAACATCAACCTGACTCCGCAACTCGAAAAGCTGGTCCGTCAGAAAGTCGAATCCGGACGCTATAACTCTGCTAGCGAGGTGGTGCGCGAAGCCCTGCGCCTCATGGAGGCGCAGAACGAACTGCACGCGCTTCAGCTCGAACGGCTGCGCCGCGACATCCGCGAAGGCCTGGAAAGCGGCCCGCCGCGATCGTGGAGCGTAGCCGAAATGAAGCGGCGAGGCCGCAAGCTCTCCGCATCACACAGAGCAGACGCCCAATAAAATGCCGTCTGTTGTGATACGCCCGAAGGCGCTGCAGGACCTCGCCGAGATTTGGGCCTACATCGCCGAGGACAGTCCGCGCCAAGCCGACATCTTCGCCGCAGCCCTTGATCGCGAGGTTCGAGAGCTTGCACAGCGTCAGCCAGCAATTCTGGCCTTGCGCGCCCGGCCAAGGTCTGAGCCTTTATTTTAGCTGCCAGAGCTTCTCATAAGACGCCCGAGCGTATCTTGAATCCACACCCAAATGCTGTGACATCCAACCTTGCGGCAATCTCAAATCCGCCCCATCATTGCTAAGCGCTATGACCGCGATGATAAGGATAAAGATAAACACAGCACAAATCGCATAACTAATGGCTAATAACTCCTTTGTTTCCAGGATTTTGAATTTTAAGTCCTTTAGGATAAAGATTTTGCAGACGCATCGCCAGAGCAAGAGCGACAACTCCAATGTTTTGAAGGTTCTGCAAAATTGAGGGGGGAGGGGGGTACCTGATAATCGGCTCGGAAAAGGGAAGAGCGATGGGCGTCCGGAATTTCCATTCGCGACGGGCCCGGCGGACGAGGGCGTCCGCCGCTCCACTCTATCGCGACAGTTCACAATTCCTCGAGCCGCCTCGCTAGAAAATGCCGCTCTGGTTCCTGTTGGGTCAGCGCCAGCGCCTTCTCATAAGACGCCCGAGCCTCAGCGGTCCTGCCGAGCCTGCGGCACATATCGGCGCGAGCAGAATGCGCCAGGTAATAGTTGGCCAATTCGCCATCTTCCAACACTGCGTCGATATGCGTCAGACCGGCCTCTGGACCATCGCGCATGGCAATGGCCACGGCACGATTGAGCTGTACAACTGGCGAAGGCTGAATTCGTACCAATCGGTCGTACAGCGCAACAATCTGCCGCCAGTCGGTCGCAGCGACCGAATCCGCCTCCGCATGAACGGCCGCAATCGCAGCCTGCACTGTGTAAGGGCCGAAGCGGCGGGACTTCAGGGCTTTCTCCAGCAATGCAACTCCCTCCGCGATCTGCTCTCGGTTCCACAGCGAGCGATCCTGGTTCTCCAGCAAAATCAGCTCTCCGGTCGGCGAGCTTCTCGCGGCGTGACGGGATTCCTGCAGCAACATCAGGGAAAGCAGCCCGATTACTTCCGGCTCAGGCCGGAGTTCGGTCAGCAACCGGCCCAGTCGAATCGCCTCGCCGGTCAGCTCGGCCCGCGTTACCTCCGCTCCCGCCGCTGCCGAATAACCCTCGTTAAAGACGAGATAGATGACCTGAAGCACCGCGCCCAGTCGCTCGGGCAATTCCTGCGGCGACGGCACCTCGTACGGAATCCGTGTCTCTCGAATCTTTGCCTTTGCGCGCACAATGCGCTGAGCCAGCGTACGCGGAGTGGTGAGGAAGGCCTTTGCTATCTCCTCGGTAGTCAGCCCGCACACCTCACGCAAGGTGAGCGCAACGTGCGCTTCCGGCGCTAGAGAGGGATGACAGCAGGTAAAAATCAGGCGCAGCCGATCATCCTCAAGGCTGTCCTCTTCCTTGGACCTTTCCGCCGAACTCCATTGCGCTTCGAGATATCGCACGAGCTCGTCTTGCGACGCGTCAAATCGTGCCCGTCGACGCAGAGTATCAATGGCTTTGAATCGGGCCGTCGAAATCAGCCATGGTCGCGGGTTGCCGGGTACTCCACTCGTCGGCCACAGGCTCAGCGCAGCCGCAAAGGCTTCGTGCATCGCCTCTTCGGCAAGATCAAAATCACCGAGCAAGCGGATCAGAGTTGCCAGGATTCGTCCCGAATCCTCGCGATAAAGGGAGTCGAGCAATTCGCGTATCTGCTCGCTGGAAGGCTTGGACATGACATGCTCGGACATGACCACGACCTTAGCAAACCAGCCACCCCGAATCAATTCGGCAAACCCGGATCGAAGCAAAGTTCCCAGGTAGTGACTCTGAAATCTGGACGACAGCAGGCTTCCTCGGTTGACTCAAATCGGTTGACTCAAAATCGTCAATGCAGTCATTTGAGCTTTGTACAAGCTCAACACTGGCGCGTTGCTCTCGAGTCACGAGCAATCCGGAAGTTGAACCACAAAGGCGAGACGGTCAGAAGTAGGCTTCGGAGACTCGAAGCATTTATGAGATGGGTTGTAGTCATTTAAAGCCGCAAACCACACCATGTGTTTGTGATCGACCCGCGATGGCGCGAGGTTTCGCCTCGCGCCATCGCGTCGCCACCCTACGCTTTCTCGAGATCTGTATTGTTTGATTCTCGCCGGGGCTGGTAAATTACTGCCGCCCCTGCCTTGCTCACGACTTCGTCCTGGGAATCCGTGCCTCCCGAACAACCGATGGCGCCGATAATCACGCCTTGGTCGATCAATGGAATACCGCCTCGAGACGCAATGATTCCATCGAACGCGAGCTGATAGTTGAGATGCATAAGCTGGATACCATCCTCGAAGACTTTCGTTGGGCGCCAGAAGGTCACGGCTGCTCGCGCCTTGTGCTCCGCAATTTGAATGGAGGCGAGCATCGCGCCGTCCATTCGTTGGAAGGCAACTAAGTTACCACCGGAATCGGCTACGGCTACGTTCATCTTCCAATTCCGCTTCTTGGCCTCTGCCACCGCGGCGTGAATAACCGCTTGTGCTCGGTATAGTGATATCGGGAGCCCATAAGGCACATCGAATGGTATTTGGGCTGGAATGACGTCAAGAGGATTCGATGTGAGCGGTGCTTCAATGGCGATTTCTGCAGTGTTGCTTGACATAAGTTTCCTCCGAGAGGCCACAAAGTTATTTCAAAGGCGTTACCGAGATCAGATTCTGATTGAACCTGCAGCATGACGTTATCAAAGCAGAAGGGTGGGGGTTGAACAATCAGACGATGGTATCGGTTGTATCTTTGTTGTTTATCGCTTGCCAAATTAACGGCAGGCCCAGATGTCGGCGACACGCAAATTAAGGAAGCTGGTCGCTCACGGTGAAGAAGTGAGCTAAAGGAAGCCTTTCATCTGCTGGCGACCCGATAACGGCCAGCTAGTTCGGGAGCGATTCCCAGTTAGCTGGCACCCTTCCTGCTGGTCCAGGAGCGGGCTGATTTTTCGGATGCGAATGCGGCGGAAGCAACTGCTCACCGTTGATCATCTCCTGCTTCTCGTAATCGAAGAACCAATCCTCACCCGGCTCGAAGCTGGCGATGATCGGATGCCCTGTGGCTGCCGCATGCTTGGATGCATGCTGACTCGGAGAACTGTCACAGCATCCGATGTGCCCACACTCCGCACACCTACGGAGATGAAACCACCAACCTCTCGGTGACGCCAGGCATTCCACACATCCATCGCCACTAGGCGTCGAAGCGGGGTTGATTCCGCGCAGACTCTTTTTCACTTCCGATTTTCCTTTCGTGGCCTCGGTTCACAATAATGTCAGGCCACCAGCAAAATCTTCCCGATACCACCCTTTTCTGCCTCTGCTTGAGCCTCGGCCGCTTCACTGAGGGGCAGTTTCTGGCTAATCGGGATTACTAGCTTGCCATCTCGCACCGCTTCGGCCATGAAATCGAGCGTTTTCCTGTCGAATTTCGAGAATACGTGCACCACCTTTACAGATGGGTACTTCGCGGCGTTCTGCGGTGCCTCGACAACCGATGCATACACTCCTCCGGGCTTCACCTTGGCGATCAGCTTCTCGGCGGTTTTTCCGCCGACCGTATCCGCAACCGCATCGAGCGGCGGAAGATTCGCAATCGCGATGTCGTCGTCGGTTGCGACGGCCTGGTCCGCGCCGACCGTCTTCGCTTCATCGATCTGCCTCTTCAAAACCCCCGCGATCACAGTCGCTCCGCGGTCCTTCGCAGTGAATACCGCAGAACGCCCGACATTTCCCACAGCACCAACGACCAAAACCGTCTGGCCAGCTTTGATTCCCGTAGCTGAAAGGAGCTGGTTGCCGGTCACCGTGACCAGCGGCAGCGCCGCCGCCTGGATCAAATCGAGCCCCTTGGGGACCTTCGCCAAGACCGCTGCTTTCACGACACAAAGTTCGGCGTAAGTATTGTCCGCCATAGCGAACACTTGGTCGCCGACGGAAAAGCCTTCCACTCCCGGCCCAATCTCGACCACAGTCCCCGACATATCGATTCCGATGAGGCCCGGGAACTTGATGGGATAAAAGTCCTTCGTTAATCCAGCACGCTGCTTGTAGTCGATCGGATTCACGCTCGTGGCAGCGACTCGCACCAGCACCTCGCCCGAACCCACCGCCGGATCAGGGTATTCCTCGAACTTGAGTACTTCAGGGCCGCCATATTGGCGGACAACAATTGCTTTCATATTTCATCTCCTTGTACGGCGCCAAACCGTCACTAACAAAACTTGGATGAGCGAAGCTACAGTTGGTCGCCGACGCCCAGTGGATGCTTAGCGCTGCGCTCGGCGTTCGCGCGTCACAGCGCCTTTGGCGGCAGCCTCTTTTCTATTCTTTTGAGGATGAACGCCCAGGTCGTGCCATGATGTTTCCGCGAGGTTGACTTCGTAGTAGTTTGCAGCTTTCTCGATGTTCGCGAACGCCAAAGCGCGGTCGGCATCGGAGACGTCGATGACTTGATCGAACCGCGCGACCGCGTTACGCACGTGTTGTGCATCGGTCAGTGGTTCCTTACGCTGCTTCGGAAACGCGTAGACGCTGTCGGGTAAGTCACTCTGCGTCGTCAGCTCTCCGTGTTTCTCGTGAGGTTTCCAGGTCGCTTCGGGCATGTCCTTGCCATCCTTTCTTTAAATATTTGGCTAGAGGGGTAACCGCAGTGTCGCCCCGTACACGAAAGCGATTACACCCGAGGTGCTCCGGCGAATCAATTGGACGATGGTATTGGCGATACGTTGGTATCGGGGCGCCGTAAAATAAAGGACGCACGCAATCAACGGAGTGCGGAACCCTCACCTCGGGTGAAGTGCCGAATTAACGGCCTCAAGCAGAGCCGTGTCGCTGAATGGCTTGAACAGGCACTCTATGGCACCCTGTTCGAGTAATCGCGGGGGGACAGTCTTATCTGTGCTGGCGGTGATGAAGATGATCGGAATCTCCTGCCCGCGACGCTTCAATTCCCGCTGAAGCTGTGGTCCACTCATGCCCGGCATGGCGATGTCGAGGATCAGACAGCTGGTCTGATCGAGACAATCGGATGAGAGGAACTCTTCGGCTGACGAAAAAGCTCGAGCTGCAAATCCGAATTCCCTAAGTAGATCAGGCAGCGATTCGCGCACCGACTCATCATCATCAACCACGGACAGAAGCGGACGGTCGCCTCCGCCCCTAGCCTTAGGGAGCTCCATGACAGAAACAATGCGCCATTCGATGAGGGCCGTCCATTGTACTTTGGTATTGCTTGTTCCGACACCGTGATTACCGGGCTCACTCTATGCGGCGTCCGCCGATAGATCAGTCCGATTTGCAGGAGTTTCGGCGTCAGCCAAACCCTCTGGTCTGCAGGGAATAGAAAACGAAAAGGTAACTCCCGGACCGTTATTTGGCATCACCCACAGGCGGCCATAATGGCGCTCGATAATAGAACGGCTGACCGACAATCCGATCCCCATTCCGCCGTTCTTCGTCGTGTAGAAGGCGTCGAAAAGCTTACCCGCAGCTTGCGGTTCGAAGCCGATTCCAACATCGCTCACGCTGAGGCGCACCCGATCATTGTCATCTGGTTCAGTTCGAATCATTAAATCCCTCGGACGATCATCAATGGTGCTCATAGCATCCGAAGCATTGCGAAGCAGGTTCAGAATGACCTGCTGGAGCTGGACGCGATCGCCGGTGACCAGCGGAAGGTCGTGGGCAAGTTCCGGCCGCAGGATCACACGGTTTTTCTGTAGTTCGCTCAATGACAGCGCAATTACCTCTCGTGTAGCCTCATTCAGGTCCAATGACTGGGTCGTGGCCGATTTCTTGCTAAAGAGCGCACGCAATCGTGTGATCATCTCAGAGGCTCGGTTGCCATCGCGAATCGTCCGCCGCGCAGTTTCGCGTGCGCCGTCGACGTTTGGAGGATCAGTGGCCAGCATTCGCATACAAGTGCTGGCGTTCGTGACAATGCCGGACAGCGGCTGGTTGAGTTCGTGGGCAATAGACGCCGTCAGCGTTCCGAGGCTCGTGACCCTGGCCACATGTGTAAGTTCCGATCGAGCCTTGTCGCGTGCCTCTTCCACCAGTTTGCGCGCCGTGACATCCTGAACCGCTGCGATGTACTCCAGTCGACCATCCTGGTCGCGGGTCGCATGAGCGAGTGCATGCATGTACTTGATGGAGTGGTCTGGCATCAGCAAACGGTAGTGCCATTCAAAGTCGTTGCCACCGTTTCGCGCCTCTTCGACCATTTTTTCGTACAACGTGAGGTCTTCCGGATGGACTCGAGTACAGATCAGTTCAAGCGTCACGGGCACACTGCTCTCAATCTCGTAGATCCGATAGAGTTGCTCTGACCACGTGATTTCGTCTGTCGCCACACGCCAGGAAAAGCTGCCTGTGTGACTGAGATGTTGAGCTTCCGCGAGGAACTCCTCGCTGCGCCGCAGTGCCTGCTCCGCTTGCTTTCTTTTACTGATATCCCGGAGAAAGCCCGTGAATGTTTTGTGACCGTCTCTGGTTATCTCTCCAAAGGAGACCTCTACGGGAAACTCCTCGCCATTCTTGCGAAGCGCGGTCAGTTCGGTGCCTTGCCAATTCATGTGCCGTTGACCGGTAGCCAAGTAGCGTTTGAACCCGGCCTGGTGGAGTTCGCGCATGTATTCAGGCACTAGGAGGGTCAAGGGCTTCCCCGCCAGTTCGGCTGGTTCGTAGCCAAAAATTGTCGCCGTGGCAGGGTTGGCAAACACTATTGAGCCTTCATCATCAATGCTCACAACCGCATCGCTGGCGGTTTCGACCACGACGCGATACCTCTCTTCGCTGTAGAGGCGGGCAGATTCTTGTCGCTTTTGCTCCGTCAAATCGAGCACGAAAGCGACCCCTTCGTTGCCATCTCCTTCGAGGAGTGCGCCGCCGAGAAGTACCGGTAATCGGCTGCCATCTTTGCGGAAGTACTCCTTCTCGTAGGGTTGAAAGATGCCCGTGGCCTTTAAATCAGCGATTGCCCCGTCGTCATACCGGCGCCATTCGACTGGTGTCAGGTCTGTCCACCGTACGCAACCGGAGGAGAGATCTTCACGCTCATATTGCACCATGCGTAGAAATGCTTCGTTGGCTCCGCTGATTGCGCCTTCGAGATTCCACATCACGATTCCCACAACATTGGCTTCGACCAGACGCCGGATCTTAGCTTCCAAGCCTCGTGCCAATTCACGGACTTCAGCTTCCGCCTTTTCGCGCCGGGACACCTGGAATTTGAGGTCTTCTATGTGCATTAGCGCTTGATACGCGGAAGAGGCAAATTTCCCGAGAGAGGCCATGACCCGGTCATCTTCTGCGTCGAACTTGCGACGGTCGCTGTGCATGATCGCCCAGATGGTTCCGACCGCCTCACCGGCGACGTAAAACGGGACCAGTAGGCATTCTTCAGCAGCCGGAGCGACCGGCTGCAGATAAGGGTAGCGCCGTTCGAAATGTCTGAACAACAGAGTACGATTTTGATCAAGCACGTCTCCGCAGGGGCCGAAATTACGCGGGGTCCCGCCTCCGGCGTGCGGATTCCACATGCCGGCGATGGCTGGCCAATAAAACCTTTGGCCGCAAACATCCGGCGTTTTGCCGTCCTTCGTCAGCAGGCTGAGGCCAGCGGAGTCACACTGCGTAATCTCCAGGATCGTTTCAGCCAGCATCTGCAGTACGGTCGCCGGCGAATCGGCCAGCGTGCTCACCAACTTCACGAGCGCGCGGTTCTCCTTTTCGTAATTGGGTGGACCTGAGGGTCGGCGATGCAACTCCTCCGTGCACAGAATCGACTCCAGAGGAGCCGTGCCAGTCGGAGTTGAAGCTTCGAGGGGAAAGTTATTTCCCGATTTGCCAGACCCGGTCATGTTTCACCTCCTTGGACACACAACTCGACACTCGATTCGGTGTAAACGTTTTGCGGCGTCTGCGAACTTCGCGTCTTCACGAACAACTACGACGGTGAAGACGGCCGTTACGCCGCGGTAATCGCTGCGGGTGCGAGGGAGAGCCTCGCGGCCATTTTCACCAGGTCGGCAAGGGAGTCAGCCTTCATCTTCTGCATGACCTTGCCTCGGTGCGCCTTCACCGTGATCTCGCTGATACCAAGCTCCCCGCCGATTTGTTTATTCAACAGGCCGGAGACTACCAACGCCATAACCTGCCGTTCGCGTTGGGAAAGCGACGCATAACGGTCCCGGAGTTTGCGCATCTCCGCCTCCAGGCTAAGAGCAACCCTGCTCCGTTCGAGTGCTGCCCGGATGGCGGTCAACAGCACGTCATCGCTGAAGGGTTTCGTCAAGAATTCGACAGCCCCCGCCTTCATGGCCTGGACCGTCATGGGCACGTCGCCGTGGCCCGTGATGAAGATGATCGGCATATCCGTCCGTTCGCCGGCGATAAGCCTTTGGAGGTCTAGACCGTTAAGATCGGGAAGGGAAACGTCAAGTACGAGGCAGTTCGGAATGTGAACTCGTGGACGGTCGAGGAATTCTTGGGCGGACGCGAAAGTCTCCGGTTGCCAGCCTTCACAACGGACCAACAATTCCAGCGACTCGCGTACGGAGACGTCATCGTCGACAACGAACACGATGGGCCTAACATCCGACATGGGGCTACCCCATTCTTGCCTACGATCGGTTGAGACGCCCCAGTGTTAAAGGAATTCTATCAGAGATCTCCTCATTTCCTGGGCGATACCCCGCAACCCTTTGTGGCAAGCGCTCATTAGCCGGAGAGCCGATACCAAAGTATCGACGATACTATCGTCCTATTGTTCATCTCCCAAGCATCTGTTCTGATGGCTTGCGGCGACCGAGTTCAATCGGAATCCTCACGACAGGGATAGAGGACAGAATCCGGCGTCCTCGACGGTCGCAGCGCAAAATGTTGTGAACCTACTCGCTGCAAAGAAAGCCGCTTAGGTTCCTATTTCGATCGACGCCGGCATCGGCTCGTCCTCGGTATCCGTTATGCCGGCCAAGGGATGAAGGTGTCGTCCGGTAGAATCCCGTCGTTCCGTTAGCGCGAGATGCAAAGTGAAAAATTAATCATGAAGCATACGGAATCAACTGGAAGCCGGGGCTGCTCAGTGAGGAGATCCGGCAGCGTTCCGATCGCTTCGTTAACCTTTCGCAAGAGGGCGACGCGCAGCGGGTGCGCGCCGTCCTCTCGAACTTAACCCGACAGAACAGGAGAAGATAATTTATGTCACACCATTATTCCGGTCCGGACTTTGGCTTTCCTCACGGAGACGCCCGCCTCGATTTTACTGACTTGTACGCTTTCCCGAAGCCTGGGGATGCTAGCAAATCGATCCTGATTATGAACGTGCATCCGTCGGTCGGCGTGAATCCGCAGGGGCCTACGACAGACGTACCCTTCGCCACTGAGGCCGTCTATGAACTCAAGATTGATACCAACGGTGATGCCGTCGCCGATATCGCATATCGAGTCCGTTTCACCTCAGACAAAGGCGGGGCGCAGACTGCGACGCTTCGCCGCGTTGAAGGCGCGCAGGCCGCTGCGACAGGCGATGACGGGCATGTCATCGTCGAAGGGGCACCGGTCTCGACGGGGTCGGACACACAGGTGACGGAGGCAGGCGACTACCGCTTTTTCGCCGGCTGGCGGGGCGATCCCTTTTTCTTCGACGTGCAGGGCGCGCTCAACAACCTGCAATTCACCGGTGACGATTTCTTCGCCAACAAGGACATCTGCAGCATCGCGCTGGAAGTGCCCAACTCTGTTCTCGGTCCGAAAAAGATGGGCCTGTGGGCTCGCACGTTGGACGGCGCAAGCGGGAAATTGGTGCAGGCGGATCGCGGTGCGCGCTCAAATCAAACTCCCTTCCTTGCCGGCGAGCAAAACGCCGCCTATCTCGCTGCGGAACCAGCGGACGATGCCCGTTTCGTCCCCGTCTTCGCGCACGCGCTGGAGCACACCGGCGGATATACGCCGGCGGAAGCAACGCGGGTCGCCGAAACCCTGCTGCCGGACGTCCTCCACTATGATCCGACGCGGCCGGCGTCCTATCCGGACAATGGCCGGTCACTCACCGACGACGTCGTAGATTTCTTCCTTCCTCTCCTTACCAATGGAAAGGTGACGCAAGATAAGGTAGGGCCCCACAAAGACCTGCTTGCCTCGTTCCCTTACATCGGGCCGCCGCACAAGACCCGGTCGGCGGAAAAGGTGGCCGCCTAAAGCGAAAGGTTACTTATGTCGGGCAAGAAAACTGCAATCATAACCGGAGCATCGGGGGGGTATTGGCGCGGGTTTAGTCGAAGGGTTTCTGAGGGAAAGTTATAACGTCGTCGCAACCTTTCGTGACGCCAGTCGAAAGCTGACTACCTCGAGCACCCTGGTTCTCATCGAGGGCGATATCGGCAAGCAGCAAACTGCTGGCGATGCTGTCGAAGCAGCAATCAACAACTTCGGAACCATCGATGTTTTGGTGAATAACGCTGGCATCTTTCTAACCAAACCTTTCACTGACTTCACTACCGAGGACTTCGACGCCCTTGTCTCCACTAATCTGCTCGGATTTTTCTACATCACTCAGCGCACTGTGAAAGAGATGTTGAAACAGAAATCGGGGTGCGTTGTGAGCATCACTGCGGCACTTGCCGATCGGCCAATCGCCGGCGAAAATGGCTCGATTTCTATGATTACGAAGGGTGGGTTGAATTCAGCGACGCAGAATCTCGCAATCGAGTATGCAAAAGATGGCATTCGCTTTAATGCCGTAGCCCCCGGCGTTGTGGATACACCAATGCACCCGGACGATCCCAACGACTCGACGTTGCAGCCGACTGTGAAAAAGGCGACGGTGAAGGATATTGTCGATGCCGTTCTTTACCTGGTGCAGGCAGGTCATGTGAGCGGAGAGATACTCCACGTGGATGGTGCCGCTCCGGCTCGTCGTTGGTAGAAAATAAGAGGACCCTAACCACGTGCTGGACTTCGACTAGGTACGCATGCCCCGATTGCTTTCAGTAAATGTCGGCCTTCCACGCGACGTGACATGGAACGGCAAAACTGTCCGAACCGCAGTCTGGAAATCTCCGGTTACGGGACGGCGAATGGTGCGCAAGCTCGATATCGATGGCGATGCGCAAGCCGATCTCGCCGGTCATGGCGGGGAGCAGCGCGCCGTATTTGTCTACCAGATGGACTCGTACCATTACTGGGAGACCTTTTTGGGCCGCAACGATTTTACTTTTGGCCAGTTCGGAGAAAACTTCACCGTCGAGGGACTTCCTGATAATGAGGTCTGCATTGGTGATCGCTACCGCATTGGTGGTGCGATATTCGAAGTATCGCAGCCACGGGTGACGTGCTACCGCGTCGCCATCCGCATGAACGAGCCTCGTATGCCGGCGCTTCTGGTTGCACAACACAGACCAGGATTCTACTTTCGCGTGTTGCAGGAAGGAGAAGTTGGGGCGGGAGATGACATTGTAAAAATTGCGGACGGTCCAGAACGAATCAGCGTGGGCGACGTTGACGCCCTTCTGTATTTGCCAGGACCTTCTCGCGAACAACTGCAACGAGCGCTACGGATTCCTGCACTCGGCAAGGGTTGGCAGAGTTCGTTCCAAGCAATGCTCCAACAAGACTTGAGCTCCAAAACTACGGCGGGGAATCCGGGACTCGCCGATGAGGAAGAAGCGCCGGCATGGCCCGGCTTTCGACAGATGCGAGTCGCGAATATTCATAAAGAAAGCGACAGCGTAACTTCCTTCATCCTGGCGCCGATCGATGGACAACCTCTTCCTGTCTTCCAGGCAGGTCAATTTGTCGTCTTGCGGTTGGTCGTCGATCCGGGCAAACCGCCGGTTCTTCGTAGCTATTCGTTGTCTGATCTGCCAGCAGCCGACCATTTGCGCATCAGCGTCAAAAACGAATTGAATGGGATTGGAAGTTCATTTCTGTGCAACCGTACGCAAGAAGGCAATGTATTGGATGTGAGTGCACCGCGCGGAAGCTTTACCCTGCGTTCCAGCCAGGGTCCCGTGGTTCTGCTGAGCGCTGGAGTCGGCGCAACGCCGGTGATGTCGATGTTGCACGCACTCGCCGCTGAAAAATCGCAACAAGAAATCTGGTGGATCTATGGAGCCCGCAATAGCGCCGACCATCCATTTGCAGAGGAATCGCGTTCGTTACTGAAACAGCTCTCTCGGGGTCGAGGATACATCGTGTACAGCAGGCCCACTGCGATCGACCGGGTCGGGGCAGACTACGATGCTCCCGGGCACATTGACACAGCTTTACTGGAGAGAATCAGAGTGTCACAGGGTAGTGACTTCTATCTGTGTGGCCCCTCTTCATTCTTGCGAAACATGCGCGATGGGCTGGGAAACTGGGGTGTACTTGCCGGGAATGTGCACACGGAAATCTTCGGTTCTCTCGAGGCGATTACCCCTGGTATGGCGCAGGTTGTTCACATTCCTCACCCGCCACAAGGACCGCCCGGATCTGGCCCCCCAGTCTCATTCGCGCGTAGCGGGATTACCGCCGCTTGGGATCGTAAGTTTGCCAGTTTGCTTGAACTGGCGGAAGCGTGCGACGTTCCGGTCAGATGGTCGTGCCGGACTGGCGTCTGTCATACCTGCATGACTGGTCTGATCGGCGGATCGATTATCTATAACCCTGAGCCGCTGGAAAGGCCCGCGCCCGGGAACGTGCTCGTATGCTGTTCCCAGCCAAACGCGGGTGTCACTCTTGACCTTTGAGAGAAAATCCTTGAGAGAAACGGGAGGAGTCCAATCATGCGTTCTGATATCGCGCATCGAATCAGCGGATCCAAAAAGAATACCGATTTCGGAACTTAGAGTTGGGAAGTTTTACACCGTAGAAGGCAAACGGTTGCAGGTAAATGATTTCGCAATCTAATGATCTTCGGCAGCTTCTCTCACGGTCCGGGCGTCGGCTTGGCTGGCGTCTTCTTTGGACAACGCTATTTTGGACGACGCTACGCGCTCATCGTGACAAAGAACAGCGAGTTTGCAAGCGTCTCCAATCCTCGCACCGCATTTGGGGCACGGAACTCTCAGGCATTTCGGAATTATGGACACCATGCGGACAGTCTCCCACAGGCCAGCCCGAATTACTACCTTTCGAAAATTCAAACTGCACCACAACCAAGATTCACTAAGAAAGGAGTCCAACCATGCGTTCTGATATTGTGCCCGGAGGCATTTTTCCCGACTACGAACTGCCCGATCACACGGGCCAACTGCGCAAGCTCAGCGAGCTACAGGGCGAGGATCCGCTAATCCTTACGCTTGCGCGCGGCCACTATTGCCCAAAGGAGCACCAGCAGCATTTGGAACTGGCCGCGTTCTACCCGAAGATCGCAGTGGCGTACACTCAGATCGCCGCGATTGCTACCGACGACCACCATACTCTTCAGGAATTCCGTGCGTCAGTGGGAGCCCAGTGGACCTTCCTTTCAGACCCGGACCGAACGGTTCAGAAGGATCTCGACATCCAGGAGTACACCGACCCCGAGAACAACCCTATGATCCCGCATACGCTCGTGCTCAAGCCGGGCCTCGTGATTTACAGCATCTATAACGGCTACTGGTTCTGGGGGCGTCCGTCGGTCGTCGATCTTTGGCACGATCTACGCGCCGTGACGAGCCAAATCCGCCCAGACTGGGATCTGAGCAAACCCGGACTCCGCGAGGCATGGAATGCGGGTGACTTCTCGCGTTTCCACGGGTGGAACAAGCGGGCCAACACCGAAGATGCCTCGATTGCACGGAAGAAATAGCAGCGCGCCTTTGACACTTGATGCTGAAACAAAAACCTGCGGCAGCGGCCACGTGACTTTCGGGAAAGGGGGAAGGCTGCTTCAACAAATACCGATTACTGCAATAACATTCCTAGTCCCTGCACTGAGCACTTGGTTTACGTGCCTCCGGCCAGGCAGCAGAACCTTCAACGACCACCAGCGCGCCTTCATCCCAGCCGTAGGGATCAAAAACACAAGAACAATGGGAGCCAAGAATTTGGCTCCCTTTTAATTACTTTATTTTCAGTATGATTTTGGTTGCGGGGGGATTTGAACCACCGACCTTTGGGTTATGAGTGAGCTTAATCGTGTGAAATCAATAACTTAAAGCGGCACGGATGGTCGGTTAAGCTCATGAAAACACACAGGAAGTGACTTTGACTGACAGACAATTGGGAGCGCGTTGGGAATCGATTTTGTTCGTCTAAATTTCGCTTTTGCTTCAGTTTTGTTTCGCTTCACGCGAGCGAAGCGTCGGCGAAGCGCCCTTGGCGCTCTCCACTTTTGCATTGCTGATCGTTGGGCAAGTTTCCCGAATATCGAGGTTGGGAAAACTGCAGCCCGATCAGAGTGAGTCCTTTTTGCCCACTCATCGTAGTTCCGTCTTGCGCGAGTCTCGCGAAAAGCGCCGGGCTCTTCCACGAGTTTTGTGGGAACAAGGAGTTCCGATACATACGGGAGTCGTTCAGGAGTCGCGATTGGCGCTTGCATTGCAATGACGCGGTGGTAAAACACCCACGTCGTTGGGTTTCAAGTGTCTAATCTGAGGCCCGAGGGATCCGGTGGAACTGAGGGGAGGGACACGTCATGGCCGCCGTTGCGGTAAACCTTTCTGTCCCGGGGTCGTAGATTTGGTTGCTCGATGCGTACTCGCCGCGTTGCGGCTGCAAACAGCTAGTATCGGCAGAAAACATAGAAGCGACCGCCACCCAGATTGTCCGAGCAAGAAAGCCCCGCTCGCGAAAGCGGGGCTTCGTTTTTTGGACCGGGGAACGTGAGTATACGGAACACTTAGCGCTGACCTGCCGTGTCCGCCGCCACCGTGACCTCCACCGCTGCTGTGTCCACCGCTGGCATGTCCACCACCGAAGAATCCCTTGTTGCCTGCGTAGGCAATGGACGTCAAATCCTGACGACCAGCTTCTAACAAGGTCGGGCGACGTAGTGTGTTGACCACTCTCACGCTGGAGCTTCTTACCTGGCAAGACGCGTCGCACGACTGAACTTCAGTCTGGTGCGCCTTTGTCTTGACGCTGAGGTTGGCTTCGCTGTTCGCGAGATAAGAAATTAAATTCAGAAACGAGCAATTATGACCACCGTGATACGCCGGAGAGGCGCATCCTCAGTTCAGATCAGGTTCAGATCGGCACAACAATGTTAACCTCGGCCCGTGTCGCGAACAAGTCTGATGAACCGCCTCTGGCGCATCCCGGAGCTGCGGTTGACTCGGAGCGCGCCAAACGGCCGCCATTGCTTGAGCCCCCGTACAAACCATATGAGAAGATAGGCGAGCCCAAAGTCCCTTATAAGCCTTACAAGAAAAATCCGGGGCTGCCTTATAAACCATATCCCGAGAAACCCGTGGGGTCCGAGGAGCCTTATGAGCCTTACAAGGGCATGTAGCCTTGTGATGAGAATGCGGCGATGACTGTAGGGCTGGGCGCGGCAGAGGGTCTTCCAGTAGGTGGGCCGGACTTAGAGCAGGCAGCAAGGTTAGGCAGCGGGCCGGCTCCGGCACGGTTCGGCGCTCGGTACTGCCTTTGGCAGAACTGAAGCGTGCCTTATGCTACTCGTGTGCGCCGCGCAGACGAAGTCTTCGCCGCCCTGTTCGCCGATCTCCAAGTAGTCGGCGATCCCTTCGCAGTTTGAACGATGACAAAGAATCAGTCGATCCGGCGGATGGTCAAGGCAAAAGTATTCCATAAAATCCTCCCGCGGTGCGAGGGCGTGAATCTTATGCAGCCAGGATGGGAGTCCTTGAGCGACGCAAAGCTTAGCAGAGCAAAGCATTACGCCCTTACTTGATGACACCTTCCCTAATCTCACGTGCAGTCGGAATCTTCACGTCTGTGATGTGAATTAAATCGATGTCCGGGTATCGGCTGCTGGCCGCGACCCGCATCCTGGCTTGCATCCTGATGCTGCCTTTGCTGACCCTTGCTGCCGACTTTTGCGGCTTGCTCATGGGCTGGGTTACGCAGGCTATGGTTGAGCCGGTTTCTTTACACCAGTTCATCAATGCCGGTTTTAACGGCGCCGATTTCAACGATTTCCTGCCACCGACGTTTAAGACCGCCGTGTTTGGACTGATCATTGGCCTCATCGCTTGTTTTCAGGGAATGCGGACACAAGGAGGCGCTGCGGGCGTGGGCCGTGCGGCCAAGAGCTCGGTGGTCTTGTCCTCGCTGTTCGTCATACTGGCAGATGTCGTACTGGTGAAGCTCATCATCATATTCTTTCCGTAGTTATCAGAAGCTGGCCAACAAACATGCACACGATCGATCAAGTCGCGAGGAAGCCAGACGAAGTCGACAAAGACAACTCGCCAGTTGTCACCGTCGAGGATGTGCAGAAGTCATTCGGAAGCCAAAAAGTCTTGAGCGGGATTAACCTGGCGGTGAGTCGCGGCGAGACCCTGGCGGTGCTGGGCCGCAGTGGTACGGGCAAAAGCGTATTGCTGAGACTCGTCATCGGACTGGAGAAACCTGACTCGGGATTGGTTCGCATCCACGGGCAGGACATCGCTGGACTGGCTCTCGACCAACTCGGTGAGATCAGGAAGAAAATAGGGTTTTTGTTTCAGCACGCCGCCCTTTACGATTCGCTGACCGTCGAGCAAAACGTAGCCTTTCCCCTGCAGCACCATAGAAAGGACATGTCGAAGTTTGAGCAGCGAGACCGGGTCCACGAACTATTGGCGGAAGTGGGGATGGAAAGCGGCTTTGCGAAGATGCCCTCCGATATCTCTGGCGGCATGCAAAAACGAGTAGGACTGGCACGGGCTCTGGCTTTGGAGCCAGACATTCTGCTGCTCGACGAGCCCACCGCCGGTCTTGATCCCATCAGCTCTGCGGAGATTGATGATCTGGTCCTCAAGCTCCAGGAGGAACATCACATGGCATCCATCGTCGTGACTCACGATCTGCACAGCGCGAAGATAATTGCGGACCGGCTAGCTCTGCTTAACGAAGGAATCGTGGTGATTGAAGGCAGCTTTGAAGAGCTGCAAGAGAGTGACATCGAGTTTGTCAAAGAATTTCTAAGGCATTCGTAGGAGGACACATGTCGAGAGCGGCGCGGTTAGGAGCTTTCATCGTTGCAACACTTGCAATTCTGGTCCTCGGTGTCTTCATCATTGGAGGCAAGCAGTATCTCTTCAGCTCGACTTACCAATTGAAAGCGCAATTCGACAACGTAGTGGGCCTTGATGCTGGAGGTGATGTGCGGGTGGGCGGCGTTCACAGCGGAACTGTGCGCAACATCGTGTTACCACACAAACCGGGCGAAAAGGTCACCATAATCATGGACCTCGGCAAATCGACGCACGAGATCATCAAGCAAGACTCCGTGGCGACGATCGAGACGGAAGGCTTGTTGGGCAATCAGTTTCTGGCGATCTCGTTTGGATCGGCTGGATCAGGCGACGTGCGGGATGGCGATATCATTGCCAGCGAGCCGCCACTCGAAATGGCCGATCTGTTCCAAAAAACAAGCGACATTCTGGACAGTAGCCAGCAAGCCATCAAGAACGCAACTCGGGCAACCGCGAATCTAGATTCGATCAGCGCCAAGATAGATAAAGGGCAGGGAACTGCCGGCGCTCTGGTTAACGACAAAGCGCTCTACACCAACCTCGAACAGACGACGGGCGCCATGCGGGATACGATGGTGCAGGCGCAAGCCGGGGTTACCGACTTCCAGGAGAATATGGAAGCCATGAAGCACAATTTCTTCCTGCGCGGGTATTTCAAGAGTCGCGGATACGAAGATTCCGCTGAACTCGTCAAAAACGAGATCGAGCGATTGCCACAAGGCACACCGACAAAGCAGTTTACTTATTCGGCGAAGCAGCTTTTCGATAAGCAGGATTCGGCCAGGCTGAAGAACCAGAAGTCTCTAACCGCCAGCGGTGAGTTCCTGGCCAATAACCATTTTGGCTTTGCCGTGGTCGTGGCATCCGCAGGCATGGAAGGCGACACTCAGAAAGACTTGGTGTTAAGCGAAGCCCGGGCCATGGTGGTGCGTGAGTATCTGGTCGAGAACTTTGGATTTGACGATAGCCAACTCAGAACTCTGGGAATAGGCAAACAGGCAAACGAGGGTTTCGATCCAGGCTGGGGCACGGTGCAGATTTTCATCTACCCTGCCGGAACCGAAATTCCGCCGAACAAGCAGATGCAATCCATTGCCTCACCCGCAGCTACCTCAACTCAATCAGTTCAGGCCTCGACGAACGAGACGTCTAAAACGCAGTAGGGCTTGCGGGCTGGTTCGATTGAGTGGTCGCCGCTTTCTGCTGCGAACCGCGATCGCTACGCAGCCACGGGCGTCCGCATGGCGTCCATGTAGCTATCCATCGACTGAGTCAATTGCGCGTCCACTTCGTCCGCGATTGTCATCACGTCGGGTAAGAGCAGGCTGAAATCCAGAAAGCTCAGATTGCTCTGCAGCGTGCCAAAGAGCGTCACCTGAAGTATTCGTGATTCGTGCACCAGCATGGCGGGAGTATAGCCTTGTTTGTATCGTAACTTTCCATGGGCTGTCGCGGCGGGTGAAAAGACAGCATCGCTGTCCTTGGCGGTGCCGCTGGGTTTGCTCAGGCGGACAACCAGGTCTTCGACCAATCTGGAAAGATGTCCCGTGCGTTCGTCGTCGCTAAGTAGAACGTGGTTGAGTTCTTTGCTCTGTTTTGCCCGCACTAACCAGTCTTCGACCACGCGCTCAATGCAGCGCCGCAGTATCGTGCCTACTCTCTCTTTTTCCAGCCGGGCGGCAGGTTTTCGGTTAAACATCTTTTCCCGGACGAGATCGGCGAGTTTCGCAACCTCGAACGGTTTCACCATGATTTCGTCTGCTTCCAGAAGGATCGCGGCCATGGCGCTCTGCACGTCGGGATAGCCGCTGACTAATAGGGTAAGTGCGTCTGGTTGGGAGTGGCGCATCGCAGTAACCACCGTGAAACCGTCACCGGGGTTCGGCATGTGGAGGTCTGTGATGAGCACATCGAAGCTTTCTGTAGCGATGTATCTGAGAGCTTCTGTCACACTGGCAGCTGCGACTACTTCAAATCCCCTGTGTTCAAGAGTCGCGTTCATCATGGAGCGAACGGCATCATCGTCATCTACAAGCAAAACCTTATGAGCAACGGTCGGTTCGGTCGGAGTCATACGGCACAGCCTCTCGTCGCGAGTGAAGAAAGTATCGAACGGTGTTATTTCAAGAGATGTATAAAAAAGAACAGTCATTCAGAATGTCGAACGGGTACTGTGCTTCTAGACTGTAAAGTCAAAGCGCGGTCATGGGTTAGCGGCGGAACCTCCGCCATTCGGACCCTCACGACCGTGCAAACGATACACGTATTTGGCACGTTTCAGGCCGGACTCAAACGAGCCGGCCTTTTTTTCGCGGGCGACCAGTCTGCTGGAAAGCATGCTCGACCTGAGCTTTTTTGATCAGACTTCAACATCTCTGCGATGAGAGAGTGTCAACGAGAACTAATTGCGGGCGAGACGGAGTCGTGATTACCTCTCGTTCGGAAATCGTGCCTGTTCATCCACGCAGCTCGCAGCAGCCAGAGCATTACCGGGCACGCGAAGGATCACCAGGCAAAAGGAGCACCATGCGTATCATCTCCTCCATTCGTACGCTGTTGTTCACCCTCGTAGTGCTGTCGATGTCGGCGGCATCGTTTGCGCAAGTTGGCGTAGCCATCACGATCGGCCCGCCCCCACTACCTGTCTATGAGCAGCCTTTTTGTCCAGGCGACGGTTATATCTGGACACCTGGGTACTGGGCCTACGATTACGATGTCAGCGATTACTACTGGGTGCCGGGCACATGGGTGATGTCGCCGGAAGTCGGTTTTCTGTGGACTCCAGCCTATTGGGGTTGGGGCGGCGACGGATTTGTTTTCTATGACGGCTATTGGGGGCCGCACGTAGGCTTCTACGGCGGGATCAATTACGGCTTCGGATATTTCGGTGTGGGCTTTGAAGGCGGTCGTTGGGACGGCGGACACTTTTTCTACAACCGTTCCGTAAGCAACGTGGACATCACCAACATTCACAATGTTTACAACACCACCGTAATCAACAACAATGCGAGCCACGTCAGTTACAACGGCGGCAATGGTGGAATCAGCGCTCGTCCAACAGCTGAAGAGGACGCTGCGGCGCGTGACAGACACATCCCGCCGGTAGCGACTCAAACCCAACATGCGCAGGCGGCCCGAGCCAACCCGCAGCAACGCTCGTCGGCCAACATGGGCAAGCCAGGCGTCGCAGCGACACCAAGGCCCGGAGATTTTAATGACCGTGGCGCTGTGCCGGCCAAAGAGGCAGGCGGGTCTTATATCCCTGCCAATCGCGGAGGAAATCAGGGCCGTGCACAGAGCAACGCTGCACCCAGCACGGCCGTCCATCCTCACGACCTTCCGCCCTTGGCACAGAGCACTCCAAATTCGGGCAACCCGAAGCTGGATAAAAAGTACCGGCAGCAGCAGGACAAGCAAATCGCGAAGCAGCAACAGGAACGGGATAAACTCCAGCAGCAGCAGGACCAGGAGCACCTGAATCTGGATAAACAGAAGGCGAATGACGCGCAAAAGCAGCAGGTGGAGCAGAAACACCAGCAACAGACACAGCAAATGCAACAGAAACATCAACAGCAGACTCAGCAGTTGCAGCAGAGACAGCCGCCAGCAAACCGTGAGCTGTCGAAGAAGTAAGGTCGTCCTTTGGCTGGAGGGCAGCAATTGACTCACCCTCCTGACGAGTCCCAATGAGCCGCGGAAGGCCTAACCGAAAGCCAACGTCTCGCGATGCTCTTTGTAGCGGTGAAAGAACAGGCAAGTGGGACGCAAGCGCATGGCTATTTGTCAAGCGCGGATCGTCTGAAGTGAACACGAGATCCGCTAGGATGGCGACATCGCCTCTGAACTCCACTTTGTTCAGTTCTTGCTTACTACCAGTCAGGCTTGGTCTTTTCTCTTTTTAACTCAGTGGGCCATCCTGTCCCTGGGTATCTGAAAGTACAGGACATCTTCGACATTTCCCTTCACAACACAACTGGTTGTGCTGAGCGCGTGCCGGTCCGCCGCGGTGGCAGGAGAAGATCCTGCAGCGCCAACTGAAACCGGCGGCGTTACGCGCGGGAATCGGGAAAATTGGCTGGCACACGTTCCGTCACAGCTACTCAACCATGCTGCGCAGCGCCGGCACCGACATCAAGGTGCAGCAGGAGTTGCTGCGACATGCCAACATCCAGACCACAATGAACATTTACACGCAGGCGGTCTCGGATCAGAAGCGTGCCGCGAACAGCAAGGTCGTGGAGATGGTGCTGTCAGGCGCGAGAATCGGACCTAAACAGCATGTTTCAACGAATGGGAGCCGAATGCCACGCTGATAACGCTGAGCAGGATTCTTCGCCATAGCTCGCCCGATGATGTAATCGACTTCTTGCGGCAACTGAGTGTCGAGCACTGTCGCAGGGATGGGGTCGCGATTGACAACCTTGAATGACACTGTCATCGCGCTGTTGCCTTGAAACGGCCTGTAGCCGGTCAACACAGAGTACAGAACTACGCCCAGCGAAAATAAGTCCGAGCGTCCATCCACGGCGTCGCCGGTCAACTGTTCGGGCGACATATATGCGGGAGTTCCAAGCACCCGACCGGCCAGCGTGTGATTCGTGAGGTTTAGTTTAGCCACTCCAAAGTCGGCGATCTTGGCGCGGCCATCTGCCGTAATAAGAATATTGGCGGGCTTCAGGTCGCGATGAACCACGCCTTGGGCGTGCGCGTAATCCAGAGCCCCGGCCAATTCATGGGTCAACTGTAGCGCTACATAGAGCGGTAACTTACGGTCGTTCTGTGATAACAGCTTCTCGAGCGAGTGACCAGTTACGTACTCCATTACGATGTACGGAGCGCGGTTTTCAGGTTCCTCACCTACATCGAAGATGGTCACGATTCCAGGATGCGACAAACGGCCGGCCGCCTCTGCTTCGCGGAAAAAACGCTCGCGATATTCCTGTTCTTCTTCCGGTTCTTGGCGAGCTAGTGCCAGGATCTCGTATCGCCCAAAGCGTTCGTCCCTGCGGTTGTTCCCAGCTGACATTGTGGTTTTTAGAGTTTCTACTATCGCCGGGCGGTGGCTCGCGAAAGGAATGCGGCGCACGCACGTCCCTCATTGTTAACTTGGAACCTCAATCACTCCAAGTTACCGACGTGTTACAGGCTCGGACGAGGACGACGATCACCAATCCGCCGGAGATTAAGATAAGACACTAAAATCCTCACCTGACCATCCCCCTGTCCTTTAGTCCAAACTCAGAGAACACTTTCGATTTGACCCGCCGCTCTGATCCGGTGGTATTTTCGATTCGAAAAGGAGATTGCGTAATGCTCGGCCAGCTCTCCCCCTTTTGTATTTGTGGTGCCCCGCGTGCCCTGGAAACCCCGTTCGAGGTCTGGGGATCAAGCGACAGGACGCTACGAAAGGAAACAAGCTAAACGTTCTTGCGGCTACGTGCGGACATTTCTGGATACTTTCAGATGGCACTGCCATCGCAATCAGGAAGGGACCCGCAGCGGATAGGCGCATAATCTCGGCGTTCCTGGACGCCATCTGATGGTTGAGTTTTCGCTTGCGAACGCCGATCTGTACCGAGCGTCAGATGAGTGCCTCATCAGGAACGCATTTATGTTGGGGATAACCTGCTAATGCTTAGCCTTGTATTCATCGCGGTCGTGACTACCCTGGCGGTGTTCACTATTTTGGCCAAAACATGCGCGGGCAAAACCAAAAAGGCAGAAAAGTGGGAGAAGGGAGAAGTCATCAAGCAGCTCTTGGCACTATCTGAGCGCGAAAGCAGCGGTTCGGTAGTCGCAGCTCCGCCGGCCAGAAGTCCATGCTCTGCGTCCAAGTCAGGCACATGCGGTGACACATTGCGGCAGGGCCCATCTCGGGGGCGCAACTCGAAGCGAAGATACCCGAACGCGAGCTCTCAGCCCCGATCTTACCCAGACCCAACCAAGCCGACGCCCAAATTGAAGAAACGATCCGCCAACGCGCGTATGAGTTGTATCAAAAACGTGGCCGAGTGAATGGAAGCCCAACAGATGATTGGCTGCGAGCAAAGCAGAAAGTGTTGAGCCGCAAAGCGGGCAACGGATCATCTTAATCATTTCTCGTCTGTACTTCGCGGCGAAAAGGAACGACTCAGAGTTGACGAAAACAGCCGATTACACTCATTGAGAATAGCCCGCTTCCCATCCGGGGCAATGAGTGTAATGGCGATGTTACGCCAGACGATCCGCTCTTCGTTTACCTGGCCTCAGTAGTGACGTGACTGGCGACACAGACAGTGAGTTTGTCCGAAACTATTTTGCTAATAGCCTCTGATTCGGGGACAGTCCCGCCACTCTGTCAATTCTACGGTGGCGGGGGCGCAGGGGCGATGAATCCTCACCGTTTCCGCCCCTGCGTTTCTTTTCTAAAACTGGAGGGCGGGCTAATGGCAGAATGTAGCTCTCAACGTTCCGACCCCAAGAAATGGAGAGTCCTGTTTCGGACAGCGATTCTCGACAGGGATGGTATGCGATCGCGAAGGAACTTTCTGATGTACAGGATGCTATTGTCGAGCGCACTCGTGAACTCATTCCTGCAACCGAAGTTGAGGTTGACGAAGAGAGAGACACCCTAAATGACGCCATGTACATGCTGCGAGCGCGGAGAACAGCGTTAGAGCACCTTGCGGATGCAGCTTGACCAGGTCGTCGTCACGTATCGGTATCTCAGGACATTAGCTTTTCCGTTTCGAGCGTCAGTCACCCCGTCACGAAAACGAGCGTAGGATTTCTCAATCGTGGGTGCACCCGCCCGTGCTTGTAATCACAGACAGAATGGTGTGAATCACCTATTAGTTAGATGACCACCTGTCTCTTCCACTGGCCAAAGGAACTGCAGGTGTGCTCCCAGCACGACGTTCGTCGCGCCGCAGAGGAGGTGTCGTATGCCTCTCGCGCATGTTGAAGAACGTAGCTTTCTCCAAAAGATGATTCTCAGCTTGATCTTGATTCTGGTTCCGCTCACCTTGGTCGGCCTCTATGTAGCGTTGCAAGGAGACAGCCAAATTCCTGAGCCTGTTAACTCTGTCGCATTCGGGAGCTGAATCCGAGGTTGCTGAAAGTTATCGTTGCGGACGCCATCGACGCGACCGATGCAGCAGGAGGAAGGACCTCTGCACTCCCCATCGCGTAGTGACCAGTCGATGTAGTCAGGCGATAGCGCTTACTCACCTGTCAATGAAGGTAATGGGGATATAGCGCCGGTTGACTCTGAGCCTTCAGAATGTGATTCGTATCACAGGGATGAATACAGAAGAGGTTGCATCGGATCGCCGGGCAACGTGGCTGGCCGGAATAGCGTTAGCAGCTGCGAGCGAGAAGCGATTCTGTATTGAGGTCAGTCGGAGCGGGAGCGTCAGAGGTGGAGTTGGAAGGATGGTGATTCGGTGGGACGAATTTCCGCATAAGAGAATTCGTTGGGAGATCTACGCGCGATTAGTTCGTAACAATGTTGCGCGTTCAAACGAAGACTCACTGCGGCGTATCCTTTTGCGACGGCTTCCATCCCTCGACACTGAAGATCACAGACGCTACATCGAACTAGAAGCGCGCAGCCTCGTTGAACACCTACGTGTGACGCGAGACGTTTACCGCGAGTTTGTTGAGTCTCAAGGCTGTCGGCCTGTGCTAGAGGCACAGTGGGTCGTCTTGCGCTTTGCGGTATTTCCGACCGCTATTTCGATTCTTCGTGGAAAAGTGACTGAATACGCGAAGCTCACCAAAGTCCA
>Ga0074045_10000664_pt1 | contig 33587 bp, 33 predicted proteins | sample BogForMeECP23OM2_FD_94442 | JGI IMG/M metagenome (GOLD analysis project Ga0074045, IMG submission 94442) | Bog forest soil microbial communities from Calvert Island, British Columbia, Canada - Bog Forest MetaG ECP23OM2 | ecosystem: Environmental > Terrestrial > Soil > Wetlands ...
CGGCGTTGGTTGCAACAGATTTCCCGCTACCGTCGATTTCGGACGCGGTATAGCGGAGGCATTCAGCCTCAGCTCAATCAGGACGCTGGGTTTCACTCACACAGAAACATCAGCAACTACGGAGCAACTACGGTTTTTGCGGAAGGTTCAAAAAAAATCTAGTTCAACCCATTGCTCATCTTCAGGTGGGAGCGTGCGCCAGTCGACGAAAGGCACGCTCAACACAGAACAGAGGGACACGCAATGCAAAACAACACAGAAATCTTGAAAGCCGCGCTTAACCCGGCCAGAAGGAAGTTCTTCAAGGACTTTGGAAAGCTCGGCCTGGGTGCGGCGGCGGGCGGCATGCTTCTCAGCAACCTCACAAAGCTGAAGGCTCAAACCAGCTCAACCCCCGCTGACACAGCCATTGAGGTCCTCACAGCCGGCACGATTGCGGAAGACTTAGCCACGACCTTCTATTACAATGCGCTCGTTGGCAAAGTCATCCAAGATCCAAATCTTGCCGGCCCGGGGGGCTCAGCCACGAACGTGACTTCCTCGGGGAATGCTCCGAACGTTGCCTACCTTCGCGCCGCGATGGCCCAGGAGATCTCACACGCTAACTTGTGGCGGGCGGTAGGCAATCTGGGGAGCTCCGCTGCAACTGATCCGTATCAGACCTTCTACGTCCCGGCCGGCACCTTCGACACGTTGGGAGCTTTCATTGCCACGCTCGAAGCTCTCGAAAACGCGTTTATCGGCACGTACCTTATTGCCATCCGTGAGTTTGCGACGCTCGCCGCGACGACTTCCGCCGACGTTCCCGATGGTCCGTTCGGCGGTCCGTTTAGCGCCGCTCAGTATGAGTATTTCGCCCAGGTACTCGCATCGGTCATGGGAGTAGAGTGCGAGCACCGCGTCCTCGGCCAGGTGATTACCAATACGACTACGCCGAATGACCGCAACTACGAACAACTCGACGGTCTGCTGAGTGTCTACAACGGTCCGAACTCAGCCGTCGCTGCGCTTACGCCGTTCCTGACTTCTTCGACTGGGCCAGGCTACTCGCTTGCCACGGCTCTTGCGGCTGCCTCCGAGGTCGGCATCATTGCCAACGACGGCCCACCCGCGTATCATCCAGCTTCTTTGACCGCCAGCCCGAATCCGATCCCCGTCGCAGCGGGGGCGGACCTTGGCATGACCACCATTTCCTGGAACGCACCCAGCGCGCAGTACATTCAAGTGCGAGTAGGGGCGCCGGATGGTGCTCTGTTCGCCGACTATTTCAATTCTGGATCGGCGCCTACCGGATTGTGGGTGTCGGACGGGATGACCTTCTACCTCCAAGACATCAGCAACGGACTGCCTCTGACGGCAGCCAATACCCTGGCTACGCTCACGGTTCACCTCAAAGGGATGTAAGTGAAGGTGATGTCTGCGTCGCCGAATTGACCCCAGCACGGCCCACACTAGCCGTGCTGGTTGTGCTCACGCCCCTCTTCTCGCGTAAACTAATCAGAAGTAGTTTCTTCCACACGGCGGATGGTTGCGTAGTTCGCTCTTGGAGGGCGTGAGGAAAGCGAGGGGATTCTCATGACGGGTGTCGGGGATCGTTTGTCTGGCACGGAGGACGTAGACGGCGCCGCTGAGAAGACATCCAAGGGGTCTGATCGGCGGCGTTTCCTGGCACGGGCGGGCGGCGTGGCGGCGACGTTTGCGGCGGGTGCCTTGCAGGGGCCGCCGGTGGCGGCTGCGCAGCCGCTTCAAAGCGTGGACATCGGTGTGGCCATACCGCCGGGTGTCACCAACCAGCGGGTGATGGAGGCGTTCCAACTCCGCGTAGCGATGGCAATGCAGGATGCCCGCGTTCCGGCTGCCGTGAACGTGAACAACGGCGATGACGCTCGCTATCCGGATAAGGGCGGCACGTTTACGAAAGGCCTCCCGCACGATAACTATGGTCGGGTAGACCTGACAGCGTACAGAACGTTCAAGACCGCTCTGGCCAGTGGCGAGTTCTCCGATTTCGAGAAGATCATCATGGGTGGCACGCGGACGCTGAATGGCCCGCAAGCCGGCTTAGCCTTCGACCTGTGCGCCATGGATAACGCCCAGTTCGGCCAGCCTCAGGTGCCGCCGGCGCCGTTGATTGCGGGCGATCAAAGCGCCACGGAGTTGCTGGAGCACTACTGGGCTTCCTTGCTGCGCGACGTGGCATTCGCCGATTATGGTTCCAGCGTGCTGGCCGGAATGGCGGCGGCGGAACTGAGTGGCTTACCCAGCTACCTGGGTCCCCGGAACCGCCACGGTCAGGTGACGACCGATCTGCTCTTTCGTGGAATCTTCCCCGGCGAAACGCTGGGGCCGTACATCTCTCAGTTCTTCATCACGCCGACCTACCTTGGCGCACAGCCCATCAGCCAGCAAATGCTGAGCTATTTGCCGGACATCGACTACATGACCAGCTTCAACGACTGGCTGACGGTCCAGAACGGCAACTACACCGGCCTCGAAAACCAAGTCGATACGGTACTGCGCTACCGGCGAATGGGCCGGGATCTGGCGGCATTCACACATCTGGACGTGCTTTTTCAGGCCTACTTCACCGCTTTCCTGGTGCTTCTCGGCATAGGGGCGCCCTTGAACCCCGGGAATCCATACACAACATCGAGGACTGAAAACGGCTTTGGCACGCTCGGCGCGCCTGACTTTGCGGGCAGCCTAACGGAGGTGGCTACCAAAGCCTTGAATGCTGTCTGGTACCAGAAGTGGTTCGTCCACCTGCGGCCCCGGCCGGAAGCAGCCGGAGGATTAGTTCATCTGGTCAAGAGCGGGCAGGGAAGCAAGACCAATGTCAAGCCGAGCAAAGTGATACTTAACTCAGTGGGACTCGAGCAGAGCTTCAACAAGTACGGGACTTGGTTGCTCTCCCAGGCCTTCCCGGAAGGCTCGCCGATGCATCCGGCCTACCCAACCGGGCACGGCACCGTGGGCGGCGCCTGCATCACGCTCTTGAAGTTCATCTTTGATGGCAATTTCGTGATTCCGAACCCGGTAGTGCCGGCCAGCGATGGCTTATCGCTGGTGCCCTACTCCGGTCCCGATGCGGGTCAGCTTACCGTGAACGGAGAGCTGAACAAGCTCGGCCACAACGTCACTTTCGGCCACGGAATCCACGCCGGCATCCACTGGAGAAGCGACAGCGACACTTCGTTGCTGCTGGGGGAGGCCGTCGCACTTAGTTTCCTCAGAGACAAGGCCAAGACCTATAACGAACCTTTCGCAGTTCAGTTGACAAGATTCGACGGAACCGTCGCCACCATCTCGAACCAAGGCAACCCGTAGGCCGGCGAGGCGGGTCGGCGGCGTTATAAGTCATTTCCCGGAGGTTTCTACCTTCGGAGCGGTAGCCATCAGAGCGGCAGCCGTGCCGAGAATAACCAGCCCGAAGAGCAGAAAGAGCAACTGATTGGGCTGGCGATAGCCGATCAAGGCGAGTTGAATGGCCATCCAGCCGACAAGAATTCCTCCCGCCATCAGTGCGGATATCGGCGCAGACCGCTTTCGAAGCAGCGCCAGCACGCCAGCGAGGGTGGTGCTGGTGCCGACCACGGCACACAACAGTACACCGGGAATCAGGAAGGTTCGAAAGGGAGTCGATTCGAGCAATTCGGGACGCATTCCGAGGAGGGCGCCACTGGGAACTGCCACCAGCGCGGCTCCCGAAACGACCGCGCCAATCCCAACCAGCAACTCGAGGATCCCGAGGCTGCGGGTGATCAGAGTGCGATGGAGCATTTCGCCATGCGCCCGCGCGCTACGGCCGGTTGGTTAGCAAACCGCCGAGGAAGAACCCGAAACCGAGAATCGAATCGCAGTGCGGGCAGGAGTACATGATCTCTTTCTTCACGACGCCGGAGACTTCCCGCTCCACGCCTTCTGGAACAGAGATGTCGGCTGACTCGCGCCGGGTTTTATCGAGCGTGACAGCCTGTTTGCAATAAGGGCACTTAGGCATGGCCGAATTATGTCAAGCCGAACAAGCCAAGCTCAATAGCGGATTCCGGCTAGAATCGCGGCACAACGGTTCGAAGAGGGCTACTGATTCGTGCGGAGGTTGAACGCAGGCGGCGCCGCTTCGCCGGCAAAGGTCCAGGCGGAGAGGTAGGCGAGCTTTAGGATTTTCTCCATCTTGGCGTAGTTGATCTTGTCGGCAGTGTCGGTGGTCTGGTGATAGTCGGGATGGAAGCCGGTGAACCACCACATGGCCGGTATGCCCCGCAATGCAAACGGGAACTGGTCGCTTCGGAAGAAGACGTTGAGCGAGGCTTCCTGATCCCATTTGTAGTTGAGGTGCAGGCCTACGGTCTGGTTGGCGGTTTCGACGGTGCGACGGTAGTCGGGACTGTAATTGGTGCCGATGAGATTGAGTTCGTTTGAGGTGTCAGCGGCAATTTCAATGAGGCCCTTGGTCTGTTCACTGGTTTCCTCGTTACGGCCAATCATGTCGAAGTTGATTACGGCGCGGGTAGACTCGAGCGGACGCAGGGGATGCTGCACGTAGTAATAGGATCCAAGCAGCCCACGCTCCTCAGCAGCGAAGACGATGAAAAGGATGGACCGCTTGGGACGCTGGGGATTTCGGGCGAAGGCATGAGCCAGTTCGACGACACCGACGGTACCGGATCCATTATCGTCGGCTCCATGCCAGATTTGCGGGGTTGCGCCTGGGTCGGCGTAGGCCGCGCCGTCGTGATCGTAGTGCCCGCTGATGACGATTGTTTCGGCGGCGAGCGTAGGATCACTTCCTTCGAGCAGGCCGGCCACGTTATAGCTGACGCCGCGGCGGCGCTCGGAGTTTTGCAGATGAATGCTGACTTCGGTCGAGGGCACGACGCGTGAGACGTTCCTGAGGTCTTTGTCGATGGCTGCCTGCAAATCGGCGGGCGTGACGCCTAGCGGCGCCAAGATGTTAGCGGCAGCCAGGTCGGAGAGGACTATCGAGGGAATATGCAACTCGTCGTCGACGATCGCTTCAGAAGGGATGCGCGCAACGCGCTGTGCGCCACCGGCGATCCTCGCCTGACGTTCCTGATTGGAGGGATGCTTGCGATTGGGCTCCGCCACGATGAGCAGACCCGAAGCGCCGTGCGCCTGCGCGTTGAGGGCCTTGACGCGCGTTGTCGCGTAGCGAGTGTTGCCGGTGCCGTTGAAGATGGACTTGGGATCGGTTTCCTGCGGCTCGTGGTCGAAGACGAGGACGATTTTGCCTTTGGCGTCGATGTTCCTGTAGTCGTCGTAGCCCAATTCGGGGGCGGTGATGCCATATCCGGCGAAGACGACGCCACCGGAGAGATTCACATCATCTGGGAATTGACCGAAGGCGTCTGGGAACGAGAACTGGATCTGTTTGCCACCCTGCTGGACGAGGATGAAACCGTGTTGGCGGTCTGGCCGGTAGTCCCAGAGCGCCACTGGCTGCAAATAGCTGCCGCCGGCGATGGGCTTGAGACCGGCCTTGGCGAATTCGGCACGGATCCACTCGATGGCTACCTCTGAGCCGCGGGTCAGCGAGAGCCGGCCTTCGAGAGCATCCGACGCCAGAAACGTCAGGTTTGCCTGAAGACTGGTGGCACGGATGGAGTTGTAGCCAGGAGCGAGCGCGGCGGGGACATCCGCCGCCAAGACAGGAAGAGACAACAAGTCAGGAAAGACCAGGAGCGCGAGGAGCGCAGAGAAGCGGCGGCCCATGATCCACAGATTCTAGCGCGAGCCGTGTCTGGGCTTCCGGCGGGACGGGCGGGCTTTGAAATCCTGCCGGTTTTGCGAGGACTGACATCAGGTATTCACACTCTTCAGTTACGATCTGGTGGTTACGACGCCCGGGTGAAGGATTCCCCGGGGTTTGAAGGGGTTTTGAGAGGAGTAACTCATGGAAGACGAAAACGCCGAGAACGAGAATGAGAACGCAGAACTCGATAGACTGCAAGCGGCATATAAAGCGGCAGCCGAGGAATGGATCATTAAGATCCGTGAGGAAGAAGCGCTCGCTTCGGTGGACCATACCCTGGCCCAGGTTGACGAGTGGGAGCAAGCGCACTTTCGGCAAAGGGAAGCCCACGAAAAGGCCAACGCGGCGAAGACGGAGTATGAGAGCGCGCTCCGGCAGAAGTTCTTCGGTTTCTGATAACAGGCCGAAACCCGCTTGCTGAGGCTCCGAGGCGGAGAGCTACGCGCGCGGTGCAGTGCTGGAGTTTTCGCGTCGGACACCACAGCCTGAAGGCGGACCACGGTGCTGGAGTTTTCACACGTACTGACGCGCGCGATTCTGTGCCGGTACGTTTTTGGAGAATGGGCCAGGAATCGCTAACCAGCCATAGCCGACAATAAGAAGTTGGCGACATCCGCATTGCGATTTGAGATCCTGGCCGAATGTCCGGAAACGGGCGCGAGGGCCGGACTGCTGCACACCGCTCACGGCACGATTGAGACACCGGTCTTTATGCCTGTGGGCACGCAGGGCACCGTCAAAGGTCTCACGCCGCGCATGCTCCAGGAGGACCTGGACGCGCGCATCATCCTGGGAAACACCTATCATCTTTTCTTGCGGCCAGGACACGAACGAATTGAACGGCTGGGCGGGCTACACAAGTTCATGAATTGGCCCCGGGCCATTTTGACGGACTCTGGTGGTTTTCAAGTGTTCAGCCTGGACTCGCTGCGGAAGGTGACCGAAGAGGGGGTGCTGTTCCATTCACATCTGAATGGCGACGCCCATTTTTTTACGCCGGAATCGACGGTGGACGTGCAACTGGCGTTCGGCAGCGACGTCATGATGGTGCTGGATGAGTGCCTTCCATATCCCGTGACGCACGAGAAGGCTCTCGAATCGATGCACCGGACCGTTCGCTGGGCGAAGGCCGGTTACGCGCATTATTTACAGCGACAGAAAGGGCTGCACTGTGCGCTGTTCCCCATCGTGCAGGGCTCGATGTTTCCCGATCTCCGCAGGGCGTGCGCGGAGGCGCTGTTAGAACTGGATGCCCCAGGCTATGCGATTGGCGGGCTCTCGGTCGGCGAACCGCGCGACTTGAGCCAGGAGATGACGGCGGCGACAACTCCAGTGCTGCCTAAGGACCGCCCCCGCTACGTGATGGGCGTCGGGATGCCGGATGAATTGCCGCAGTATGTTGCCCAGGGTGTCGACATGATGGACTGCGTGTTGCCAAGTCGCAACGCGCGAAACGGATACCTGTTTACCTCCGCCGGCAGAGTGGTCATCAAGCAGGCGCAGTATGCGGACGATGCCGGCCCGGTTGATGCGGCTTGCCCGTGCTATACGTGCGGGAGTTTCTCGCGAGCCTATCTTCGCCATTTATTCATGGCGGAGGAGATTCTGTTCTCCACGCTGGCCACGCTGCACAACATTTGTTATTACCTGGGCATCATGCAGCGGATCAGAGAGGCAATCCTCCAGGGGCGATTCCCCTACTTTCTCAGGTCCATCCAGCCTGACTCTCCAGCCGGGACCAACGGCGTGAGGTAGGATGTTGGAAGCAGTCAAGCCGGGCAGCACGAGCATTTCGGCCAGTTCACTATACTTTGCGGTGGAATTCGGGCTCGTTCTTCCGGGGAACTAGGGTTGGTTCTGGAAGTCACCCCTCCCAGTCTCTGATTTTCGCGGCCCCGGGTCGTTTGCGGGTTGCCGCCTTCTGGGGTTTGGTCGGAGTATTTTGAACGCTAATTAAGATTGGTGGTTATGCAGTATTCGCTGATAGTCCTTCAAGCGGCGGCCGGTGGCCCCAGTTCGATGCTCGGCACCGTCCTACCGCTGCTGATCATGTTTGGAATCGCCTACTTTCTGATTTTTCTGCCGGTTCAACGTCAGAAGAAAGCGCAGCAGGCCATGTTGAAGAGCCTGGAGAACGGTCAGACGGTGCTGACCACAGGCGGAATCATCGGCACGATTGTGGCGGTGAACAGTGATGATACTCTGATACTTCGCGTTAAGCCCGACAACCTGAAAATTCAGGTGTCTCGGAGCGCCGTGGCGAGTTTGGTGACGGCGGACGAGACGAAGAAGTAAAAGCCCGCGCGGGCAGAAAAAGCAAGAGAACACGCAGTTGGTATGAAACGGAATCTAAAGGTCAAGTTTTTAATCATTGTTACGGTGATGCTGATTTGTCTTTACGGGATCATTGGTATCCCCAAGAACAAAGCAGAACTGGCGGAGAACTGGCACAAGAATATCCGGCTGGGCCTGGACCTTCGGGGTGGTAGCCATCTCGTGGTCCAAGTGCAGGAGCAGGACGCTTTCAACGCGGACGCAGGCACCGCGGCGGACCGACTGAAGGAAGAAGCGAAGAAAGCCGGAGTGACGGTCGCTGAAACGGAAGTTCAAGAGGCGAAGAGCCTGCAGGACGCCGCGAAGGTGGCCATTCTGGTGAAGGGCGTGCCGTCGACCCAGGCCGGGCAATTCCGGACGCTGGTGAACGACCAGTTCTCCCAATGGGTACTGACGGGTTTGAACGCAAACGACTACCGGCTGACGGTGAAGCCGAGCAGCGCCATTCAGATGCGGCAGGAGATTCTGTCGCAAACGCGGAGCTCGATTGAGAAGAAGATCAACGCGCTAGGACTCTCTGAATCGTCGGTACAACAACGCCGCGGTGATGCCGAGGCGGAACTCCTGGTGCAATTGCCGGGTGTCGACGATCCGGCGCGGGTTAAGCAGATTATCCAGACGGCGGCGGTTTTGGAGCTTTATGAAGTAAAGGGCGGCCCTTATCCAACCAAGGAGTCGGCGCTGGCCCAAACCGGCGGTGTGATGGCGCCGGGAACGAAACTGGTCGGGAGCAATGTGAGCGATGCACAAGGCGGGCGCTCCTCCGGCGGGTGGTATTCCGTTGCTAAGACGCCGGTGGTTCGTGGGCCCGATATCCGAGACGCACGATCGAGCCAGGATTCGCAGGGCACCGGTGGCTGGGACACAAACTTCGTGCTCAGCCAGGACGCGGCCAAGCGGTTTGAGCGCTACACAGGTGCGAACGTCGGAAACCGGTTGGCAATCGTGCTGGATGGGAAGGTTTTGAGTGCGCCGACCATTCAGGGCCAAATCAGCGACAATGGCCGGATAACGGGCGCCCGGGACCAAGCGGAGGCGGCCGACCTGGCGCTGAACTTGAGGGCTGGGTCTCTGCCGGCCAGCATCGTGTACCTGGAAGAGCGAACGGTGGGACCTTCATTGGGCGCCGATTCAATTCGCGAGGGGTTTATAGCCGGAGCGGCGGGTCTTCTGGCAGTTGTTATTGTCATGCTGGTGTATTACAGGAAGGCCGGTATCAATGCGACCCTGGCGCTGATTTTGAATGCGATCATTTTGATCGCCGCGCTAAGTTACTTCGACGCTGTACTGACGCTGCCCGGCATCGCCGGAATCATCCTGACGATCGGCATGGCGGTGGACAGCAATGTTCTTATATTTGAGCGCATTCGCGAAGAGTTGCGGACCGGAAAGGCAATTCCGGCGGCCGTGGATGCCGGGTTCAGCAAGGCGCTGTTGACGATTATCGATACCCACGTGACGACGGTGGTTTCATGCGCGATTCTGTTTCTCTTCGGGTCGGGCCCGGTGAAGGGATTTGCGGTGACGCTGGTGATCGGTTTGATCGCCAACCTCTTTACGGCGGTCTTTGTGTCGAAAGCGATTTTCGACTGGGAGCTGTCGCGGCCGGAGCCTGTGACGGCGCTGAGCATCTGAAGTTTTGGCGATTTAAAGAAGGTGCGGATTTGCCGCCGGAAAATGGCGAGCGAGACGCGCAGTTTGGGAACACTTTGTGAATGGCTGGTGTCAATATCCGATAGAAGGTGGTTTGCAGCCACTCGAAGACTCGGATGAGACAAATTCCGGCTCGTAGAGTTCAATGGAAATTTTTAAGCAAACCAATTTTGATTTTCTTGGCAAGAAATGGCCGTTCATCACGTTGTCGCTCCTTCTGACCGCGGCGGGATTGATCAGTCTGGCTGTGAAAGGCGGGCCGAAGTACGGGATTGACTTTACCGGCGGCGCGCTCATGGATGTGAACTTTATTAAGCGGCCGCCGGCGGAAGCGATCCGGGCGGCGATTCGCAAGCAGGTGTCGGGCGGGATTGAGGTGCAAGAGACTTCCAACTCGCAAGAGGCTCTGATCTCGACGGAGGGGCGAGATGAGCGCGCGCTGGAAGTAGTGCGCCGCGATATGATTGCTGCCTTGAACGACGCTTTTGGCCAGAAGACCGACAAGCTCGGCATCAATACGACCGGGCAGGCATCCTTGGCAGATCGCTTGCGCGACCCCATCCAGCGTGCCGGCATCCCGATGGGTGAAGATCAGCTGCAGGCGCTCACGAAAGCGATACTTCTGTACCGCGACGATACGCAACAATCGGGTCTGGTCCGAAATCTGGACGAGTTATCGAAGGTTCCCGGTGTGACCCCGGCCATTCTAGCGGTCATTAAACAGGAATGTTACGTCGATCCCTACGGGATCTGGCGTGTGGAGATCGTGGGGCCCAAGATCGGTGCGGACCTGCGGGCGCAAGCCATCCGGGTTGTGCTCTATGCGCTGCTGGCGATGTTGATTTACATCGCTTTCCGCTTCGAATGGATTTATGGCGTGGCTGCGGTGATCGCGGTGTTTCACGACACGATTATCACGATTGGTCTTTTTTCCCTGTTTAACAAAGAAATAGACTTGACGGTGATCGCCGCATTGCTCACACTGGTGGGTTATTCAATGAATGACACGATCGTCACATTCGACCGCATCCGTGAGAACATAAGGCTCCAGAAGCGCGGATCGTTTGTGGAGATCGTTAATACAAGTATTAATCAGACGCTGAGCAGGACCATCTTAACGTCAGGCCTGACACTGTTGACAGCTCTGTCGTTGTTCTTGTTCGGCGGGCAAGTGCTAAGCGGCTTTTCGTTTGCGCTGGTGGCTGGTATTATCGTTGGGACTTATTCGTCGATTTTTGTGGCGAGCCCAATCCTGATTTTCTGGCAGGACCTGGTGGACAAGCGGAAGCGAGGCAGCAGGGGTGCTGGGACAAAAGGACGGCTGGCGCCGAGTGCCGTGGGAAAGCAGGCCGCCAAGTTGGCCAAGTAGGTTTTTAGGTAAGTTGGGGGAAGTAAGGTTGGGATAGCCGAAAGGCTATCGGTTGGGAAGGCTGGGGCAGACGCTAGAGGGCGTGCGGGTTGACTCTTGTGACAAGGGTCGCCGGCGCTCGATGGCGAACGTACCGGCTCATACATATCTGCGAGCCTGCTCACTTGTAAGTCAGGGCAGGAAGGGAGCGAGGGGACTCGATGTTTGAACAAACATTCGTGGACACGAATAAGAACGCAAGAAAGCCCTGGGCGATTTTGCTGTCTCTAACGTTACAGATTATCGCGCTCGGCATTTTGATTCTGATTCCGCTAATTTATACGGACACGCTGCCGACGGCACAGTTGAGGAGCATGCTGGTAGCGCCGCCACCGCCTCCCCCTCCACCGCCCCCACCACCACCGACCCCACCGGTTCAAGTGAAGAAGGTGGTGGTGCGGCAGTTCATCGCCAACCAATTGATCGCGCCGAAGGTGATCCCCAAGACTGTGGCTCACATTGAGGAATCCGCTCCTCCGCCTGACACGATGGGCGTGGCAGGTGGTACCGGTGTAGGCGGCAGCGGCGTCCCGATGGGCGTTATCGGCGCCGTGCCGACCGTAGCCCCGCCTCCGCCTCCGCCCCCCGAGGTCAAACCTACCGGGCCGCAGCGCATTGGCGGCCGCGTCATGGAAGCGTCCTTGATCAGAAAGATTCAGCCCGTCTATCCGCCGCTTGCGAAGTCAGCACGTGTGCAAGGCCAAGTCGAGTTCACGGCGATAATCGGCAAAGACGGAACGATCCAGAACTTGCAGTTGGTGCGCGGGCACCCGTTGCTGGTGAATGCAGCACGCGAGGCTGTAGAGCAGTGGCGCTACAAACCAACGCTGCTCAACGGAGAGCCGGTTGACGTGATCACGAACATCATCGTTAACTTTACTCTCAGTCAGTAGGTGTAGACTTTAGTCTGTTTTGTTAGATTCAACCTTCAGGAGATAAGCATGCTTTTACAAGTTCAAGTGTGGGCCTTTTGGCTGCTGCAGGAAGCCGAAACAATCGCCTTCGACCCCCGCAGTGTCTGGAACAACATGGGCTTTCTCGCGAAAGCGGTGGTGTTCATCCTCTTTGTGATGTCGGCTTGGTCGATTGGCGTGATGATTGATCGCCTAATCGCCTACAACGCCGCACGTAAGCAATCGCGCCTATTTGCTCCGGCCGTGGCTGGAGCGTTACGCGAAGGCAAACTCGACGAAGCGATCAAGATCGCGGATCGCTATAACAAAAGCCACCTGGCCAAGGTGGTGGTGGCCGGCCTTCAGGAATTCAAGGCTCACCAACTGAGTTCGGAGATCCCAGGCGAAGAAATCGAAGCGTCGCACCGCGCGCTGGAACGCGCCGAGGCGATTGTGCACGCCGAGCTCAAACGTGGCGTAAGCAGCCTGGCAACCATTGGTTCGACGGCGCCGTTCGTAGGACTACTGGGAACGGTCGTCGGCATCATGAACGCATTCAAATCGATTTCGACCTCCAAGTCGACCGGTTTGGGCGCGGTCGCTGGCGGTATTTCAGAAGCGCTGATTACGACCGCCGTCGGGCTGTTCGTTGCTATCCCGGCCGTTTGGATGTTCAACTACTTCACGAATCGCATCGAAGCATTTGATGTCGAGATGGGTAATTCCAGCTCCGAGCTGATCGACTACTTCCTGAAACGATCCCAACGGGTCGCCAAGTAAATAGCAGCGGGTTCGTTTTAACTGAATTGCTTAGCTCCGGTTGAAGCATCCGTGGGGCGGCGAGACGACGCCGCCCTTGCGGGGGCCAAGCCGGATGGTAAGGAGAAGGGCTCAATGGAACTAAAAAAAGCTCCCCCGGTCGTATCAGAGATCAACGTCACGCCGATGGTGGACGTGATGCTCGTGGTGCTAATCATCTTCATGGTGATTACGCCGATGTTGTCGAAGGGCGTTGCGGTTGACATGGTGAAAACCCACCACCCGGTCAAGATGCAGGAAGCCGACAAGGAAGATGCGATCCTCATCGCCATCACCCGCGATGGGAAGGTCTTCTTAAGTCCGGGTAACATTCGAATGACTCCCGACCAGCTGCCGCAGAAGGTAAAAGATCTTCAGACGGGCCGGTCCGACAAAACCGTCTACATCAGGGCGGACGCTCGGGCGCGCTTTGAGAGCGTCACGGATGTGGTGGACAGCTTGCGTTCGGTGGGTGTGGACCAGCTTGGTTTGATAACCGAAGAAATACAGGATAAGAACAAAAAAGGCGACTTGTAGCCAGGAGTTCCTCCAGGAGACGCGGGCAGTGCCGCGGGGCGCGGGCGTATTCTGGACTTACGTGCGCACCCCGCAGGCTTGTGAAGGAGATTAGATTATGGCAATGGCAGTTGGCGGCACCGGACATGGAGTCCGGGCCGATATTAACGTGACACCTATGATCGATGTGTTGCTGGTGCTGCTGATCACGTTTATGGTGATCACGCCTTTAACTCCGAAGGGACTGGACGCGCTGGCACCGCAGCCGCCTCCGCCGAACCAGCCGCCTCCACCGCCCGATCAGGACCCGAACGTGGTCATCGAGATCAAAGCAGATCACAGCATGGAGATCAACGGCTCACCCATCAAGATGGCCGATTTGATGGACCGTCTCGAAGATATTTTCAAGACGCGCGCGCAGAAGGTTGTATTTGTGAAGGGCGATAAGGATGTCGAGTACCGGTATGTGGCCTTGGCGATCGATGCCGCCAAAGGGGCGGGACTCGATAAAGTCGGGTTGATGACGCCTAAGATCGAGGCGGGCCAGTAAGGACTGAGGCGAACCAGCCGGGCCCAGGCGAACTTCAAATGGTTCCCACTGCGGCCCGCTTTAGCGCCGACACTCTTGCGGGCTGTATACGAGGGGATACCAAAGGGCTTAAATTATGAAGCAAACATTAAGACTTGCAGCGCTCCTTACCTGCATTGCCGCGATGGTCGTCAGCAGCGGATGCGCCAAGCTTGAATCCCGCGACGAAATGAACAAGGGCGTGCAGGCCTATAAGGGGGGCAAATACGTCGACGCGGCCAATCACTTTAAGAAGGCGATCGAACTCGACCCTCTCAACAAGAATGCTCAGTTGTATTTGGCGACGTCGTACATGACGCAGTGGATTCCGGGTGCGGACTCGACCGAAAACAATCGCATGTACGATGCGGCCAAGGCCGAGTTTCAAAAGGTGCTCGACAAGGATCCGAGCAACAACACGGCGCTGGCGTCGATGGCCTTCATGACTTACAGTTCAGCTTCGAATGGCACTCAGGAGCAAAAGCAGAAGTTTCTTGAGGAAGCCAAGCAGTGGAACCAAAAGCGCATTGAGGTTGACCCGAAGGACACGGAGGCGTATTACAGCCTGGGTGTGATTGCATGGTCGGAGGCGTTCACGCCGATACAAACGGCACGCGTCAGGCTGGGTATGAAATCGGAAGACCCGGGTCCCATCAAAGACGCGAAGGTTCGGGCTGAACTTCAGGAAGAGTACGGGAAGACCCTTGATTCGGGTGTGAAGTCGCTTCAGACGGCGTTGCAATTGGATCCGGAGTACGATGACGCGATGTCATACTTGAACCTTCTGTACCGCAAGAAGGCCGACATTGAGGACACCCCCGACGAGGCCAAAGCCGACATAGCCAAGGCCGAGGAATGGTTTAACAAGGCGCTAGATACCAAGAAAATAAAGGCAGCGCGGCCTCAGAAGCAGCAAGCAAGCTAGGTCCTCGTTCCGGTTTGGCGGAGCATACAAAACGAGAAAGGCCCCCCGAAGAGGAGGGCCTTTCTCGCTTGGTGTCTAAGCGAGCCCGAGCGGTGTCGTTCAGTTCAAGAAATAAGTCCGGTACAGCGTATCACGTTGTTTTGGTATGAATCCGGCATCGCGGATCAGACGGCGCAGATCTTCTTCCGTTGCCTGGTGGTGCGTGCCGGCCGCCGACACGACGTTTTCCTCGATCATAATACTGCCCACATCATTACCGCCGAAGCGTAAACCAAGCTGGCAGACCTTCAGCCCAGGTGTCACCCAAGACGCCTGGATATTCAGAATGTTGTCCAGGTAGATGCGCGAAAGGGCCAGCATCTTGAGGTACTCAACGGCGGTGGCTTCCTCTTTGATGAAGCGCCCCAGCGAAGTGTATTCACGCTGAAAGAACCAGGGAATGAAAGCCGTGAATCCCCCTGTGTCTTCCTGGATCTGACGAACGATTTCGAAGTGATTCAGGCGATGCTCAATGGTTTCGCCCGCGCCGAACATCATCGTCGCGGTGGTCCTCATGCCGAGCGCATGTGCCGTACGGTGCACGTTAATCCAATCTTGCGATGAGCACTTCAAACGGCTGATCCGGTAGCGGACGGAGTCGTCGAGGATTTCTGCGCCGCCACCTGGGATCGAATCGAGCCCCGCGTCGCGAAGACGGGCGATCGTGTCCCGCAGCGACAATCCGCTCACGTCAGCGATATTCACGATCTCGGGGGCGGAGAAGCAATGGCACCAAATGTCGAAACGCTGCTTGATCGATTTGAGGAGGTCTTCGTACCATTCAATCTTCAAATCGGGATGCAAGCCGCCTTGCATAAGAATACCTGTCCCGCCGAGGTCGATCGTCTCCTGGATCTTGTCGAAGATAACCTCCTTCGACAGGATGTAGCCTTCCTTATGGCCCATGGGACGATAGAACGCGCAGAAGCTGCAGTATTCGGTACAGAAGTTGGTGTAGTTGATGTTCCGGTCGATGATGTAGCTGACTATTCCTTCCGGATGCAGCTTGCGGCGAACCCGATCCGCCTCCATGCCGATCCCAATCAGGTCAGGGCTATTGAAGAGATCGAATGCCTGTTCTCTAGAGATCATATGCGCCTTCCCATTTTAGGATGCAACGAAGTCCGGTTGCCGGTCGATGTCCTTCCAGAAGGGCCCAGCGAGCGAAAGAAAAGTGGCGAGGCCCTGCTGTTCAGCCCTGCCCAAGGGGTAGCGGATGAATCCCGCAATATAACGGTGGGCAAGATCACGCGTCACGCCCCGTCGCGAGAATTCACTGTCGACGATATCGTCCAAGTGGGCCAAGCCGAATTCGTAAGATCCAAGCAGAATCCCGCTGAGCTTTGCCTGATCGAGCGGCGAATGTCCGGCCCAGGCAGCGAAGACCATGGGCAAGCCGGTTAAGGAAAACCATTCCGCGCCGAGATCGAGAGTCTCGTATGAAAGTCTCTCCGGGTTGAGGCGCAGCGCCGCATCACCGATGATGAGGGCCGCATCCGCATCGGCGAGCATACTCCCGAGATCGGGCGGTCGCCGGAACAGAGTCGGAGTCACGCCATATCGCTCGCGCAGGATGATGCGAGCGAGTTGCGCAGAGGTTCGGGAGCTGGAATCCACAGCGACACGCTGAATCTGACCTGGCGGTACTCGGCAAACCAGAAGGATGCTGCGCACTGGGCCGCGGCAACTGATGCCGACTCCTGGAACGATTTCCAGCGCCTGGCGGGCGATTTCGGCTACCGGGACGAGCCCAATGTCGGCAAGCCCGGCCTCCACGACCTCGGCGCACCTTGCGGGAATCTCGAACGATAGATCCACGAGAGCTTGTTGTGGGCCCTTTTGCATCCCCCAAACCAAAGGGACTGAGTTGAGAAAGTTGACCGCACAAACGCGTACCGGAGAGGATGCCTGTACCAAGCCCCAGTTTATCTGAACGCGTTCAACTCTCAATTCAGAAGAGACTCCCAAACGCCTCGTCTTGAGAGGCAGTTTCTTTTTGCCGCGACCGGACACGACCGAACACGGCCGGATGAGGCGCTTCCGGCGCCCTTGGCATATGATTGCTGAAGATGCTACTAGGAAATCCAAGTTGGGCAAGGTGGACGGGCAAAGGGATGGAGTTTGCTGGAAGACTTTCGCGGCCCGACACATTTGACGATTGGACGCGCGGAGATGGGCAGGGCGTCATGGCGGAGGTCGCGCCCACGCTAAGCGCGTTGGGTTTGAGCAGCAGAGAGAACCGAGCCAAGGACAAGATTTGGGATTCTCTGGCGGACTTGTTTAAAACGAGCGATTCACTTAGCACCGCTGTCGCCAACTTCGTCGCGGGTTACCAGACGCGGTTCGCCACATTTGTCGAGGATCACTGGTTCAAGTGGCCGAACCCGGGTAAGGGAAGCTTGCGCGTTGTCCCAGTGGCTGCAGTGAGCCGCAATGAAGCCCGAAAGTGGGCTGAACGGTTAGACGGCGCGCTCGAGTTGCAGGCTGTATTGGGAGGGGCGGCGTTGCGGAGCTACTTTTTCGAAGAGATGGCGCGGCAGTTGGGCAACGCCTTCGCCGAAGTTGCGCCCGACGCACCCGAGAAGGACAAGGGTGTGGACAAGCCGGTGCCGGTGGGAGAGAAGTGGCTGATTGGGTTCGATCCTCAATATGCCTGGAAGGAACAACCGGGTCACTATTACATCTATTCAGCTGAGGGCACCCATCCCAACGCGAAGAGAAGTGCCGTAAAGGAAGCCAAGAGTTCAGCGGCCACGGCTTTGATGGAGTGCAAAGACTGGCTGGGACGTCTGACGGGCGATGAGCGGAATAGCTTCGGGGCAAAAGCGCTGGAGATTCGCTAGCAATTCGGAATTCCGAACAGAAGTGGGTGCCGGGTTTCCCACCAAGGCACGCCAGCACAGGCACAGTGCGAATCTACTCGCCGATGATTTTGACCAGCACTCGCTTGCGGCGCCGGCCGTCAAATTCGCCGTAGAAAATCTGCTCCCAAGGGCCGAAGTCGAGCTTGCCCCCCGTGACGGCGACTACTACTTCCCGTCCCATGATCTGCCGCTTTAAGTGGGCGTCGGCGTTGTCTTCGCCGGTCCGGTTGTGGTGGTATTGGGTAACCGGCTCGTGTGGCGCCAGCGTTTCGAGCCATCTTTCGTAGTCGCGGTGCAGACCCGATTCATCGTCGTTGATGAAGACCGAGGCCGTAATATGCATGGCGTTTACGAGCACGAGGCCCTCTTTCACGCCGCTATCTACAAGGCAACGAACGACGTCAGGCGTAATATTGAGGAATCCTCGCCTTGATGGGACTTCAAACCAGAGTTCTTTTCGAAAGGATGTCATTGTCCCTTCAATGTAATCTCAAGTCATGGGCAGAACCACTTGCACGGAGCGAATGGCACTTCTGGCGACGTTGCTTTGTCGTGTGACTTGTAATGGAGACTGAGAGCAGTTTGCGGCAGCAGCCGAGTTTGACTTCGCCCCCGCGACAGGCAAGTCCAGGCGGGCCTGGCGCGCAGTATTTCGCGGCTGGACTGTTTGTGGTGCTGGCTGCGTTCACTGCGACGGTTGTCGACAGCTCGAGAGTCGCCCCTTATGCGGCTGGCGCGGTCCTGTTCCTCCTGTTTGCGGTCTGGTTGGCGGTTGGATTCCAGAGGCGGCTTTATTGGAGCGTGCCTTCCGTCTGCCTCCTGCTAATGGCCTGCTATGGCGTGGGCCAGACCATCTGGTCACCCTACAAAATCCTGTCTGAGGGCTGGCGAGTCACGATTTTCTGGTGGACCAGTGCGGCCATCTGCTTGCTGGCACACCAACTTTTCCGCGACCTTTCAATCGCAAGGCAATTCCGCCTCGCTTTCGTATACTTCGCCAGCCTGGTTTGCGTTCTCGATCTTCTGCAGCAGGCATCACACACCGACAAAGTGCTGTGGATCTTCCCGAGCGGCTACCCCTTCGTGTACGGGACGTTCCGCTACTCTAACAACTTCTGTCAATTCGTTGAATTGTCGTTGCCGGTGACACTATGGCTCGGCCTGCGCCAGCGGCGAACAAACGTCCTCATGCTGTTGTTGGCCGCCTTACAGATCAGCGCAGTAATCGCCGCTGCGTCGCGGGCCGGCACAATTCTGGTGATTGTTGAGTTCCTGGCAATCTTGCTTATTGCGTGGTTCCGCGGCCGGTCCCGGTTATCCCTACCCCTTTTGGGCGTCGCCGTGGCGTTGACGCTCGGCTTTGTGGCGGCGGCGGGTTTTGACCAGGTCGTGAAAAAGCTTCAGTCACCCGACCAGTTCGCGGGGCGGCAGCAAATCAACGAAGCGTCGATTGACATGATCAAAGCCCATCCATGGACGGGTTGGGGACTGGGCACTTACGTACCTGTCTACCCCCGATTTGCTCGTTATGATGATGGCACTTATGTAAACCGCGCTCACAACGATTGGTTGGAGTGGGCGGCGGAAGGCGGCGTTTTTTTTGCCGGCCTGATGCTTGTTGTCTTCCTATGGTCTTTGTGGCCAGCGTGGCGCTCGGTTTGGGGGCTTGGCTTAGTCTTCGTCTGCATTAATGCGCTGGTCGACTATCCGTTCGCCAGCTTATCAGTCTGTGGTTGGTATTTCGCTCTGCTTGGCATGCTGGTTGGGCACCGCGAGGAAAAGCGGTCGCGACATCGCCACCACAGGCGAACTGAGGACGGCGACGACGAGGCGCAGTCTTTCCTTGAGGAGGAGGAAGAAGGCCAAGGCAGAAGTCAACCTGCTCATTCGGGCATTGAGCCGGACCGGCGGTTCAACCAATAGTGCCTCGTCCACTAGCTTCGCGTCATACCCGCCGCTTGCCCGATCTGCCGGCCGCCACCAGGCGATCGAGCGAGAGCGCACCGCCGCCGCGCACGACGAGTGTGACGACAATCGCAATTGCGAGCAAATGATACTCGAAACCTTCACCCTTCTGCGAACCGTACCAGTTCATGAACAGGCCATTCGGAAGATGATTCATGGCAGCAGCTGTTGCCATTGTTACGCCAATGCCGAATGCGGCGATCCGGGTGAATAACCCGATAATCAGCCCCAGACCGCCAAGCAACTGCGCCGCAATAGCGAGGAATGCAAAAGGCGCGGGAATATGCAGCTGTTCGGTGAAGAATCCCATTGTTGCCGCATAGCCGTACCCGCCAAACCAACCCAAGCCAAGTTGTGCACCGTGGGCGAAAAACACGATGCCCGCGACCAGTCGCAGGATTGTCAATGTGTAGTCGTTAGGCGACGAAGTCAGGGTCCTCAGCATCGGCGAATCTCCTTCAGTTACGTACAAGTGGACGGAACTGACGCGGCCTGCAATTCACGGATCGGCCAGCCCATGATGCTAGAGAATAGCGCATCGTTGCAACGATTTCCGGAGGAAGTAGAGGGTCTGCCGTGACGGGAAGCGGATTGTGAGCCTAGTGGGGTTTCAGGCCAACTCCGGTAGGGTTCGGCTGGGGATCTACGACCCTTTTTGTCGCCGCCCTGCAGGGGCTCCCTTGGTATACTCGAAGTGGCCCTTATGCCCCTAACCGATACCCTATCCGATATCGAAGCGCCTCGGGGCGTAAGTGACCCCGTATCAGGTCTAAAGAGGATTATCCTGCTGAAGCCGCGTGGTTTCTGCGCTGGGGTAGTGAGAGCGATCGATGTTGTTCGTATCTCGTTGGATCTATATGGGGCGCCCATTTACGTGCGCAAGGAGATCGTTCATAACCGCCACGTGGTGGATGAATTGCGGCAAGCCGGAGCGATTTTCGTAGAGGAGCTGAGTGAGGTGCCGGAGGGTGGGAGGGTCATCTTCAGCGCTCATGGCGTTGCGCCGGAGGTTCGCACTGCGGCGATCGAGCGCAGGCTGCAAGTGATTGACGCCACATGCCCCTTGGTAACGAAGGTGCACCTGGAAGCGGTGAAGTTTGCCAAGCAGGGATACAAGATTATCCTGATTGGCCATCGGGATCACGACGAGGTAATTGGGACGCTCGGCGAGGCGCCCGAGTCCACCATTCTGGTTTCCGATGTAGAAGATGTAAACCGGCTCGAGATTACGAATCCGGAACGGATGGCCTATCTCACCCAAACCACGCTCTCCCTCGATGAGACGAAAGATATTGTTACCCGGCTGCTGGAGAGGTTCCCCAAGATCGTTGGCCCGAAGACGCAGGACATTTGCTACGCAACCGAGAACCGTCAGTTAGCCGTCAAGGCTGTGGCGCCCCTGTGCCAGGCATTACTTGTGGTCGGCTCTCAAAACAGTTCAAATTCGCGACGGTTGGTGGAAGTTTGCGAGAAGGCCGGCGTTCCGGCCTATCTGCTGGATGACTGTGGTGAAGTGCAGCCCAGCATGCTCGAAAACGTCAATGTTGTAGCGGTGACCGCGGGCGCGTCGGCGCCGGAGCACCTTGTGCAAGAGTTGATTGATCACCTTCGGGCGCGTGGTTTTGCGCATTTGGAAGAAGCGGAGATCAAGGAGGAGGACGTGCGGTTCACCTTGCCGGCGGACCTCGAGAGCTTTACCCCGCGGCTTCACACGATTGCTTGACTTGATTCTGCCTATCCGACGGCAGTATTTTAGTGGGTTGTGCCCCAACTTGTTTGGGTTCGAGATCGACCCTTTCTTGGAAGATGGCGCTTAGCACCGAGATCACTCATAGCCTCGCTACCGGTGTAACTGAGGCGATCCGCAAGGCCTCCGAGGCGCTTCTTCGAAAGCAGCACGCGGGCGGCTTTTGGTGGGCTGACCTTACTGCGGACTCAACCCTCGAATCCGACTACATTCTGCAGGAGTTGTGGAATCATCCCCCAGTTGGCGGTGTTTGGGCTCCACCCAGCCGCGAGCGGATCGACCGCGCTGTGGCGTCAATCCTCTCCCGGCAACTCGCCGACGGCGGATTCAATATCTATCTGCAAGGCCCCTCCGAGATTAGTGCCAGTGTAAAGGCCTACTTCGCTCTGAAGGTGGCAGGCCAGCCTGTAGACGACCCGCGAATGATTCAATTGCGGGACCGGATTCTCGAGATGGGCGGCCTGCAGGCTGCGAATTCGTACGTTCGCATCAACCTGAGCCTGTTTGGTTTGTTTCCGCGGAAGGCATGTCCTTCGGTCCCACCAGAGATGATTCTGGTTCCGGGTAAGTTCCTCTATCAAATGTCCTCGTGGACCCGGGCCATCGTGGTGCCGCTCTCGATTGTCTGCGCCTCGAATCCACAACGTCCTGTTCCCGCCGGTTTCAATCTTGAGGAACTCTTTCTTCCCGGAGCTCCGTTGAGCTACGAGCGTGACCGCCGCTTATTCAGCTGGCGAAATGCTTTCTTGGCGATTGACCGGCTGCTGAAGCTCTGGGAGAGGTTCGGCCCTCGTTTTATTCGCCAGCTCGCGATTAAGAAATGTGCGCAGTGGATGATCGAGCGGTTTGATGAGAGTGATGGCCTGGGCGCCATTTACCCGTCGATGCAGTATTCCATGATGGCGTTGGACGTACTCGGTTACGCGAACGACCATCCCCTGCGAGTTAAAGCCCAAGCCGAATTCGACAAGCTGATGGTCGACCATGACAGGCGCGGATTCTTCTTCCAGCCATGTTTCTCGCCAGTGTGGGACACAGCCATTGCGGCATTTTCGCTGGGGGAGGCGGAAACCGGCACGCCAGACAGCCTTCGGAGAATCGCGGACTGGCTGATCTCCAAAGAAGTTCGGCGAAAGGGCGACTGGTCCGTCAAGCGGCCCGACGTCGAACCCTCCGGCTGGGCCTTCGAATTCAATAACCCGTTCTACCCCGACATAGACGATACGGCGATGGTTCTGCTCGCGTTTAAGCATGTCCGGGGTGCAGACGAAGTGAAGCAACAAGCCTGCGAAAAACGCGCCGTTAACTGGCTCCTGGCAATGCAGGGAAGCGATGGCGGTTGGGCTGCTTTCGACGTGGATAACAACTGGCAGTTCCTGAGCCATGTCCCGTTCGCGGACCACAACGCGATGCTTGACCCATCTTGCCCCGATATTACGGGTCGAGTGATTGAAGCGTTGTGCCGGTGCGGTCTCAAGGCGAGCCACCCAGCCATTCGTCGCGGGGTCGCGTTCCTTTGGCGAAAACAGGAGGCTGATGGCAGTTGGCATGGACGATGGGGCGTGAATTATCTGTACGGCACCTTTCTGGCGCTGCGCGGTCTGGAAGCGGCGGGGATTAGTGATCGCGAACCAGGCATTCAGCAGGCCCTTGAATTCATTCGCGCCTATCAGAACCGGGACGGCGGTTGGGGTGAAAGCTGTGCGAGCTACGACCAGGATTGCTTCGTCCCGAATAAGGGTACAGCCACCAAGACCGGAAGCACTCCCTCCCAAACGGCGTGGGCCGTTTTGGGGCTTCTGGCGGGCGGTGATACCCGAAGCTCAAGCCTTGAAAAGGCAGTTGAGTATCTGCTCAATGCGCAGCTTCCTGACGGCAGTTGGGATGAAGAGTATTGCACCGGAACCGGTTTCCCCAAAGTTTTCTATTTGGCGTACACGGACTATCGGAACACGTTTCCGCTGCTGGCGCTGGCTACCTACGCGAAGGCGAAGGCGGGTCTTCAAAATGGCCATCTCTGAGCGAACGGCCCGGACCGTCTGCCGAATTAGCGTCGCCCTCACTTTGGGCCTCCGGAACCACTACAATGAAGTATTCGCCCTCTCCGGGCGGAATGGGTCCCGCGTTGAAGTTCTCCTAATTGATTGAAACCGACCCTCGTAACAGGAGTTAGCGGTTTTTTGGGCTGGCATGTGGCCCGGCTGCTGGTGGAGCGGGGGCATGCCGTTCGAGCACTCTGCCGCGAGAACAGCAGAATTCAGGAAGTGGATGTGGAGCGGGTGACGGGGGATCTGAGGGACCGCGCCTCGCTCGATCGTGCGGTGGCTGGCTGCGGCTTAGTGTTTCATGTGGCAGCCGACTACCGGCTCTGGACTAAGGATTCTACCGTGTTGTACCAGTCAAATGTCGATGGCACTCGCAACCTGCTGGAAGCAGCGGAATCGGCAGCTGTGGACCGGGTTGTCTACACGAGCACTGTCGGCTGCATCGGCATACCGGACCAGGGAAACGGCGATGAATCAACCCCCGTCTCCATCAACGACATGGCCGGGCATTACAAGCGGTCAAAATGGCTGGCTGAACAGGTTGCGCTCGAGAAGGCAAATCAGGGACTTCCCGTGGTCATTGTCAACCCGACCGCTCCGGTCGGCGACCACGACTGGAAACCCACTCCGACGGGTAAGATCGTCGTCGATTTTCTGAAAAACAGATTACCCGCTTACATCGACACGGGCTTGAATATCGTCGACGCCGAAGATACCGCAGCTGGACATCTGCTGGCGGCAGAGCACGGTCGTGTGGGTGAACGTTACATCCTAGGCGCGGAAAACCTGACGCTCGGGCAGATCCTGCAACGGCTGGCCCTCATCTCGGGCAAAAAAGCGCCGTCAATGAGGATTCCCTATGCGGTAGCTTACGCGGCTGGCTTCGTAAGTACAGCTTGGGCAAATCTGACCGGAGATGAACCTGCCGCTCCTCTCGAAGGTGTGAAGATGGCCCGGAAAAAGATGTTTGCATCTCATGCCAAGGCCAGCCGGGAGTTGGGCTACGCCCCAGGCTCTGCCGACGCTGCACTTGAAAAGGCTGTTCGATGGTTTCGGGCAAACGGATATGTGTAAGCAGGCCCCGGGAATAGCGCCCTTACGAAAGCCGGAAGGCGAATGGATGACGAAAGGTCACGTAGGACTCTAACAGAAAATGGCCATTTTGTTCGTTGCCTCCGAGTCCTACGAGCTGAAACCCTTCGCTGCGCGGCTGGCGGGCTCCCGGTCCTTGAACTGGCCGCTCGATTACGCCGAGGAGGGCGTTTGGGAAGGCCAGCGCGCCATTCTGGTCGCCAATGGGGCGGGTCCTAAACTCGCCGCCGCAGCCGTGGAGATCGCGCGGCGGGCCGTTATGGTGGCCGACCTCTCTTCTTCCCGATTGGAAGCCATTGTCAGCATTGGTGTTTGTGGAGGCTTGAACCCATCCCTGACACCGGGCCAAGTCCTTTGTCCGAAAAAGGTTCTGGCGCTAGACGTGCAGGAAGTATTCGAGTGCCATACGATTGAAGCAGCGCATGAGTTTGTTTCCGGCGTCGCGATTTCGATCGACCGGGTGGCCGGCACCCTGGAGGAGAAAAAGAAACTACACGAGCAGGGCGGCGACGTCGTCGAAATGGAGGCTGCCGGCGTTGCGTCCAAAGCAATTCAAGCCGGATTGCCCTTCTACTGCATCAAAGTACTTAGTGATTCGGCGGATGACGAAATGCCGCTTGATCTAAACGAAATGCGCACTACCGAAGGGCGGTTCGCGCGTGGGAAGATTGGTAGTTACGCACTTACGCATCCGAATGTGCTTCCGGGATTGCTCCGCTTGAGGCGGCGTTCCGAGGAGGCAGCGGGTGTGCTAGGAGATTTTCTTGTCGGTTGTCGAATTGAGCAAGAGCGAACCCCGGTTGACTGATACGATACCCGCAACCATGCGGGCCGCCGTATACAGGGGTGAGGGGAAGATCGGAGTTGAGCCCGTCGAAACGCCGCAGGCAGGCTGCGGCGAAGTAGTGATTCGTGTCGAAACTTGCGGGATCTGCCACACTGATCTGAAGAAGATCGAGTATGACCTGCTGCCCCCGCCGCGCATTTATGGCCATGAAACGGCCGGGGTAGTCGCCGCCGTCGGCGTGGGAGTGCAGAAATACCGCGTAGGTGACCGTGTCATTGTGTTTCATCACATTCCATGCGGCGACTGCTTTTACTGCCAGCGGCGGCTGTACGCGCAGTGCCCTGTCTACAAGAGGGTCGGCGTGACTGCGGGCTTTGAACCGGCTGGTGGGGGGTTCGCCCAGTATGTGCGCGTCATGGATTGGATCGTTGAACGTGGCGTTGAGAGGATTCCGGATGGCGTCTCCTTTGACCAGGCCTGCTGGGTGGAGCCTGTCAACACGTGCTTAAAGGGTGTCGAAATGCTGGCTCTCAGCAGCGGCGATGTGGTTGCCGTTTTGGGTCAAGGGCCGATAGGGCTGATTTTCACCCTGCTTGTCAAACGCGCAGGCGCCCAGGTGATGGCTACGGACATGATTGAGAGCCGGCGGACGATGTCGTCAGGCTTCGGGGCCCACGCTTTCGACCCGCGCGGGCGCGAGTTCCAATCAAGTTTGGAAGATGCCACTGAAGGGCGCGGGGCGGATGCGGTAATTGTGGCTACCGATGCCACGGGTCTGGTAGATCAGGCTTTGCGTATTTCGCGGCCAGGCGCCAGAATACTGCTTTTTGCTCAAACGTCAAAAGGAGCCCGAGTCGATCTTCCAGCCTCCGAAATCTGCGTCGGTGAACGGGTTTTACTGGGTTCCTACAGTGCCGATGTGGATCTGCAGGCTCAATCGGCCTGGCTCGTTTTCAGCGGTGAGCTTCCTCTGGAGCGCCTCATTTCCGATCGTTTGCCCCTGGACGACATCAGCACCGGCATTGACATTGCACGCCATCCGGGGCAAACATCATTAAAGGTGGTCATCCATCCGCAGGAGTGCAGGTAATGCCGGGCACCATTATGCAGGCAGCTGTCCTCTATGGCAAGGAGGACGTCAGGCTGGAATCGGTTCCGGTCCCGAGAATTGCGCCTGGCGAGATCCTGATCCGTGTTCGCAGGGCGTTGACCTGTGGCACCGACCTGAAGGTGTTCCGGCGGGGCTACCACGCCAAGATGATTGTGCCACCCGCTTTATTCGGTCATGAACTGGCGGGAGACGTGGCGGCGGTCGGCGAAGGCGTAAACAAGTTCCATGTCGGCCAGCGGGTGGTTGCGGCCAACTCCGCGCCGTGCGATGAATGCTTTTACTGCAAGCGCGGCCAGCAGAATCTGTGTGAAGACCTGCTTTTCAACAATGGAGCGTACGCCGAATTCATCCGCATCCCGAGCCGGATCGTTGAAAAGAACACCTACGAGATCCCACCGGAACTGGCCTACGAAGACGCTGCCCTCATCGAACCATTGGCCTGTGTGCTGCGCGGTTTGGATGAGGCGGGGCTGAGGTACGGCGATTCGATCGCCATCATGGGCCTGGGGCCCATTGGCCTGATGTTCGTCCGGCTCGCCAAGATTACATTCGGCGCTCATGTGATCGCTATTGCACGCCGCCGGCAGCAGATTGATGTGGCCCTCAGGTTGGGAGCCGACGAGGGTATCGAGATGATTCGGGATCGCTCGAAGCTAGTGGATGAAGTCCGGCGCTTGAACGGCGGCCGCGGTGTCGATGTCATGATCGAGGCCATTGGCCATCCGGAAGCCTGGGAGGTCGCGGTCGAGTTGGTTCGCAAGGGCGGTACGGTGAACTTCTTTGGCGGTTGCCCTACCGGCACGAAGGTCGGCCTCGATACGGGTCGTCTGCACTATGCCGAGATCACCTGCAAAGCGAGTTTTCATCACACTCCCGAGCATATTCGACGCTCCCTGGAGATCGTTTCGGCCGGTGGCGTCACAGCCGAGCACCTGGTGAACCGGCGCGAACCGCTCAGCCGTCTGCCCGACGTTCTACAAGACTTGGCTACCTCCCCGAATGGCTACCTGAAGACGGCGATTACCCCTTAGTTCGCTGCCGGTGCCCGCTAAGCGATCATAGAGAATAGCGGATACCAGTGGCCGTCGCCTACCTACAGCCCAAAGATTACGTGAAGCAAGTTGGTGCGGATTCCGCACGCTACTCGCTAGCCGAGGCCCAGCAGTACACTCGCTGGCTGGCTACCCATCACTATGAAAACTTCCAGGTCGTCAGCTTTCTCTTACCGAAGCATTTGCACCAGGAGTTCTACAACGTGTATGCATTTTGCCGGTGGGCCGACGACCTGGGCGACGAGATCGACGATCCGCAGCAGAGTTTGAAGCTGCTCAGTTGGTGGCGCGCGGAACTGCTGTCGATGTACGCCGGCGATGCTTCCCATCCCGTTTTCGTAGCGCTGAAGAGCACCGTCGAAAGATTTCAGATTCCGGTGGAACCCTTCGACCGCTTGATCCAGGCTTTCGAGCAAGATCAGACGGTAACCCGGTACCGGAACTTCGAAGAACTCTTCGGCTACTGCGTGAACTCGGCCAACCCGGTTGGACATCTGGTCCTCTACCTGGGCGGATACCGCGACGCGCATCGCCAGGAACTCTCCGACCACACGTGCACGGCACTGCAGTTGGCCAATTTTTGGCAGGATATAACAGTGGATCTTAAAAAGAACCGCGTCTATCTGCCGCTCGACCTGCTGAATAGGCATGACTACGGTGTCGAGGATCTTTTCGCGCGCCGCTTTGATCAGCGCTTCGCGCAAGCTATGGAGGAAGCAGTGGACGTCGCTGATGGACTCTTTCGCAAAGGACTTCCGCTCATTGATTCGGTTGATCGCCGCCTAGCCCTCGACCTGCGACTATTCAGCAGCGGAGGCATGGCCATCCTCAAAAAGATACGTGAACAGCGTTACGACGTGTTTGAGAAGAGGCCATACATTTCCAGGATTGAGCGCCTTGGCATACTGCTGCGATGTCTTCCGCGGTTGATTCAGTAATGGCCCTCAGCGTCAGGCGATCCTATCGTTATTGCCGTTACGTGGCGCGGAAGCGCGCCAAGAATTTCTACTATTCGTTCCTGCTGCTCGAAAAGCCACAGAGGGACGCCATGTGCGCAGTCTATTCGTTTATGCGCTACTGCGACGATCTGAGCGACGATCCGGCCGCTCAGGATAAAGAGATTCTGCGGGAAGCAATCACGCAGTGGCGGGTCGAACTGGCGCACGCATTGCAGGGCGAATTCGGCCGGAATCCAATGTGGCCAGCTTTTCACGATACGGTCCAGCGTTATAAGATCCCGCACCGGTTTTTTCACGAGATGATCGACGGCATCACTTCCGACCTCGAGCCCCGGGAGATCCAAACGTTCGACGAACTGTATCGCTATTGCTACCAGGTGGCTTCCGTGGTCGGATTGACGATTATTCACATATTCGGCTTCACATCGATTAAGGCGTTGCTGCTGGCCGAGAAGTGTGGCGTCGCCTTTCAATTGACGAACATCATCCGCGACGTCCGGGAAGATGCTCAATTAGGGCGAGTCTATTTGCCCATCGAAGACCTGCGGCGCTTCGACGTCCCGGTCGATCAGCTCAAGGCGGGGAAAGAGGATGACCGTTTCCGTGATTTCATCCGCTATGAAGCCGATCGCGCGCGCCAGTATTACGAGGAGTCGGCGCCTTTATCGGATTTGATCCGGCCAGGCAGCCGCCGGTCATTGTGGGCGTTGCGGGCCATCTATCAGAGGTTGTTGACGCGAATTGAGGCGGCTAATTACTCCGTTCTCAGCTCCCGCATTAACGTGCCGACCTCAAGTAAGCTGGTGGTCCTCGGCAAGGCGTTCCTATTTCCTGTGGCGTAGATCCACAGCTAGTCCGCCAGAAAGCCATCGAATGGCGTGTCCGCGGTGTAGGTCTCGATCCAGCGGCTGCCTTCACCTTGGATTGTGAAGCCGTGGGAGTTGGCTGGGACCATCCACGCCTGTCCCGCCCCGAACGGCCTACCGTCGATTTGCCCGCCGCCTTCGATGCAGACCAGCAGAATGTAATACGGATTCTGTCCCGCGAGTCGAAGCTGGTTGGGAACGGTCAGGCGCTCAATCCGGAAGTAGGCGCAGTCGAGCAAGTGGTCGCGCCACGGGGTAATCGCCTTCGGCTTGGCGGCATGCTGATGGCTACCTAGCTTCGAGACGCGTATACCGTCATCCAAGTGCAGTTCACGAGGGCGCCCATAGTCGAACAGGCGGTACGTGATGTCCGAATTCTCCTGGATCTCGCAAACTGTCAAACCAGCGCCGATGGCGTGCACGGTCCCCGCGGGAACGAAGATGACGTCGCCGGTCTCGACCTTCCGCCAATCCAGCAACTCTTCGATCTCTCCGCTGAGGGCTGAGCTTCGTAGACGATCGGGTGTGATCTCCTCGCGGAAACCAGCGGCTACTTCGCCGGGAGGTTGCGAGTCCAGAACATACCAAGCCTCGGTTTTCCCTAGCGTGCCATGATGCTGACGGGCATAGGTGTCATCCGGGTGCACTTGCACCGATAGCCGGCTGCAGGTGAAGAGAAACTTTACGAGCAGGGGACACTGCGCGGGGAAATCCGGATTTGCCGCGGTACCCAGAATCCCAGGTTGTTCAGACAACAGGGCGCCTAACTTGGGGCCGAGCGAAGTCTCGTTGTCTTGAAACGTGAACCAGACTTCGCCAATTGGTTCGCCGCGAGGAGCTGGTGCGAAAAAGGGCGCCAGATTTCGGCGTCCCCAGACTCGCTCGCGGAACAACGGGAACAGCTCGAAGGGCTTATGGATCGGCCTCGTCATAAATCGTCGGGAATTACGTGGCTTCGGTGAAAGCCCTACTAGAATAGCGGGTCGCGTGTAGGGGGCGTGACAACGCTGATTCGTGTCATTCTCCCGGAGCGTGAAGCGGGCAGTACCCTGGGAGTCAGATCGAGTCGGCCACGGGCGCGCGCAGTTTGCCCAGCCTTCGCCGCGAAGACTTTGGTTCGGTTTTCGGTCCAGCTTTTTGCGGGTCAAAACGGGCTGGGACTGCGGCGGACTCACCCGACCGATCCTCGATCGTCGCGCCTTCGGCGATCATTTCCTCGAGCCAAAGCCGTCCTGCTCCGTCCAGCCTTTCCAGCTTTTTCGAGTCGATAACGAGTCTGCGGCCAGCCACCGATGACCGCGCGGTGCGCCAGCAGCCCGAGAGTTCGGGAAGGTCGGCCTCGGAAAGAGTCCCAAGCAGTTGTATGCGGAAGCATGTCGCGCCGTCATGCAAATAGTATTTCAAAGCAGACACAGACATTGTCACCTTTAGCCGCAAGCGTTACCAGTCTACACGGATTCGTACTGGTCTACACAACAAGCCGTCGCCCCACATCATTGGATTCAGTATGATTCCCATTTGTTCCATGCTTTCTCAACACGCGAAACACCTTTCTCACGTGGCGACTGTGGGTTCGGCTCACTCGTATAACCAGACGGGGGCACACTTTTCCTGAGAAAGCCCAATAACGAGTGGTTTTACAATTCGATAGAGTCTTTGTTGGCATTGGTAGCGTCGAAACGGGGCAGCTTGTAAACTAGAGGGAGGCTTAGCGTCCGTTTTGGACGATAGTCCAGCGCCTCGATTTCCTCATTTGCGAACCTTGGGCCAAGCAATGCCCGGAGGTATTTAGCAGTTCGTCGAGTGCCCGATTCGGGTTTTTCACCCAGAGCCAGGATGACCAGTATTAAAATCTCCAACCGCCTACCCAAAGCACTATTCCTCTGCCTCTTCGGATGCTGTCTCATTACCCTCGCGCAGGCTCAGGAGGCCGCGCTCCCAGCGAACCCGCCGGCGCCGGCCGCAAGCGAAGCAAGCAAGGACCCGGTCGACAAGTCAAAGGAAACCGACAAGGACAAACCGTTGACTGCCGACGAGGTTATCAAGGAGTCCATGAAGGGCAACGGCGGGAATGTACTCGGCGTTCTGCCCAACTTCCGCACCACGAACATGGACCAGCCGGTCGTGCCCTTGAAGCCCAAAGAGAAGATGCTGATCGCTTTTAAGGACTCTTTCTACCCGACGATTTATTTCGTAACCGCCGCGTTTGCCGGGTTAGGCCAAATCGAGAATCTGCACCCCCAGTTCGGCCAGGGGTTCGAGGGTTACGCCAAGCGCTACGGGACATCCTACGCCGATCAGGCCATCGGCAACATGATGACCGAAGGCATATTCCCCACCATACTGCGCCAGGACCCACGCTATTTTCGAAAGGGCACCGGATCTGTAATGTCACGAACCGGCTGGGCCGTGAAACAGATCTTCGTGACCAGAACCGACGCCGGCCGCCACGTATTCAACGCGTCGGAATTGATCGGCAACGCCGCTGGCGCGCTCATTTCCATGTCCTATTACGGCGATTACAAAACCGGCCATCAGGTTTTTCAGCAGTACTATACGGCGGTTTTGACTGACATGGCCTCGGACGTTCTGAAGGAGTTCTGGCCCGACATGAAGCGCAAACTCATCAAGCACAAGCCGGAGCCAAATCTCGCCGGACCAGCCCCCGCAAACCCTTCTCCCTAGATTTCGATCGGCAATGGCATGATTGCCGTTGAACGGTTTAGAATATAGGGAGTTCTCTCCCTTTCCGATGCTCGAAGTTCTTAATGAGCCGTGGCAAACCATGGTCGCTCACGCCGAATCAACGTACCCAAACGAGTGCTGTGGAGCAATGCTCGGCCGGCATCTGGACGGAAGCAAAGTCGTCATGGAAGCGGTCCCTCTAGCGAATAGCTTTGCCGGGTCTCAAGGCGACCGTTATCAGATCAGGCCGGAAGATTTGCTTGCCGCTGATCGGGCCGCCCGGGACCGGGGCTTGGACGTGATCGGCATCTTCCACTCCCACCCGGATTGCGACGCGTACTTTTCGGAAACGGATTTGAAGAACTCCTGTCCCTGGTACTCCTTTGTGGTCATATCGGTCCAAAGTGGGCGTTTCCATCACGCAAATAGCTTTCTCCCGGACATTGATCAGACAAGGGCCGAGACCGAAGAGCTGACCTGGGAAAAATCGTAACGAGTTTATATTTATGGCGAGAATATTGATACCGACCGCGCTCCGCCAGTTCACGGCGCAGCAAGACACTGTAGAGGCTTCCGGAGTGACTGTGGCCGAGGCCTTGGCCCACCTGACCGGGCAGTATCCGGATTTAAAGAAGAACCTGTTCAACGACCAGGGCAAACTGCGCAGCTTTGTCAACATCTACGTCGATGACGAGGATATCCGGCACCTCGACAAAGAGGCCACCCCGCTGAAAGGCGGCGAAACCATTTCGATTGTGCCCAGCATAGCCGGCGGTTCCGTGGTCGTGGCAGACGTTGCCGCTGCCTCGCTCTCGAATGAGGAAGTTGCCCGTTACAGCCGCCACTTGATTCTCCCCGAAGTGGGGATCGAAGGTCAGTTGAAGCTGAAGGCCGCCAAGGTTGCGCTGATCGGCGCCGGCGGACTAGGCGCTCCTCTGGGCCTGTACCTGGCAGCAGCCGGCATCGGGCGAATCGGCCTGGTGGATTTTGACGTCGTGGACGCCTCGAATCTCCAGAGGCAGGTCATTCACGGCACCAAGGACATTGGCCGTAAGAAGCTCGACTCGGCCGCCGACCGCATGCTCGATATCAATCCGAACGTGCATATCGACAAATTCGACACCGGCCTCACCAGCGAGAATGCGCTCGACATCCTCAAAGGCTACGATGTTGTCGTCGACGGCACCGACAATTTTCCCACCCGCTACCTCGTTAACGACGCTTGCGTCCTCCTGAAGAAGCCGAACGTCTATGGCTCTATTTTTCGGTTCGAGGGCCAAGCCACGGTGTTTGCTTATGAAGATGGCCCCTGCTACCGCTGCTTGTATCCGGAGCCTCCTCCTCCCGGACTTGTGCCCAGTTGCGCCGAGGGCGGTGTGCTCGGCATTCTGCCGGGACTCATAGGCGTTGTGCAGGCGACTGAGACCGTAAAGATCATCCTCGGCAAGGGTGAGACCCTGAAGAACCGTTTGTTACGTTACGACGCGCTGAACATGCGTTTTCGGGA
>Ga0074045_10000665_pt1 | contig 33581 bp, 30 predicted proteins | sample BogForMeECP23OM2_FD_94442 | JGI IMG/M metagenome (GOLD analysis project Ga0074045, IMG submission 94442) | Bog forest soil microbial communities from Calvert Island, British Columbia, Canada - Bog Forest MetaG ECP23OM2 | ecosystem: Environmental > Terrestrial > Soil > Wetlands ...
CACCATCAACGTAGGTATCGATGGATACTACGAATATAACTTCAATGCTCCGGTCGGGCGCGTCAATCTTTTGCGTGCCTACGACGTTCTCAGTAATAACTTCAGCTTGAATCAGGCCAGCGTGATCTTTAATCGTCCACCCGACCTGGAGGCTGGCCGCCGCTATGGCGCGCGTCTTGACTTGCAATTCGGTCAGGCGACATCCAGTACGCAGGGGAACCCGGACAACGAACCTCGGCCGGAGATCTACCGGAACGTCTTCCAGGCGTACGGAACGTACATCATCCCGCTTGGTAAGGGTCTCACCGTGGATTTCGGCAAGTGGGCGAGTTCCCTTGGATTTGAAGGCAACTACACCAAAGACCAGATGAACTATTCCCGTTCGTACTGGTTCAATTTTCTCCCCTTCTATCATATGGGCCTGCGAGCCAACTACAAGGTTGACGACAAGCTTGCGGTCAACTATTGGGTCGTTAACGGCACGAACCAGGCCGAAGCTACAAACGGTTTCAAGGACGAGTTATTCGGATTCGTGGTTACGCCGCGCAAAACGATTTCCTGGACTGTGAACTATTATTACGGGCAGGACCATCCTGATAGGGCCGTGGTGACGCTGCCAGCAGGTACGCCACCGACCGTGAGCGGCACCATTCCGATTCCAGTCCAGCCGGGCCTGACATTCGCGGCAATCCAGCCAGCTCCCGACGGCCGTACGCACATTTTTGACGCGTACGTGAGCTGGCAAACTACGCCAAAGCTGACGCTGGCTTTGGAAGGCGACTACGAGATCGAACGGCTGTGGAGAAATACAAACCTCGCGCTCGGCCAATCGTCGGCGCCATCTCATGCAGCCGGCGCCGCGGGTTACGCCCAGTATCGTTTAACGAAGAAAATGGCGTTCGCTGCTCGCGCCGAATATTTCTCCGACCGCGGTGGCCTGTTCAGCGGTCTCACCCAGGCGCTGAAGGAAGCTACCATTACTTATGACTACAACCTTGCGGACAACTTTCTGATGCGCTACGAGTGGCGACGCGATTTTTCCAACCAAGGGTCGTTCCTGACGTCTACGCAAGGAGTACTTAGCAATCAACAAAACACGGCCACGGTCGGATTGATCTGGTGGTTTGGCCGCATGGAGGGCGCCTGGTAGCTGACGACCCCTCTACTGCACGAGCGCAGCCTTGCCGGGCATGATCACCGGGATATGACGGGCGCACGGACGTTCCTGCGCGGGCCCGAAGGAGAAGGGGGCGGCGGCCAAAATGCCATCACGCTCGGCTTGGTCTACGCCTTCGCCAGCGCCGACGCCAGGTATCAATGAAACTTGCGCACAACACGCAGGCACACGATGGTTTCGGGCAGCAGAAAGTTGTGCTGCCCGCGATGTGGGGACTCGCGGCCGGGGCAAAATCCCAGATATCCCCTGGTGCCAGCGCTCTGACCGCCCCCCACCAGCAATTCTGTGAGCTCGTTCACGGAGAACCCGCATGCTGAAGAAGTTGCTCGGTGTCCTCGAGGCAGCGGTTGTGTTCGGCGGACTTGCGGGGTTGGTCACAGGCATGTACTTATTGGCGACCAGTCCGTTGCCCGGCGTGGTGGTGATGCTCGCCAGCATGGCCATGCTGGTGAGTTCGGTGAAGAAGCTGGGCGCGGCGCAGGAAGAACGGCACGAATCCGACGCGGGCCGCGAGCGTTCTTCTCGCAGCCCCCGCTGTTCCGGTGAGTAGTACATGGGCGTGCGGTCCCGGTTGTGCCGGGACTGTGATCGAAGATTCGGAACGATTGTCGAAGATGACAAAACTTTAGGGAGAACACTTATGGCAGAAAACTCTGTAGAAATGAAATCGACCGTAGGTTTGACCGGTCTCACGATGAACGCGATGGCGCTGATCGCACCAGGAGCGTTTCTGTGGCTCACCTTTGCCGGGCAGGCGGCTGCGGGCGCGACCGCACCTTCAATGTGGATGGGCATCCTGTTTGCCACCTTGTTGTGCCTTGCCACCGCCATCTGTTACGCGGAAATGGCGAAGCTGTATCCCGGAACCGGCAGTTCGTATTACTTTGCCGAGCAATCGTTCCTCAACCACGATAAGGCTTGGCCGTATGCCCGGCTGGCCAAATTCGTCGTCGGCTGGGGCTCGCATCTCTACTACTGGATCTACCCCGGCGTAATGGTTGGCGTCATCGGAGTCATCTCCGGCTACTTGGTGGGGACACTTTGGCCGAATTTTATGAGCGCCTCCAATCCCGGCCCCATGTTCATGCTGGCGGTGGCAATCGTGTTCTCGTTTGGCGTTTCCTATATCGCCCACCGGGGCATCACCGGTTCGACTGCCGTGAACATCGCCATCAACATCATCCAGATCAGCGCTCTGATTGTGTTCGCGGTTATCGCGCTCGGCTACCGGGTGAACCACCCCCCGGGCAGCGTGGCCTTTCAGTTTGACGCGCAAACCAGTACCGCGTTTAGCTGTGAGTTCTCGACCACGAAGACGATGGTGAATGGGCAGAGCACCGACACCATCGTTCGCGCCGCCGACGGGACCCCGCAGTGCGCTGTGGATGCGGCCGGGAAACCGGTGCCCTATCACATCAGTTATCCGGAGAAGGATTCGAGCGGCGCTTTTGTCTCTCATCCCACGGCACGCTCGGTCGTCAGTATGCACAATTTTGGCTGGATGTTCGTGCAGGCCACCATTGCCATCCTTATTCTCGTCGGATTTGAATCGGTTACCTCGATGGGAGGCGAGGCCAAGAACGCCAAACGCGATATCCCGATCGCGGTCATCGTCTCGCTGCTGGTCCAGGGCTGTTTCTGTTATCTGTTCGAATATTTTGCCGCCAATTACTTTCTCAATAGCGGCTACCCGATGAGCTTTGCCGGAGCTTCGGCGGCGCCCATCGGGGACATGATGACCATGGTCGGCGATGCGCTATTCGGCGCAGGCAACGGACGAACCTTCATGCTGGTCGAGGCGGCCACGGTATTTCTGGCGCTGATCGGCACGACGCTCTCTTGTATCAACACCGGGGCGCGGGTGACCTACGCGATGGGCAAGGACCAGGAGGTGCCGGAACACTTTGGCATGCTGCATTCCAAGAACCTGACGCCACACCGGGCCATTTGGACACTGGCGATCATTTCAGCGGTGGTCGGGTGCATCACGGTGGTGATATTTTTTGGCGACGGCGCCGCTCCGCCAGACTCGGCCATTCAGGCATTGCCGCACGGCTTCTGGTCCAGTTTCGGTTACACCACGCATGACAAGATGGCGGCGTTGCCGAACACCTTCCTGCTTACGACGCTGGCTTCCAACTTCGGCACGTTCTTGCTGTACATGCTGAGTTGCCTAACTTGCATCGTCTGCTATCACGGGCATCCGCAGTTCAAGCTGGTTCGCCATCTGCTGATCCCTGTCTTCGGATTGCTCGCCAACCTGGCCTGCATGGCGTTCTATGTGATTGGCCCCTTCATGGGCTATGGCACTAAGATGGAGCCGCTGCTGGCGCTGGGGATCGCTCTCGTTTGGGGCATCTACGGCGCAATTTACTTCTTCCGCATCGGTAAGAGCTCCGGCCGCACGACCATCGTTAAAGACCGTGTGACGACGACGATGATCGCATGACCCCACGAACAGTCGGGGACGGCGGAGCCTGGCAACCGCAGGGGTTGCCAGGTTCCCGTCTGTCGGTAAGAATTAGATTTTGGGAACTGGCCATCGCCGACGATAGGACCGCGTAGGTCCTTTCTGCGCACGGTTCGCTCTTCTATGTTGGATCTCGAATTCGCGGAACTCTCCGACACCGGCCGCGTGCGCACGCGCAATGAGGATTATCTTGGCCATGTGGTTCCAGGCTCCCCCTCGCAAGCACGCTCACACGGATGGCTCTTCGCTCTGGCCGACGGCGTCGGCGGCCAGCGCCAGGGCGAAGTGGCTTCGCGCGCTGCGGTCCAGGAAGCGCTCGCGGGATTCCGCCGCGCGAAGGACGGAGCCTCGCATAAGGATGTGGTCACTCAGCTCGTGCAATCCGCAAACGCGCGTGTCTGCGAATTCGAAGCGCTCTCCGGCCGCTCCGGCGCCGGCATGGCTTCGACCATCGTCGTCTGCGCGCTGCGCTTCGATCGCGCCACGGTGGCTCACGTCGGCGATTCTCGTTGCTATCTGATCCGCACCGGCGATGCCAAGCCCATCACCCGCGATCACACCGTCGCCGCCGACCAGGAGCGCCTCGGCCTGGTTTCCGCCGAAGAGGCCGCCGAGTCTTCTGCCCGCCACGTTCTCAGCCGCTCTCTCGGGATGAACCTTTTCGTAAACGTCGATATCGATGAGGTCCAACTGCTGGCCGGCGATGTACTGCTGCTTTGCTCGGACGGGCTGCACGGCGCGGTCACTGCGGCCGAAATTGCCGAGGCCACGCACCGCCACCGCGATCTCGCGGCCACCGCCCAGGAACTCGTCGACCGCGCCAACGAACAGGACGGCAGCGATAACGTCAGTTTGCAGCTCATTCGTGTCCACAGCGTCGAACGCATGGGGATGTACCGCGGCCGTCCTTATAAGCTACGCTGAGACCTACGATGAATCCGGGATCGCAGGCTATCCTTACGCCTTTTTTACGAAAGATCTGACAGGATGGCGGCAGATAGGCTAGATTGGAGTTTCGCCGCTTGCCGACCACCTTTGACGCAGATTCGTTCACGATGACTGTCCTCCACGCCGGCGACCAGTTGGATCACTATCGGATCGAAGCCCTGGCTTCCCGCAGTGGCATGGCCTCCATTTTCCGCGCCACCGATCTCAACAACGGCCGGCCTGTTGCGATCAAGATCCCCCATCCCGAAGTCGAGTGCGACCCCGCTCTGTTTGAGCGTTTCCGCCGCGAGGAAGAAATCGGCAAGCTGATGGACCATCCCGGCGTAATGAAGGTCTTCTCCGATGACGACCGCAGCCAGGTCTACATGGTCATGGAGTGGGTCGAGGGACGGCTGCTGCGGAAGATTCTCGGCGAACAGCCGAAGCTGCCGCCGGAGCGCGCCCTCCGCATCACGCTGCGCATCCTCGATGCGCTCGACTACATTCACTCGCGCGGCGTCGTGCATCGCGACCTGAAGCCCGAAAACGTGATGGTCGACGAGCACGACAACATCAAGCTCATCGACTTCGGCATCGCCGGCAACGCCGGCGCCCGCCGCCTCACCTTCGCCAAGTTCTCTCCGACCATGGGCACGCCGGACTACATTTCTCCCGAGCAGGTCAAAGGACAGCGCGGCGATGCCCGCAGCGACCTCTATGCGCTGGGCGTCATGTTGTACGAAATGCTGAGCGGCAAAGTGCCTTTCACCGGCGCCAATCCCTTCCTCATCATGAACGACCGCCTGCTGAACAACCCCGTTCCGCCGCGCGAAGTCGATCCCACCATCACGCCGCAATTACAGGAGATCATCTATCGCGCCCTTGAGCGCAATCCGAAGAACCGCTATGCCAGTGCCCGCGACTTTGCCCGCGACCTCGAGCACCCCGAGCAGGTCGGAGTAACAGACCGCCCGGAATTCCGCAACTGGAAGGATCGCCGAACCCCGTGGGCGAAAAAGGCCCTCTTTTATGCACTGATCGCACTGATTCCGATCGTGATCTTAGGCCTGTTACTTTACATAGCACGCCACAGCTGAACGAGTAAGACGAGCGTGTAGGGGCGAGCGACCTCACCCGCCCAGCTCTCATCGCTGCAGGAATTCGTCCCCGCGAACGTCAAACATTCGAGGCGGCTGCTTTTTTTGAAGAAGTGCAACTGAATCCTCGGAAACTGATATCCGGAGCAAGATCGAGGCAGCGCTGTCCGTCGCATTGCCCTCCAGCACCGCAGGCCAGGGCGACAAACTCGGGCAGGTAGTCCAGTTCGGTGCGCGAGGCGTCCTGGTCGCCGCCGGATCCGTGACCAGGGCGATTGTTGCGTTTGTGGAGACGGCAAGAACCCCAAATATCGGTGCGCCGGCAGTTGCAGCGGAATTACGGCGGCTCGACTCCTTGGAACAGGAAGTGCGCGCACTCGGTTTGCTTGGAATCTCGGACAATTGAACGACCGAAATTTCCGCAAGCTCCGGAAGCGGATCCCGATGGTCGTTCTTGCACACCACGTGGGCAGGTCGGACAACCCTTCCGACCAAGCGCGTTGAACAGAGGCAGTTCGCAAATCCCGGAGGGCTGTGCGTGGTTACACCCGCCGCAAACGGTCTCCGCACGCCTTGTCTCAGGGAGCGGTGACCTGGTTTGCTGTGGCACTTCTTGGGAGCCTATATAATCGGCCCTATCCATGGCCCTGACCTCTGGCACGAAGCTCGGCCCCTACGAAATTATCGCGCCGCTCGGCGCGGGCGGAATGGGCGAGGTTTATCGGGCGCTGGACACGCGCCTGGATCGTACTATCGCCATCAAGATTCTTCCGTCGCATCTCTCGGACGATGCGATGCGCCGGCAGCGCTTCGAGCGCGAGGCCAAAGCCGTCTCCAGCTTGAATCATCCCCACATCTGCACGCTGTACGACATCGGCCGGCAAGACGGCGTTGACTTCATTGTCATGGAATACGTGGAGGGCGCGACGCTCGGGGCGCGGCTGGAAAAAGGGCCGCTGCCAACGGCGGAGGTGCTGGAGTACGGGATCCAGCTCGCCAGCGCCCTCGACAAGGCGCACCGCAACGGCGTCACGCATCGGGACCTGAAGCCCGGCAACATCATGCTGACGAAATCCGGCACCAAGCTGCTCGATTTCGGCCTGGCGAAAGCGGCGCCACCGCTGGCCGCTGGAGCGACCGGAGCGACGTTGACGAATGCGGCCGCGCAAGCCAATCCGGTCACGCGCGAGGGGGCGGTGGTCGGGACTGTCCCCTACATGTCGCCCGAGCAGGTGGAAGGGAAAGAAGTGGATGCGCGCAGCGACATCTTCTCGCTGGGCGCCGTGTTGTATGAAATGGTGACCGGGAGGCGGGCGTTTCAGGGCCAGAGCGATTTCAGCATCGCCTCGGCCATACTAGTGAAAGATCCGGACCCGATCAGCACACTGCACCCTCTCACGCCGCCGGCTCTCGAACGGACGATCCGAGTTTGCCTGGCGAAGGACCCGGACGCACGTTGGCAGTCGGCGGGCGATCTCTGCAAGGAACTACGGTGGATTGCGGATAGCGGCTCGCAGATCGGAGTACCGATGGCAGCGGCCGTGCGGCGGGCGATCCGCCCGCGGATCGCTTGGATTCTTACCACCGTGTTTGCCGTCGTTGCGGCGGCCGCGCTGCTGTTCGCATTACGCTCCGCGCGTGGTCCCCAACCGCTCGCCTTCCGCCAGCTGAACTTCCGGCGCGAGGCCGTTTTCCAAGCCGCCTTCGCCGACAAAGAGACCGTCGTGTACAGCGCCGCGACCTGGGGCAACACGCCCCAGATCTTCATGGTGCGCCCCGACTATCCCGAGCCGAAACCGCTCGGCCCGCCTGGCATGCAGTTGCTCGCCGTCTCATCTAAGGGCGAGCTCGCCGTTCTGATTGGCCCAAAGTACGTGTGGTATCGGCTCTTCACCGGCACGCTGGCGCGCATGCCCCTCGATGGCGGCGCGCCGCGGGAGATCCAGGAGGGAGTGCGGCAGGCCGACTGTTCGCCGGACGGCTCGCAGCTCGCCATCATCCGCGAGGTCGGGGGCAGGGATCGGCTCGAGTACCCAATCGGCAAAGTGCTGCGCGAGGTCAGCGGCTACATGAGCGATGTGCGTGTCTCCCCGCAGGGGGATCGGATCGCGTACTTCGAGCATCCCCGGAAGTGGGACGACCGAGGCTCGGTGAACATCGTCGACCTCGCCGGAAACAACTTCGTGCTCTCGGAAGGCTACTGGAGCGAACGGGGGCTCGCGTGGTCGCCGAACGGCGAGGAGGTTCTGTTTTCCGCGAGCCTCAGCGGCGGCAGCTTCACCGTCTACGCCGTGACGCTGTCCGGCAGGAGGCGCATCGCCTACCAGGCGCCCGGCGGGCTCACGATCCAGGACGTGGCTCGCGACGGACGCTGGCTCGCCACCCGCTTGGACTACCGCTATGCAGCGATGGTCCATACTCCCGGCAACGCCGCAGATCGAGACGAAGATCGAGACCTCTCGTGGCTCAACACATCGCATGCGCGCGCGCTCTCCCAGGACGGGCATACGCTTCTGTTCGCCGAGACCGCGCTCGGAACCAACTACGCCGTGTGCCTGCGGAAGACAGATGGCTCGCCCGTGGTGCGCCTCGGGGAGGGATGGCCCGCAGACCTGTCCGCCGACGGCAAGTTGGCGCTCGCCGTGGTCCAATCCCGTCCGCCGCAGCTCGTGATCTATCCCACTGGGGCTGGCGAGACGCAGCGACTCAAACGGGGCGAGATTGAGAACTACGTGACCGCCCAGTGGTTCCGGGACGGCAAGAGCGTGCTCATCAACGGCAACGAGCCCGGGAAAAGCACGCGTTTTTACGTGCAAGAGGTGGGCGGGGCCGCGGCGCGGCCGGTGACTCCGGAAGGCACCCGCGACGGGTGGCTCTCCGCGGACGGGAAACTCGTTCTGGCGCGGGGGCCCGACGGGAAATATTCCGTCTACCCGATCTCGGGTGGAGAGCCGCGGCCCGTGCCGGGGCTCACTGAGGCGGACGTCCTTGCCCAGTGGAGCGCGGACGGGCGGGCGGCGCTGGTCTATCGCCGTGCCGAGATTCCCTGCCGCCTGGAACGCGTCGACCTCGCGAGCGGACACCGGACGCTATTCAAGGAGTTCGCGCCGGCCGACCGCACCGGACTCCTGTCCATGCGAGAGATCTTCGTCACTGACGACCTGCGATCGTACGCGTACACGGCCTACTACCAGGTGTCGAGCCTGTTCATATCGGAGGGCAGGCAATGACATGAGCACTCCGCATCCGACGCCATGTACCGCCGCCGACGGACCTTTTGCTTACCTTCAAGACGAGCTAACTTGGTTCACAGTCGTGCGGTAAGGCTCTCCGCACCAAGCCCAACACCAGCGTAAAACCAACTAACAGTGGAGAGTCGATCAGTTTACGATTTCCAGATCTAATTCGAGCCACCATGCGATAACTCCCGGCTGGTCGGCTACATTGGGACATGCGGATCGGTACCGACAAGTCGGCTTGTTGCCAGCAATCGGTCTGTCACTGCTAGCGCGTTTATCAGGACTTGGGGCGACGCCCGCATGGGCTACAGGCCGCGAGCACATACAACGGGATGGATCAAAGGGTGTAGTGGCACAACGCTGAAAACAAATGACCGTATCAACGACTAGTTCGAACCTCGGCCGTCATGTGTTTGGAGTGGCGGCTTTGGCCTTTGGCCTCATCACGCTGGCCTGGCATGACTACAACGACTGGCATCAACTGCGCTACATTGTCTACGCCGCCGCCGCTGCCCAGATCTTCGGCGGCGCTGTGATTCAGGTCCGTCGGATCGCGCAAACGGGTGCATCCGTCCTTGGTGCGGCTTATCTTGTCTTCGCCTTACTGTGCGTGCCACGAATCGTCGCTGCACCCCAGATCTACAATAGCTGGGGCAACTTCTTCGAGCAGTTCTCTCTCGTGACCGGAGCGGCGATCGTTTATGCGCGCTTGTCATCGGCATGGTCACCGGAAACGCTTCATCGGATCGGCCGCATTCTTTTGGGCATCTGTGCCGCTTCCTTTACCCTCGAACAGGCGATTTATCTTGGCGCTACCGCCAATCTTGTTCCGAAGTGGGTCCCGCCAAGTCAGATGTTTTGGGCGGTAACGACGACTGTTTTGTTCGCACTCGCGGCTGTGGCTCTTCTTGCGAATCGAATGGCGCTTCTCGCGACTCGCCTACTGACAGTGATGGTCGTGAGCTTTGGGCTACTCGTGTGGGTACCGTTGATTCTTTCGGATCCCCACAATCATACGAATTGGAGCGAAAACGCCGAGACCTTCGCGATTGCCGGAGCAGCATGGATTCTCGCTGATCTCCTCGGCGAGTATCGGCCTCAATGACCATTTCCCGCGATGACGTTTTCGAGCGTACTAACCCCTGCACGCCGAGATGTAAGCGTCTAAGTGCCAAATCCTCCCTCGGCGATTTGTAGATTGAGGGCCACACGTTCTCCATTGATTAGTACGTACCCGCGTCCAAAGGTCGCTGGCCAGTGCAATCGTACTTCTCGTACATGGTCGTCGAAAGCCGTGGCTGCCAGTTTGTACCATGATCCCGCGGCAGAAGCCGGCGCCGAGAAGAAATAGAACAGGGCCGAGCAACCGGCCTACTTTTCTGCATAGACCATTCCGGAAGCATGATACGGGGGATCGGACACAAGGCGAATGTACGAAATCAGCGCCTCGATCTCTGTCTTGCTCAGGGTGTAACCGTACGGCGGCATCAGTGCGGACTTGTTGAGCGCGGGTCCGCCGTGGCTGATGATGGCTGTCAGATCGGCATCACTCAATTTGTTGAGTGTGTCACCCTCGGTGAACGGGTGCGGCTTGACCTCAAGATTGTCGTAATTGGAAACGCGCTCGGGAGTGGACTCCGGATCGTGGCAACGAGCGCAATACTTGTTGTCGAGCTGAAACCCAAGCTCCTGCTGGTATCCCAAGGCAATTTCTTCGATCTTCAGTTCGACTGGTTTCTGCGTCTTCGCAAGTGTGTGCGCGATGAGTTGATATCGGCCTGCCATGCCGCCCAGAGCGACGTTCGTGCTGAGCTGTCCGCTGGAATCGGTGAGGCCGCTCGGAGGGTCGAAGCTGACGCCCGCGGGTCCGCTGAAATCGACCAGTGCTCCGGTAACGGCGTTCCCTTGTTCGTCGTTGACCTGAACGACCAGGGGCTGAGCGAGAACCGAGCCGGTCGCGCCGATCTGCTTGCCTCCGCTCGACTCCACCAGGGCGGCGCCAAATCCTGTGGGTTTTAGAGGAGAGGCTGGCCCCGGCTTGCGTGTGCACCCTGCACTCATGAGAATGAGGAGGACGACGAAAAGTGTCCGCGAATGTCGGCTCATTATTTCTTCGCCTCCTGCTTGCTGGGGCCCTTCTGCGTCATCAGGAATGCGGTCAGAGCGCGGGCATCTTCGTCGTTCATGTTGCGGTTTGGTTCGATGGCGCCGGGCCGCATGGTTTGCGGGTCCTTCAGCCACTGGTAAATCCACGCCGCATTCAGGCGCAAGCCTACTTGCGTGAGCGTTGGTCCGACGTAGCCTTTGTCGACCTTGGTATCGACGATGTGGCAACCCTGGCAGGCATACTTGGAATAGAAAAGCTGTTTCCCCTGCTCCACCTGATTCGGCGGATACCCGCTGGCCGGCATCGAGTCGCGGTCGAATGCCGGAGTCTGATAGACGGTCATGATGTAATCCGTCAGTTCCTTCGCGTCGTCGTCGGAAAGATTGAACCTCGGCATGCGGCGGATCAGGGCCGGACGCAATGTGCCAGGGCTCTTCAGGAATGCCAGCAGCCACTGCCGCTGCACCGAACTGCCTTCCCAGGTCAGGTCGGGAGCCATGTCGCCGCCGCGACCGTTAATGGCGTGGCAACTGAAGCAAGCCAGGTCCGCCATGAGTTGTCCGGCCTTGCCCGCGGGTTCGTAATTCGACGGCGGCTTCGCCGGAACGGTCAGTGCCAGTGGCAAGTCATGGGCCCGGTCGGTGAGCGAGAGCAGCGCGGTCGTCAACGCATCAATCTGCGCGGGCGCGAGGCTGAACTGCGGCATCTTCAGTGCCGCTCCAAACGAACGCGGTTGCCGGATCTTGGCCGCAATGTAATCCGGTATAGCGTGCGCCATTCCAGGCAGAAAAATAATCTGCGTCAACGGCTTGCTCCCGATGCGGGTCAGTTCCGGAGCAAAGTTATCCGGCTTCTTGATGCCGCTGATCTCGTGGCATGAGGCGCAGCCGTATTCGGTGACCAGAAGCTTGCCGTGCGCAATCTGCTCCGGCGTGGCGGCGTCAAGATGCACATTGGCCAGCAGATCGGAATCCGTCTTGTTGCCTAGAAAGGCAGTCAGCAGGGAGAGTTGCGGATCGGTGAAACGGTAGTGCGGCATGGCCGTTCCGGAATCGTAGACACGCGGATTGCGCAACCATGCCCGCAACCATTCCGGCTTCACCTTATTGCCGATCCGGGTCAGTTCCGGACCGACATCGCCTCCCACCACATTTCCGGCAGCATTCTGCACGGCATGGCAGGAGGCGCAGAATGACTCGCCGTACAAACTGGCTCCAGCTGCCGGATCTGGCGCCTTCTGGTCTTTACCGGCTGGGCTGACCGGTGCCGTGTCTCCAACGATCGGTGTGCTGTTGGCGATAAGGAAAGCCGAAATATCGCGCGCGTCCGGATCGCTCAACTTGAAATTCGGCATGGTCGCGGTGACGGCGTAGGCCTGAGGATCCTTCAACCATGCATAAATCCACTCTCGTGTGGTCTTGTCGGCGATGTGCCCAAGCGAAGGCGGATCATCGGTCGGCTTGATCGCGCTGCCATCGGGTAGTTTGATGGTATGGCAATGCACACAGCCATAACGGCCCAGCAAATTGCGTCCCACGTTCAGTTGCGGTGTACCGGTCAGAGGATCGCGATGGCATTGCCCGCAGGAAGATTGTACGTACCGTGCCGGCAAAGTCGGCTGCTCCCATGCCTCCGTGCTGCTGTGGGCTTGCTCGACTGTGGTCGCAGGGCCTTGCCCGCGGTGACACATCACGCAGCCGAACTGGTCAAGCGTGTGCGGGATTACCGGATGCCGGCGGAAGGGCTGGGGAAGGTTGGCATCGGCCAGGCTCGTTTCTTTCAATCCGGCGTGGCAGGTGGTGCAGCGATCTACGACTCCGAGTTGAGGAATCCATATCTGCTGGATGCCGTCGTGGAAATGGCGCTGCAGGGTTACCGCTTCTCCCCGGCTCCGAATCAGCGCCAAGTACTGATTCTGGTAGTGACGCCATTCACTGAAGTAATTCTTGGCCGGCGCAATGGCCAGCGAAATCAATAACAGCAGACTGACCACGCCGAAAGCGCGCACCGGATCGCCGAACCATCTCTGCCACAACGACTGCCACAGGGAAGATAACGCGTTCTTCAATTAGCTCCTCCAGGGCAACACCCAGGACCAACCCGGGCCGCGAAAGAAAGTGCCAACCGCCGTGAGCACGACCAGTTCGAACAGAAACCAGGTCATGATCCAGTATGAAAGTGGTTTGCCGGCCAGATAACGCCGGAAAGCCGAAGTCGACTGTGGAGAACTTTGCGCCGCCAGCACCATCAGCCCGGCGACGATCAGGGTCGGCACCAATGCCACGTACACATCAAACAGCAACAAGAACAGACAAAGCGCAGCCGCAGCCAGATAAAAAATGAGCAAGCGACGCTTGCGATCCTTCAGGAACAAACCTTCGGCCTCAACGTTGATGTTGAAATACGGAATCACAATCAGCGCGATCACCACCAGAGTCGGAACCAGCACACCCGCAACCACCGGGGGAAAGTAGTGCAGCATTTCCTGCAAGCCAAGGAAGTACCACGGCGCCTTGGCGGGGTTGGGCGTATGCGAAGGATCGGCAATGCCCTCCAGGGGAGCATTGAACAGAAGAGACACGCAGGCCAACGCGATCGCAAGCACCTCGATGGCGACGATGGCGCGGAAGAGGACTTCCGGATACGTTTGCACCTGATCTTCGTCGGTGACCTTGACCTGCGCCGAAGTGCGCCGGGTGACGAAGACAACACGCGTCGGCGACTTGCGGGCATTCGAGCCCATGCCGGCGATGAAATCTTTCGGATCGGTCGTCTTATCGCGAATCGGATCGGTCATTGGCTATTGCGCCCCCTTCGCGGCGGCTGGGATCGGTTCAGCCGCGACCCTTCTTGGTTCGCTTTGGTGAGCGTAGAGGCCGCCATCCTTGCGAATGCGCCAGAAGTGCACTGCGACAAAAAGGATCGCCACCAGGGGCAGAATCATGCAGTGCAGCACGTAAAAGCGCAGCAGAGCGTTGGCGTTCACCACATTGCCGCCGAGCATGAGGAAGTGAACCTTGTTGCCCATCACGGGGACGGCGGATGCGATATTGGAACCCACCGTAATTGCCCAAAAAGCCAACTGATCCCAAGGCAGCAGATAGCCCGTATAGCTAAGCAGCAGCGTAATCAGCAGCAGGATGACTCCAATGACCCAATTGAACTCGCGTGGCGGCCGGTAGGCGCCGCGGTAAAACTCCTTGAAGAGATGCGCGAACACCAAGAAGACCATGGCATGCGCGGACCAGCGGTGCAGGTTGCGTAGAAATAGGCCGGAGGAAACAACAAACTGCAGATCCTTCGTGTCGGCATAGGCCTGCGGCACCGAGGGATGGTAATAGAACATCAGCGGAATGCCAGTGACGACCAATATGAGAAACGTTCCGAAGGTCAGGGTGCCCAGATACCAGGTCGTGCTGAAGCTGAGCATTCGGGTCCGCACCTTGGTGGAGAAAAGGTGCAGGAATACGTTCTGCTGCACCGCGAGCGCCCGGCGCAGAGTACTCGATCCGGTCCCGCTGCGGAACACTGAACGCCAGACCCGTGTGCCGCGTAGTTCCTCGAAATAGTCCGTGATTGTTTTCGCCACGCTCACACCCTCACAAACTGCATGGGACGAATAGTGATGGAACGGTCGACCATCAGATCACCCTCGTCGCTGATCGAGGTCTGCAGCCAGGGTAGCGGCTTGGGAGCAGGGCCTTCAATCTTGACCCCGTAACGCGTGAACTTGCTGCCATGGCAAGGGCAAGCGATGATTCCCAACTCAGGTTTCCATGCGGTCAGGCAGCCGAGGTGGGTACAGACGGCACTCAGCGCAAAAAAACCTTCTTGAGCATGGATGAGATAAATCCCTGCGTTCACGTCCATCGTCACCGAATCGACCGCATAATTTTCCGGCTTGCCTGCGTTGACAATGGGGGAAGGCTCGTACAAAACATTGGGCGAGAGAAACTGGTAGGAGAATGCCGCCGTACCGGCGGCGGCGATACTCAACGATCCTAATCCCAGCTTCACGAAAAAAGCGCGGCGGTCGAACTCGTTGCCTGGTTCCGAGCGCTGTTCGGAACTATGTTCCGCCGGCGTGTTCTTTTTTTCTTCGGACATCGGTTTTCCTCGAACGCTTACTTCGGGCCTCCAGCCGTAACCGGCGATTTGGGTCTGAGTGGTCCATCGATGGCTTCCACCGAAATCAATCCCGTCGGCTCGGCGGAATCCAGGTTGTATGACTCCATGGTGATAGTGCCGACGGGACAGCGCGCGGCGCAGAGCCCGCAGCGAATACAGCGAGTCTCGTCTTTCAGCATGGCTGACCCGGTCACGATGCCGAGTTCGTCGGCCGCGACTTCGTCGAGCTCCACGCCAAACAATTCCTGATTCTCTCGAATCTGCTGCACCGCATCGGGCTCGAACTGGATGCGATCCAGGGATACGAGCGACAAGCAGTTCTCCGGGCACACATCCACGCAACCGCCGCATAGGATGCACATGCTCCCGTCTTCGGGGCTGCCCTCGAAGACCGTGTTTACCCAGCAGTGCAGGCAACGCTGGGCTTCTTCCATCGCCGACTGCGCGTCGTAGCCGACTTCGACTTCGGTCACTCCGGTACGGCGCTCCAGCGGCAACATGGGTATGGGCGGGCGAACCAGGTCCAACAACTCCAGCGGCATGCTGTGGCGCTTAAAGACCTCGACCTCGACGATGGGATCCGGATGTCTCTGACCACGCAAGAACTCATCAATGCCGACCGCAGCGCGCTTGCCGTCAGCCACGCTATCGATGATCAGACGCGGGCCGAACACGCAGTCCCCACCGCCAAAGATTCCGTCCGCCGAGGTCATCAGCGTTCGCGGGTTCACGGCGATCAGCCCACGGGGAGAAAGTTCCACGCCGTCTGCAGGTTTGAGAAAGTCCAGGTTCGGCGCCTGGCCGACCGCCATGATAATGGTGTCGCACTCCAGTTGCGTTTCACTGCCCTCATAGAACGCAGGATTGAAGCGCTTGTTCTGATCGAAGACCCATTTCGTCTTCAGCGTCTCGAGCGCCACAACTTTGCCATCTTTGCCAATCATGCGCTTGGGGCCCAAGCCGGGATGCATAACGATGCCTTCCGTTTCAGCCTCTTCGATCTCTTCCAGCGCCGCCGGCATTTCTTCGCGTTTTTCCAGGCAGACGAGATGTACTTCCTGCGCTCCCAAGCGCAGCGCAGAGAGTGATACGTCCACCATTTCTTTCGTGGCCACGGCACTTACATTCTCCAGCGAAGGCTCCAGGTCTTCTACTCCGGCGACATGCTGCCGGACCACTTCGCGAGCCGCCGAACGCGCCACGTCCATTGCCACGTTGCCGCCGCCGATCACAATCACCTTTTTGCCAATGGTGAACTTGTAACCGAGATTCACGTTGAGCAGAAAATCAATGCCCTTGTAAACACCATCCAGGTCAACCCCCGGAATGGTCAGATCGCGGCTGCGATGCGCGCCCACGGCGATCAGCACGGCATCGAAGCCCTGATGGCGCAGGTCGGAAACCATGAAGTCGCGCCCGGCCGCCTGATTGAGCTTGAGAGTGATGTCGCCGGTCGCAAGAATTTCTCGCACCTGCGCCTCCACCACGTCACGAGGCAAGCGGTATTCGGGAATGCCGAGGTAAAGCATTCCGCCGGCCACAGGAGCGGCTTCGAATATCGTGACCGAGTAGCCCATGAGAGCCAGGTCATGTGCCGCCGAGAGTCCGACCGGGCCGCCGCCGACCACGGCGACTTTGAAGGGCAGCTTGTTCTGTCCCCGTCCCGCGTTGATGTCAACCGGACGCTTCGATTCAGGGCCGTGCCGCTCCGCCAGAAAGCGCTTGAGCGCCCGTATTGCGATGGGGCGATCGATATCCCCACGACGACAGGCAGTCTCACAGGGATGCGCACAGACCCGGCCGCAGATACTCGCCAGCGGGTTGGGATCGCGGGCAAACTTGTACGCTTCCTCAAATCGCCCTTCCGCAATGAGCGCGACATACCGGCCCGCGTTCGTGTGGGCTGGACAAGCCATCATGCAGGGAAAGTTGGTGTTCAACCAATCCCTATCGACTTTCTTGTCTTTGAACCGCTTCAGCAAGATGGCAATCCCCAGTGCGTTCGTCTAGTGGAAAGCATTCTACCCGAAGTGGCGGGGGGCGGACGTGCCGCCCGCTCCTTGTTGTCCTATTTGCTCAGTGTGAAGTCTGCTTTGCCACCGCCCGCCACAGCGACCGGCTTGGACTGGTTCTTGGCGCCTTCATGCCACGCGGTTACGGTGTAGCTGCCGTCGGGAACGTCTTTGATCTTGTAATTGCCGCTGTCGTCGGTTTCGGCAAAATAGGGAGTTGGGCTGACAATGATATATCCTGCCATTTCCGGGTGTACATTGCAGAGCAGTGCCACGGCGCCCACCTTATCGAATGTAAAGGGACGCTTTTCACCCTTGGGCCACGTCCCGAGATTGTGTCCTGCCTTTTTGTCGCCGGCGATAGCAGTCCAGAAGACGTTGTGTTGCACATTATCGCTGTTCAGGAACTCCACGGTTGTGCCCTGTTGTACAGCCATGATGTGCGGCACAAAGACCAGTCCCTTTTGATCCATGACCGGGTGCTCTTTGGGAGCGGGAAACGTTTTGCCCGCAATGGCGTCGACGTAAACCACCGACTGGCCCTTCATGCCAGTAACTTTTCCCTCGATATCGCCGGCCCACGCTGCGATGCACAACCCGGCTGTCATTACCGCCAATATGAATCCCTTGTGTCTCATTGCGTTGTTCTCCTTTGCATTTGTGATTGGTAATTGCTCATGTGCGTGTCAGAAAAGGAATTTCGCATCCAGATAAACGGTATTGTTGGCGCTCGCGTTGCGACCTGAGCCATCGTAGTTGTTTGCGGCGCCATTGAAGCGCGTATATCCGGTATATTGGGCGGCGAGCTGCAGATTCTGCCACGGCCAATACGACACGTTTGCGATATATCCAGCGCTTCTCGGGTCGCCATTGGCACTGCCGGTAGCTAGCGAATACAGGGTGGTATCGGCCGTGCCCTGGGTAATGAACCAACCGAATGAGCCCGAGTAGCGATTGCCGAAATGGAATTCGGCGTTGGACATAAAAGTGTTGAGATGGTGCCCGCCCTGTGATGCCAACGGACCCCCAGCACTGGAGGGGACACTGGCGCTGGATGACAAATTGGAGTTTTCGCGGATATACGTGCCTCGCAGCGATAGCACATCCTTCCTGAATAATGTCCGATCATACTGAGTGTCGAAGGCCCAATCCGTGTACCCATCATAGAGGTCATTTGTCCCGCTATTTATCGCGCTGTTGGTGCTCTTCATGTGCATTCCATAGCTGCCGATCTCAAACTGCGTCGTCCCGGTCGATTCCTGCCAAGCGACACGCCAGTAGGGCGCAACCCCGACGATGTTGTGTGTAAAGCCAATTCCTGGATTCGGCTGAGGACCGCCGACGTGGTCCGAACGATAAAGCTCCAGGTTCAGATACAGATGATCGTTCCACATCGCGTAGCCCCCGAATCCGGCAACGTCCTGGGCCAAACCACCATTAATGATGGGGGTGGCGGTGGGAGTAGGTGCAACATTGCTGGCAATCCATGGGTATCCCCATGCAGGCGTACTATTCCACAGGTCCTCCACGGTCGGATTGTTGTTGAGGTCCAAGCCGTAAACCAGTTCCTTGCCGCTCATCTTAGTCTTATTCGCGTAGCGGATATCTGTATTATCGCTGGTGAAATGGTCGGCTTGGGTTTCGTAAGTGACTTGAAGAAAGCTGCCTACGTTGCTTGTCCATGCCCCAGCCAGAAAGAGCGATATATCTTGAGGCAGTTGCAAACTACCATTCTGGGTCGCCGGCACCGGTGAATTGGTGTTGGTAAATGAGGCCTCAAACATTACGGAAAGAGGCAGCGAAGCCAGAAGATTAAGCGCTGCGTGCGATTTGCTTCCATCCGATGTCACGGTTTTGGTCTGATCCCCTCTGTCAACGTAACCCAGCAGCTTGAACCTTCGTCCGCCAGGGTTGAGTTCCGGAGGCGTGTAATGGCAGCCACTGCACGCCAAGCCCGTTTGCCGCGCATAGCTTGGAACCGCCAACGCGCTGGGCGGATTCAATGCAGAAATAAAGAGCAGAACCATGATAGGAACTGTCGCAAGCAAAAAGACCGCCACCTTTTTTATTTGGAATCTCATTTTTGTCATCGAAAATAGCGCTGATTGTTGCCGTATATCCATTTGATCGCCTCCCTGGCGGCCCGAAGGTTCAGGTCGTTGGCCCCACTTTCTTATTAAGACGCTACTCATTCGTTAGTCAGGCAAATAGTGACTTTCGAGGTTCGCCTGCTCGTCGATTTCGAGGCCTGTTGCACCTGTTCCGCCTGAGCGACGATCTCGACACTCAGGGCGGGTGGTACTGCCTCAGCGGCACCTGTTGCGTGGCGAGCAGATGGGTGAGATTCCAGTTGGCGGATTCTGCCTCTTGAGCGACCTTCTCTTAGATCTTCCGGTGCGCGCGCTCCTTCGCTCTGAGTCTCTTCGAGTACCTTCCGGAGACGAGCCATGGCCTCATGAATTGCCTGACTGGCGGCAGTTGGTTCGGGAGGAGGTGTGAACGGGCCGGGGCAGAACTTCGGGTCAGGTGCGATAGAACCAGATAGCAATCCTACTGCATTTCGATCCAAGATTTCGCTACTTTCGGTACTGATTTCATTTAGGGTTGCTCAGTTAAGTTTGGGATGAGCGCAGGTTGGGGTTCAAATCTCCAAAACGTTCCTTTGGGCGGCACCGCCAGAATCAGAGCCGCCCAGAAGATTTCAGTTATTTCGCTGCATCGATTCGATGTACCTATTTAGGTTGTTGATACGCAACTGCACTTCGGAGGAATGTCCCAGGCTCATGCCCCAGAAGAGTTCGCCCCAAACCGGCATCTCCTTCGAGCCGTGTGCCGGCAAGAGTTCGTCACCCACTATCGCGCTTCTAACGCTATCGTAGGGATAATTGTTTTCGTTCTTTCTGGCCAGAATCGTGAGATCCGGTGGTGGGACTTTTAGCGCCTCAGCCGCTGGACCGTTTCCATTGCCTGCCTTGCCGTGGCAAACGGCGCAATATGCGGTGTACATCTCTTGGCCCGACGCAGGCGACGTCGGCTGCACCGGCACATACTTGATCTGCTTTTGCTGAGATTCACCCAATGCGGCAAGACCAAGGATGAGAACAAAGAGTGAAAAGACTCTGCGAATGGACATCGCTTCCTCCTTTCCCCGCGGCTATACGAGACACGGTATTTAAGGCTTGACTTCGGGAGTTCTGTGAAGGATCCCCATCTCTCTACATTCATTATCCGCCTTTTACGGGTGTCTAGCGCAAATTAGTAGCGGCGCATAACTTATTGCTAACAAAAGGATTGGCCGTTGAAAAAGCGCCTTCATTCAGGGACATCCGAAACCATGGCATTCTGATGGTCCAGTCGCCTCTCGGGCAGATTTATGCCCCCACTGTCGCCCCACATGTTGCAACAACGCGATGTCATCTTTGGCCGGGCTCTGGGTGCTTATCCGGCCCTGAGCGATCGGTGGCAACCGGGCGAGGCCCCGTCCACTCGCGGAAGCGAACAAACCACATCTGGCCCCGTCACGTTGATGTGTGACGTGCGTCATCGCATCGCCGGGGAATGAGGGGTAAATTTATAGGTGCAGTGCGGGCGATTGGTGGTGTTATGGTCGCCAAAGGCAGCAATCCATCACGTTCCTCATCGTTACGCCCTCTCAAAGCGAGTAGACTCTTTCGTTTCGAAAATGACCTGACGTTTAGGTCGTCCAACGCCGCGGCTGCGGAGCATTCCTGGCTGGGCCGCTGCTGCTCGTCAACGATGACATTGCATCTCACCGGAGACGACAGCGTGATTCCAGTAGCGCTCCGGGAACGAGTTCACAACGGCAGCGGTTTCAGGCCATCAATCATTACCTATACGGAGGACACTACAATGAAGCCTCCGCACACAATACCCACTCCGCTCCGGATAACTGACCAAACCGAGACGACTTTCCAACCAGACTCTCGGTGGAGGAGGCGAGCATGTCCGACAATTTGAAGATACTCATAATCGATGATGATCAGGACTACAGAGCATCGGCCAGATCTCTTCTTGAGAGCCACGGCTATGTGGTGGTCGAGGCGGACTCCGGAAGAGAGGGCTTGCGCAAAGTGGTTGAGCAAAAGCCGGATATCATCGTCCTCGACATAATGATGGAGTGCGACACGGAAGGGTACGGAGTCACTCAGGCGATTAAGTACCAGGATGCGTACGCTGACTATCGGAATATTCCGATTGTAATGGTTTCTTCCATTGATCTAACTCCGGATGAACGATTTCCAATGGCCGGCGAGTTAGACATGATCCGCCCTGACTTCTACCTAACCAAGCCACTCGACATCCCCAAGTTTCTGGAGGTTGTGCAAAGGGCTGCGGCGCATTGCCCCTCGCATAGGGAAGCATAGTCCTGATCCTCGATACTTTTCTCACCCAACCCGGGTCGGAGAAAGTAGCATGAGCGAAACGGCGGAGCAAGAGACAATCGTTGTCATAGACGATGATTACGCCATGCGGCTGTCCTGCCGGAAGATCCTGTCCAAAATGGGATTCCGGGTGGAAGCATTCGAGGACGGAGGCCAGGGGCTGGAAGGTGTAACGACGTTGAAGCCCAGTCTAGTCCTGGTTGATCTCAAGATGCCAGGCATCAGCGGCATGGAGGTCGTTGCCCGGATCCACGAGGTGCGTCCGGAAGTCGTCCTCGTGGTCATTACGGGGTACCCGACGATCGATACCGCCGTGGGTGCAATGCAGCGTGGCGCCTATGACTTCCTCCCCAAGCCCTTCTCTCCAGACGAACTGCGGTTGATCGTTAACCGCGGGTTGGAACACCACCGGCTGTCGCTGGAGATGCAGCGAGGCGAAATGGAGCGTGCGCTCCTCAAACGCCGCTTTATTACCTTTGTCTCCCACCAACTGCAGACCCCGCTGGTGGCAGTCCACCAGTATTTGGATGTTCTGAAACACCTCGATAACACGGAAGGCGCCGCGGCCAAGCGGCAGGAGTGGCTCGACCGTTGCCTCAAAAGGACCGATGAGCTGCAGGCGCTCATCAAGGACTGGCTTAGCTTGGCCAGGATCGAAGGGGAATCCTTTTCCCGACAGTTTGTCAAAGTCGATCTCCAGCGGATCATTGCCGACATCCTGAAGACATACGGAGAAATGGCCGCTACGAATGGCGTTTCCCTCGAAAGCCGGATACCCGAAAACACTTACTTTGTGAGGGGTGATCAGAACTGTCTGACGGTTCTCTTCGACAACTTGATCGTGAATGCCATCAAGTACAACAAGCCGGGTGGCAAGGTCACTTTGTCCGCCGAGGCCTTGGGCGGCGAAGTTGAGATTGCGGTGGCCGACACAGGGGTGGGAATTCCTGAAAAGTACCGTCCCCTCCTCTTCCAGGAGTTCTTTCGCATACAAGGGGAAGGGGACAAGAAGACTCCCGGCACCGGTCTGGGGCTCGCATTTGCCGAAGACTTGTCTCAGAAATGGGAGGAAGCATAAGCGTTGACAGCGAGGTTAATGTCGGATCCACCTTCCGCGTGCGCTTGCTGGAATGCCGCGCACACGCGGAAGGGGAAGAAAAAACGGGGAGTTCAGGATGACCTCAGAAGCGGAAAAGATACTAATTGTGGACGACGACCGTGACTTTGTCGAGGCCCTGTCGGCGTTCTTGGAAGCACACAATTACGTAGTCCTGAGAGCGCACGACGGCAGAGAAGGACTGAAGCTGGCGAAGATGCAGCATCCGGACCTCATCATTATGGACGTCATCATGAACGAAAGAACGGAGGGATTTTTTACCGTTCAGGAAATGCGCCGGACTGTCGAGCTGAAGTCCGTGCCCATCTTCATCCTGAGTTCTCTGTACTCGCAGGTCACGGATTTTGGAATTCCTCCGAACAGCAGTTGGCTTGCGCATGACGAGTTCTTGTCCAAGCCGGTAAACATGCCGGAGCTGCTCGAGAAAATCCAACGCTGCATGGAAGAGCGTCACCGGAACCTTCAAGCTCTGGTCGGGAGAAAGGCGGAAACGTGAAGATTCGGAAACTGCCCAAAGACAAGCTGGACTTTTTTGCTTCGGTCGTCCAGCAGTTCGGGGAAGTGCATGCGCCCGTCGAGCAGGATGGCAAGTACGTATTCCAGCGCCTCAGCAGGTGGTCAGAGGCTCGCCTCGACTACCCTCGGACGATTCTGCCGCCCAAAAAGTACTGTTTCCCTCCGCAGGAAGCGCTTTTCCGCTTTCGGGAGGGTGAGGGCTACGCTCCCTGCACCGAGGGGTTGGACAAACGGGTCATTCTTTTCGGCGTGCACGCTTGCGACATCTATGCCCTCAACATCCTCGACCAGGTTTTTTCCGGAAAATACGACGACCCTTACTACCAGGCGCGCCGGAAGAACGTCGCGATCATCGGGATTGACTGCTGGCCCGATGAACATTGTTTCTGCCGGTCCATGCGCGCTGATTTCGTCGACAAGGGCTTCGATCTCTTCCTAGGCGAACTGGGGGACCATTACCTGACCTTTGTCGGGACCGCTTTGGGCGACGACATGGTCCTGGCTACTGGGCCTCTGTTCCAGGATGTAAGTCAGGAGGACATCGACGAATACAAGCGTCGTTCGACCGGTAAGCGTCAGGGTTTCAAGCTGGACGTTGAGATTCGCGACCTTCCGGAAATCTTCGAGATGGAGTACCGGAGCGAGATCTGGGATGAGTTGGGAGACAAATGCTTGTCCTGTGGAAGCTGCAGCATGGTTTGTCCGACATGTTACTGCTACGACGTAGTGGATGACACGCAGTTAGGTTCCCGTGAAGGACGACGCAATCGCTCTTGGGATTCCTGTCTGTTTGCCACCCACGCCTTGGTAGCCGGCGGAGAGAACTTCCGGAAAGGCCGTGCCAGCCGCATCAAGTACCGCTTTTACCACAAACAGCGAGGGTTCGTGGCCGAATACGGCCGGCCAAGCTGTGTCGGGTGCGGGCGCTGCATCAGCGCGTGCCCGGTGAAGATCGACGTTATCGAAGTCATCGATAAACTGCGGGGAATCCAAAATGCTCCTTGTCGATAGAGTTCCCAGTTATGACGCCGTGCTTAACCGGAATCCTTACCAGCCGCACTTGGCACGGATCGTACGTATATACAGGATGGTTGAGGACAACTATCTGTTCACTCTGCGCTTCTTCGAGGATCATCTGGCCACGACGTTCCGGCATCAGCCCGGCCAATTCGTGATGCTGAGTGTGCCAGGCACCGGCGAGGCGCCCATCTCCATTTCCTCCTCGCCCACTCGGCCGGGAATTCTGGAATTGTGCGTGCGTCGAGCGGGGCGCGTGACGAAAGCTCTCTACCGCATGCATACCAACGATGTGGTGGGGATCCGCGGCCCTTACGGGAATGGCTTTCCCGTCCAAGAGGTCATGGGCAACGACCTGCTGCTCGCCGCTGGTGGCTTGGGGATGGCGCCCCTGCGCTCGTTCCTCTGGTACGCCCTCGACAACCGGGATAAATTCAACCGGATCACCTTGATGTACGGCAGCAAAACCCCCGCGGAAATGCTCTTCCGGGAAGAACTCGTCTCGCTCGTGGATCGTAAAGACATGACGTGCTTGCTGACCGTGGACAGGGACCCGACGGGAACCTGGAAGAACCATGTTGGGCTATTGCCGAAGCTGTTTGACCGCGCGGAGATTGATCCGGCCCGAACCTACGCCGCAGTGTGCGGTCCGCCGGTGGTTTACAAATTCATTCTGGAGCGCCTGTTGGCTCTGGGCTTTCCCAAGGACCGCATCCTGATGTCTCTCGAACGGCGAATGAAGTGTGGGGTGGGAAAGTGCGGGCATTGCGCGGTAGGTTACAAGTATACGTGCTTGCACGGCCCCATTTTTACGTATTGGGACGCGATCAATCTTCCGGAGATGATCTAATGAGCAAAACTACCGTCGGATTATTCGGTCTCACCGGGTGCGCGGGGGATCAACTTGTCATTCTCAATTGCGAAGATCAACTCCTGGATCTGGTGAATGCCATCGATATCCGGGATTTCCTCATGGCGTCATCTGCGAATGATGAAAATTGTGAACTCGACGTGGCGCTGGTGGAAGGCGCGGTGTTGAGCAAACGCGACGAGGAAAAGCTCAAGCAGATTCGCGCACGCTCGAAAGCGCTGATGGCGGTTGGAACCTGCGCGGTCTGGGGTGGAGTTGCAGCGCTGAACCCCGAGGCAGACCGGGCCAAGCTTCTCGAGGAGATCTATGGCAATCAGGGGGCCCAGTATGACAGCCTGCCACCGCGTTCCCTGCGGGAAGTTGTCAAGGTCGATCTGAACCTCACGGGTTGCCCCATCGAAAAAGGGCAGTTTCTGTCGGCCGTGTCCAGCCTGTTGAACGGTGACCCGCCCATCTTCCCGGAGTATCCCGTTTGCACGGAGTGCAGGATGCTCGAGAACAATTGCCTCCTCATCGAAAAGTCGAAAGTCTGCTGCGGTCCGCTTACGGTGGCCGGGTGTGACGCCCGCTGCCCGGAGCTGGGCATCCCGTGCGTGGGTTGCCGCGGCCCGGTCGATGAGGCGAACTTCTCCTCCGCGCTGGCCATGTTCGGGGAGAAGGGCATCCCTCGCGAGAGGATCGCCGCCAAGTTGCGTACCTTCGCGCCCATATCAGGAGATCACTCATGAGCACCAAGATTCAGGTCGAGCATCTGGCTCGGGTCGAAGGTCATGGTGGGATTACGGTGGAGTTGAACGACGACGGCGCTGTCTCGGCGTTCCGCTTCGACATTTTTGAAGGAGCGCGCCTCCTGGAAGGGCTGGTACGGGGCAGGAGTTACGAGGATATATCTCCGATCCTGTCCAGGATTTGCTCGATCTGTTCCGTCGCTCATTCCTTGACCTCGCTCAAAGCCACCGAAAACGCTCTGGGAGTCAAGGTCACGCCCCAGACGGAGTTGCTGCGGGATCTCTTGTACCGGGGCGAAAGCATCCAGAGCCATGCGTTACATCTGTTCTGCCTGGCCGTGCCGGACTATCTGGGTTATCCGAGTGTGACCGCGCTTGCGGCGGACCATCTGGATGCGGTGAAGCTAGGCCTGCGCTTGAAGAAGTTGGGGAACTCCATCCAGGAAACCCTCGGGGGCCGAGCCGTCCACCCGGTCAACGCGATTGTGGGAGGGTTTGGGAAACTTCCCAGCGCGGACTCGCTGGTGGCGTTGCGCGCGGCCCTCATCCAGGGCGTGGCGGATTGCGAGACGACTATAAAGGTGTTGGCCTCCTTGCCCGTCGCCGAATTCTGCCATGCTGACACCGTCTTCGCCGCCCTCTCCTCCCCTGAGAATCATGGTTATTATTCGGGTGATGAAATCATCGTCTCCTCGAATGGGCAGCGGCAGAGCGTGCGCGCCGCCGACTACCGCTCATTGAGCAATGAAAAGGCCGTTCCCGGCTCCCACGCCAAGCACAGTTCGTTTAATGGTAGGCCGTTCATGGTGGGATCCCTGGCTCGACTCACCACCAACGCGCAGGGACTGACAGAGCGCGCCCGAGTGGCCATGGACGATTTGGGACTGCGGCTACCGAGTGACAACCCCATGGACAACAACAAGGCGCAAGCGGTCGAATTGGTTCATGACGTACATGCCGGACTCGCGATTGTGGACCGCCTGCTTCGCGACGGCATTAAAGAAGAACGATGTGTCGCCGTGCGTCCCAAAGCGGGTACCGGCACGGGAGTTACCGAAGCGCCCCGCGGACTGCTCGTTCACAGCTATACCTACGACGACGAAGGTCGAATCATCACGGCGGACGTTATCACCCCTACGGCATTTAACGTTGCCAGCATTGAAAACCACTTCCGCTCTACCGTCGAGCAAAGCGCGAGCAAGGATGTACCCGCTCTCACGAAGAAGCTAGAAATGGTCGCGCGAGCTTACGATCCGTGCATATCGTGCTCCGTGCACCTTCTTCAGAGACGCCCATCGGTTGACGTGTAAGAGCGCCCAATGTGGCAGGACGAGGAGCGGATCGCCCACCTGAGTTTGGGTATCGCAGACTTCGCGGCCGGCACGTTAGAGAAATGCCATGAGGCTCGACTTCTCATTTCGTAGGCTCTCGCTCAGGACGAAGTTGATCTCCGACTACCTGGTCATTCTGGGAATCGGCGGGCTGGCCACATCGCTGCTGGGCTCGTGGATCGTGAGTTCGACGATCATGATGCAGCCCCACCGCGCTGTAGACCACGACTTGGCTATGGCTCGCTCGTTGTATGACCAAAAGCTTGGGAACGTGGAGCAAACGGTTCAGTTGGTTGCGTCCGGAACGGTCATTCAACAGCACCTGCAACAACACCTGGCAGCAGGGGATGGAAGCTCCCTCTTGGCCTATCTGGATTCGATCCGGAAAGACAACAGCCTTGATTTCCTCACCCTCACTGACCCGAAGGGACACGTATCTATGCGGGTCTCTGAACCTCATGGTGCGATGAGTGACGTCTCCTCGATTGGTGTCGTCAGAGCGGCACTTTCCGGGAAGGTAGCCGCGGCTACAGACATCCTATCCGCCGAGATCCTCCACAACATGGATCCTCTTCTCGACTCCAGAGCTTACCTGCCTGCGGGCGAACCTCCTCGAGCCGATTCCCCGGACAAGACGGCGGGGCCATCCGGCCTGGTTATGATTGCCGGCGCCCCGGTGGTCGGGACCGATGGCAGAATCGTGGGTACATTGTGTGGCGGCATCCTTTTGAACCAGAATTTCGAAATCGTGGACCGCATCTGGAAGGTGGTATTTCAGGGAGACCGATTGGGCAACCAGGATATTGGAGTGGTTACGATCTTCCAGGACGATATGCGTGTCTCGACCACCGTCAAAACGACCGGTAGCGTGCGTTGGGTGGGCACGCCATCCCCGGCAGACGTCCGTGAGGATGTTCTCGAGCAGGGGCGCAGTTATCGCGGCCGGATGTTGGCGGCTGGGGAATGGTACGTCAGCGCATATGCCCCTCTGCGTAGTTACGAGGGGCGAATCATCGGGATGCTCGCCGTCGGGCGCTTGGAAAGGGCATACACTTCCACACGCAACCGGGTCATCCTATCGTTTTTCGGCATTGCCACAATTGGCTTCATTGTTATTCTCGGAGTGACTTATCGCGAGATTGGCAAAGTTATGCTTCCTGTGGGCAAGATGGTAGCTGCCACCCGAAACATCGCCGCGGGCCACTTCGATCAGGAAGTTCAGTCGAGTCCACAGCATGGTGAAATCGCCCTTCTGGCCGATTCCTTCAACACCATGCTGAAAAGTCTGCGGCAGATGCGGGGCGACCTCGAGGAGTGGGGACGAACTCTCGAGGAAAAGGTCAATCAGCGCAGCGAAGAACTGTTCACGATGCAGGCGAGGGTCGCCCAGTCGGAAAGGCTGGCTTCGTTAGGTATCCTGGCGGCGGGCGTTGCCCATGAGATCAACAATCCCCTGGGCGCGGTCATGGCACTGACCGCGCTCACCCTCGAGGACCTCAAGGAAGATGATCCCAACCGGGAAAACCTCCAGGAGGTCGTCCGGCAGAGCGAGCGCTGCCGCGATATCGTCAAGGGTTTGCTCCAATTCTCCCGCCATTCCAAGGTCAACCCCGAACTTGCCGACCTCAACACGATCCTCCAAGACACACTGTCTCTTGTTACCAAACAAGCACAATTCCTGAACGTCACCGTGGCCGTCAACTACGATCCGCAGCTTCCTCCCGTCATGGCTGACAAATCCGAGCTTGAGGAAGTGTTCATGAACATCCTCATAAATGCCACTCAGGCCATGCAAGAGAGAGGTACTATCACCATTACCACCCGCCACAGCGCGGCCGACAATTCCGTCGAGGTCCTGATTTCGGACACGGGATGCGGCGTGCCTCCAGATAAGATTGACAAGCTCTTCCACCCCTTTTTCACCACCAAGGAGAGCGGTCAGGGGACGGGTCTCGGCTTGTCCATTGCTTATGGAATCATCACCTCGCATCACGGAAGCATCTCCGTGGAGAGTGAGGTCGGCAAAGGTAGCACCTTTAAGATCCGATTGCCGATTGCTTCCGCCGTCGCCACAGGTCGACCCTCGTGAAATCCCATTTGGTCATTGGTCTTGGCAATCGCCTCATGGGTGATGAAGGAGTCGGCTGGCACGTTATTAACCGGCTCGCTTGTGACCCGAGACTGCCTGAGGACACCGAGCTGCTCTGGTGCGGCACAGATCTCCTCGCCTGCGCTGAACAAATCGAAGGGCGGAGCCGGGTCACTCTCGTTGACGCCCTGCTCGACCCCTCTCAAGTGGGCAGCGTGGCAGTTTTTGGAGATGGAAATGGCCTGCGGGGTCTGGAGGATCGACAGTGGCATGTTCACCATCTTTCCCTGACTCAAGCCATTCACCTACTTAGGATTGTGTCACCGTCCTTGGAGACGGCTCGCCTCAGTCTGGTTGCCATCTGTATCGATTCAGCGCCCATGCAACCTGAGCTTTCACCCGCGCTGGCCGCGAAAATGCCTCAAGTACTGGAGTGTGTCCTCCAGAAGCTGGTCTAAGGGATGGCTGTATTCCTCGGAGTGCATCTTCATTGACGGGACTACGCTGGGTACCAGTCTCCGCGCGTCAGCGGCAAACCAGCCGGCGTTTGCGCGATTGAAGAAGGCGTATGGGGAGAACTATTTGTATGCGGGGTTGGGGACGAAGATGGAACAGTAAGAACGGCGTAGATCCAGGAATGGGAGTGCCATGCGGGCTGATCTGAAATCCGGCCACAGAGCGGATTATGGGTAGTGGCCGAAATGTTCGTGCCGATGCAGTGAAAATGATTTAATGCCTTCAACGCGCATTTCGGCCACTACCGGATTATGAAACGGATTGACACTGTGTGCGGGAAGGCGGAATGATTCGCGGTAAACCAAGGGGATGCTTAGCGATGGATAAACCAGCACTTGTTTCTCTCACTTTCGATGACGGGTTTCGGTGCCAGTTTGAAAAAGCGCTCCCCATTCTCAACAGCCACGACATGCCAGCCACATTTTTCTTGATTGTCAATCAAGACTCAACCCACGACCGTTGGCTGGGTCACACGAATGATTGGTGGAAAATTGATTGGCGCGAAGATGACATCGCACCCGCATTTGGAAAATGTCGCCTCTGCGATCTCGGCACTCTGGACGTGCAACGTGTTGCAAAAGATGGAGGCCGGATTGGGCTGGGAGTCTGCGAATCACTATCGCAATCTCCTGTCCAAAATCTTCACAGTGGCGAAAAAGTGGGGCTATTTCTCTGGAGCCAATCCCGTGGCTGGGGTCGAACTTCCCGAGAAGATAGCCGTACGCGAAAAACACATCCTCACGCTGGAACAGATTTCGCGACTGATGGAAGTGCTTCCCGAACCAGCCCGCACCATGGTGTGGTTGTCCCTGCTCACCGGCTTGCGAATTGGCGAAGTTCTGGGATTGCCCTGGAACAACGTGGATTTTACTTCCGGGCAGATTCGCGTCACGCAAGCCTATTATCGGGGAACGTCGGCTCCCCGAAAACCAAATGCAGCAAACGACTGGTTTCGATTCCGACCGCTCTCAAAACAGATTTACTAAAGCTGCGCGGGAGCGAAAAGCAAGTGGAAGAGGAGTTGGTGTTCCACACTACCAACGGAACACCGTACAACGATTCGAATTTGCTGCATCGGTATCTGAAACCAGCAGGCAAGAAACTTGGTATGCCTTGGCTCAACTGGCACTCTTTGCGGCGGACTCACATCACGCTGTTCCAGGTGGTTGGGGGCTCGCTGCGAGATGCGCAGGCACAGCTCGGTCATTCCAAGATGTCCACCACCCTCGAAATCTACACCCTACCGATTCCCGAGCAGCAGCGCGTGACTGTGGAAAAACTATCCGTTTTGATGGCGAATGATGGCAAATCAGACCAAAACTCGGATGGACTGCCGCTCGCGACTGAGCAGACTCAATAAGATAAATGGTAGGCACGTGGGGACTCGAACCCCAGACCTCTACCGTGTCAAGGTAGCGCTCTAACCAACTGAGCTACGCGCCTACAACAACTTACGAGTTTATCAGGGAACGTTTGGGAACGAAAGCCGCAAGCACCGCCCCAATGACCCCTGATTGTGCTGTCCGCCGATCTTCAGGAATGCTCTGCGCGTACAGGTCCATCGTCAGTCTGCTAGACACAGCTCAGCGGCGTACGCAATCTGTAGTCGCGCGGCTGCCACGAGCTTCGGCAATGTCTTGGGAAGTTTTATGCCAGCATTGCGTGTCAGCTTTCGCTGCTCACCTGTGGCCGTCGCCATACCCCTGTGAAGGTTCGCGACGGCCTCACGTCAACTCATATTTCGGCATCTGTGTTCCTAAACTACACCACCGCTTCTTTTGGTCATTATAGGGGCCGAATCCGCGGTGCCCGGTTCGCTTCTCCTGATGTACTGCATATTTCAATCTCTTGGAGACTCCCCGAGGGTTAATCTGGGGGCCATTTGGGTCCAATAACAGGCGCATGATTTTCAGGAGATCCTGATCGCGCCATCACTTCTGGATTGCCGACAAACCGCCCAGTGACGACGGTTAAAGATAGTCACGACACCAAGCCTTAAAGACCGCGAGGGCCGCGCCCGGCCTGGATACGCAACAGCGCCGCGACGAGTGTGTTGACGTCCTCATAGGTATTGTAAAGAGCCAATGATGGGCGAACCGTGCTCTCGACGCCCATACGCCGCAGAATCGGCTGCGCGCAGTGGTGACCGGCACGGACAGCGATGCCCTCCTGGTTGAGCGCGACACCTACATCCTCGGTTCGAACATCGTCGAGAACGAAAGAGAGCACGCCCGCTTTCTCACGCGCTGTGCCGATCAGCTTCAGGCTTGGTACGGTGAGCAGACCCGCCGTGGCGTAGTTCAGAAGCTCGTGTTCATAGGCAGCAATACTTTCCATGCCGACCTGTTCGACATAGTCGAGCGCGGCGCCGAGCCCAACCGCGTCCGCAATATTGCCGGTGCCCGCTTCAAACCGCGCCGGAGCTACGTTGCAGGTGGTCTTCTCGAAGGTGACATCCACAATCATGTTGCCGCCGCCTTTGTCGCAGGTGCGCAGGACTACGTACTGATCGCGGCGTTGACGCCTGTGTCTGGGGTTGGGAGCAAAATTGCATTTGGGGACTCTAGTTCTTGCAACATCGACAGTAACAACTGGTTCAGGGAGCGACACCCGCGACACCATGTACTACGACATTCCAGTCACACTTTGGGACGAGGTCGATGAGCTGGAGTTCTTCGTTCAGCGGCATCTCGATAGCAGACTCGATGCGGCGTCTTTGAAAGCTCGGCGTGTCCCGTTCGGTTGCTATGAACAACGCAAAGACGGCGCCTACATGCTGCGCATCCGTTGCCTGGAGGCGCGCTCACACCGACTCAATTACGCACCCCGTAAAGATTGGCCTTCTTGATTCCCACACATGGCGTTAGAAAATGTGTAGTTTTCTAATCCAAGTTGTTCCTTTTGGCCCGGAAGTTCAGCAGTGGCCAAATAGCGCCCTTCACGTATCACATTGTGATGTAAATCACAGTACTCAGTGAGAATTGTCACAGACAGGTTGTGACGAATGTCATATTATCTTGCCCGCCGATTGCAAAGACTCCAGTAAAACGGGTGCGTGCGGATGGATCGTTTGCGGAATGCGGTTCCCTCAGCTTTAAGTGATCTCTTGCTGAAGGAATCGCACGGGTGTTTTGCCGCTCGCATTTCCGGTGGTTGGTTTTCTCCGCTTGCGCTCTCGCACTACCTGCCTTTCCCCCGACACGTTCATTAACCAACCGCCCATCAAGCGGGCGGAGAGCTAGTTTGCGTACTTAGTAAAGATCGAGATCATGAATAACGAGGAGAAGAACTCAATGAAAGCGGGATTCAAAGTCGTAGCGTTGGCCTCAGCAATTCTGGTGGTCGGATTCGTTTTGTTGTATTCGGGAAGAAGCGTAAGTGCAGCTTCTACAGTTCAGATCACAGGTAGCGTCAAACTTGACGGCGCCGCTCCACACCAGAAACCGATTGACATGGCGAAGGAGCCGAGTTGCGCCGCGGTTCACAAGGACAAGCCGATCACCACAGAAGGCGTGGTTGCCGGAGCGAACGGAGGGCTGGCGAATGTTGTCGTCTATATCACCCAGGGCCTGACCGGTAACGAGCCCGTTTCCACGCAATCGGTCGAGATGAACCAAAAAGGTTGTCAGTACGTCCCGCATGTCGTGGCGGTCGATGCGGGTCAGCACATAAAGATAGTGAATAGCGACCAAACTTCGCACAACATTTACTCGCAATCCACAAAAAATCCCGCGTGGAACAAGTCGCAGCTGGCGGGGGCCTCGCCTCTGGACGTGACATGGGCCAACGAGGAAGTCGCCATTCTCGTCAAGTGCAACGTTCATCCTTGGATGCAC
>Ga0074045_10000666_pt1 | contig 33552 bp, 25 predicted proteins | sample BogForMeECP23OM2_FD_94442 | JGI IMG/M metagenome (GOLD analysis project Ga0074045, IMG submission 94442) | Bog forest soil microbial communities from Calvert Island, British Columbia, Canada - Bog Forest MetaG ECP23OM2 | ecosystem: Environmental > Terrestrial > Soil > Wetlands ...
ACGAGGATCGACGGCAGGTGATCCTCGTGGAACAGCTCCTTCTGGTCGTCGCCGAGGATGATCAGCGCGTCGAGTTCGGCGCGGCGCACACTTTGCTTCAACCGCTCGACCGCCGCCCGGGCCTCGTCGTGGCGCGCGGCAAAGCGCTCCGGCGTCAATTCCGGCAGCGCTCTCGGATCGGCGCGTGTCAGCAATTCCTCGTAGGTGGTCGGGTCGCCCTCCTTGTCGAGAAAGTCCCGCACCCCGTCGCGGTCGATAAAGCTCGGCCAGTCCTTGGCCGGGGTATTCAGCATCGGGGTGTGCGATGTGGCAATCCCGAGGACGATCTTGGCCATGACGGTTGCTCCTCCCATGCTGCGCGGCCGTAGCGGCCATTCGAGAGCGTATTGTCGGGCAGCCGACCCGTCAACCTTGTGGGCGCAACGTCGGATCCTGCGGTTAGCTTGATCCAGATCGATTTGTCGAAACGCCAACCCCGTCATCTTGATCGACGAGACGACCAATCTCCCCCGAACCGGACGTCTTTCTGCCGAAATCCCGGTTCCCCCAGCCGGGGTTTCACTAGAATCCGAGCACGGGCCGCGGTCGTCATCGCGTTTGTGCCGATCCGGGCCTGATCCTATAACAGGGGGGGACAGGCCGTTACCGATCGGGGATTGTCGAATGATCGATATCGCGAGCACGACGAAATTCATCGATCAGTGCTGGGGCGACGAGATCATCCCGACCCTGGTCGAATACATCAAGATCCCCAACAAATCGCCGTCCTTCGATCCGGATTGGGCGACCCACGGCTATATGGAGAACGCGGTGGCGCTGTTCGAGCGCTGGGCGCGAGCGAAGCTCTCTTCCCTTCCGGGTGCCTCCCTCGAAGTCGTCAGGCTGCCGGGGCGCACGCCGGTCATCGTTATCGACGTGCCGGGCGAAGGCGGGGACACCGTGTTGCTCTACGGCCATCTCGACAAGCAGCCGGAGATGGTCGGATGGGCGGACGGGTACGGTCCCTGGCTTCCACGCCTCGAAGGCGACAAGCTCTACGGCCGCGGCGGGGCCGACGACGGATACGCGATGTTCGGCGCGCTGAGCGCGCTCTTGGCATTGCGCGAGCAAGGGGTGCCTCACGCGCGTTGCGTCGTCCTGATCGAGGCCTGCGAAGAATCCGGCAGCTACGATCTGCCCTATTACATCGATCACCTCGCCCAAAGGATCGGCAGCCCGTCACTGGTGGTGTGTCTCGATTCCGGGTGCGGCAACTACGATCAACTCTGGATGACCACGTCATTACGCGGCATCGCGTCGGGCACGTTGACGGTCCAGGTGCTCGACGAGGGCGTCCATTCGGGCGACGCCTCCGGTGTGGTTCCTTCGAGCTTTCGGATTCTGCGCCGGCTCTTGTCGCGCCTCGAGGACGAGGAAACCGGAGCCGTTCGCCCGGCGGAGCTCTACGTGCAGGTTCCGCCCGAGCGGGTGGCGCAAGCCCGTCGCGCCTCGGCGGCGCTGGGAGACACGGTCTATACCAAGTTTCCGTTGATGCCCGGCATGTCGGCGATGAGCGAGGATCTGACCGAGCTCGTGCTCAACCGTACATGGCGCCCGCAATTGGCCATCATCGGCATCGACGGCCTGCCGGACCCGATCAACGCCGGCAACGTGCTGCTGCCCTCGACCGTTGCCAAGCTCAGCCTGCGCCTGCCGCCGACCCTGGACCCGGATGCAGCGGGCGACAGGGTTCGTAGGCTCTTAGAGAAAGACCCGCCTTACGGGGCGCGCGTCGAATACGTGCCGGGATCGAGTGCGGCCGGCTGGAACGCGCCCGCCCTGGCGCCGTGGCTCGAGCAGTCGCTGGAGCGCGCCTCCAAGGCCGCCTTCGGAGCGCCGCCCTCTTACATGGGCGAAGGCGGCAGCATCCCGTTCATGGCGATGCTGGGCGAGAAATTCCCGCAGGCGCAATTCGTCGTCACCGGCGTGCTCGGCCCGCATTCGAACGCGCACGGCCCCAACGAATTCCTGCACATCCCGACCGGCAAGCGCATCTCGGCCGTGATCGCCCAGGTCCTGGCCGACCACCATGCGCAGTCGAAGAGCGGGAGTTTGCGGTGATGGTCGAGAGCTACGAGGGCGGCTGCCATTGCGGCCGGGTGCGGTTTCGGGTGCGGGCCGACCTCTCACGAGCCTCAGAGTGCAACTGCTCGATCTGCACGAAGAAGGGCATCCTCCATCTCACGGTTGCGCAAGAGGATTTCGAGCTGCTGCGCGGCGAGGATGCGCTGACGACCTACCAGTTCAATACCAATACGGCGAAGCACACCTTCTGCAAATATTGCGGTATTCATTCCTTCTACACGCCGCGGCTGCATCCGGACCGGATCAGCGTCAATGCCCGCTGCCTCGAAGGCATCGATATAGCCGCGTTGCGGCCGAAGTTCTTCGACGGGCAAAACTGGGAAGAGGCCGCGCGGTCGCGGCGGGCTGCCGAAGGCGGGTAGGGCGGCCTCTTACGCGCTTCCGATCGGCTGCGTCGCTTCGGCGAGCCAGCGCGCCGTCTCGGGGTCGACGCGCGGGGTCAGAGTCTCGCGAACGTGTGCGTGATAGGCGTCGAGCCAGGCGATCTCGTCGTCGTCCAGCAACGAAGGTTCGATCAGGTTGCGGTCGATCGGCGCCAGGGTCAGGGTCTCGAAGCCCAGCATCTCGCGCTCGCCCATGCCCTCCGTAGGCTGCACCAGGACGAGGTTCTCGATGCGGATGCCGTAGGCCCCGGTCTTGTAGTAACCGGGTTCGTTCGAGACGATCATTCCGGGCAGCAGCGCCTGGCCGTTGGGGGCCTTCGAGATGCGCTGCGGGCCTTCATGGACGCCGAGATAGCTGCCGACTCCGTGCCCGGTGCCGTGGTCGTAGTCGAGCCCCTTCTGCCACAGCGCCCGGCGCGCAAATGCGTCGAGCTGCGTTCCGGTCGTCCCCTTGGGAAACCGCGCCAAGGCCAGCGCGATGTGGCCCTTCAACACCCGCGTGAAGCGTTCGCGCATCTCTGGGGTCGGGTCGCCGATCGCCACCGTGCGCGTCACATCGGTGGTACCGTCGAGATATTGGGCCCCGGAATCGAGCAGATAGAGACTGCCCGGTTCGAGGCGCTTCTCGGTCTCCGGCGTCGCTCGGTAATGTACGATCGCGCCGTTTGACCCGGCGCCCGAGATCGTCGGAAAGCTCAGATCGCGGAAATGCTCGCCCTCGCGGCGGATCGCCTCGAGCCGGTCGCTGGCGGCGATTTCGGCGAGTCCGCCTTTCGGCGCCTCACGCGCGAGCCAGGCCAGGAAACGGGTCAACGCCACGCCGTCGCGCCGATGCGCCGACCGAGTGCCGTCGAGCTCGATCGGGTTCTTGCACGCTTTGGGCAACAGGCAGGGATCGGCGGCGCGGTGAATTTTCCCGTGTGCGGCTTCGAGGCGATCGAAGATCCACGAAGCAGCGGTCGCCGCATCGACCTGGATGCGACCACCTTCCGCGGCGAGCGCGTCGAGTGCTGGGCCGACCTCCTCGGGCGGCATGACGGTCACCGCGTTGCCGAGATGGCGCTCGAGGCCGGGGACGAGCTTGCGCCGGTCGATGAACAAGGTGACGCTGCCGTCTTGTCGCAGGATTGCGAAAGACAGCGGCAGCGGCGTGTGCGGTACGTCGCCGCCACGGATGTTGAGGAGCCAGGCGATCGACTCGGGCATCGTCAGCACTACGGCCGCGGCGGCGCCTTCCTCAGCCAAGGCGCCGCCGATGCGGGCACGCTTTGATTGGGCGCTTTCGCCAACGAAGCGCTCGGGGTGCGGCACCACCGGCGCGATCGGCGCTGCCGGTCGCCCGGACCAGACGCGGTCGACGGGATTAACGGAAACGGCCCGCAACACCGCGCCGGCCTTTTCGGCCGCGGCGCGAAACCGCTCGACGTCGAGCGGGGTGTGCAGCCAGGGGTCGTAGCCCAACACCGCACCTCTTGCGAGCGCGGTGCCGATCCAATGCGCCGGCGGCTCGTCGACCAAGTGATGGATTTCGAACAACTGGGTATCGACCTGCGCGGCCGCCTGCAGGGTGTACCGCCCGTCGACGAACAGTGCGGCCCGGTCGCGCAGCGCGATCGCCGTACCGGCCGACCCGGTGAAGCCGGTGAGCCAGGCGAGCCGTTGCCCGCGGGACGGGACGTACTCGCCTTGGTGTTCGTCGGCGCGCGGCACGATGAACCCATCGAGGCCCTGCGCCGCCAGTTCCTGGCGCAGGCGCCCAAGGCGCGCCGCGCAGGGCAGCTGTTCGAAATCCGCCGCCGAGAGACCATTGTGATACCCCTTCGCCGTGGCCGCCCGCAGCATTTCGAGCGCCTCGGCCAAGGCCGGCGGTATCGGATCGGCAACCAACGCGTGCCAGCTCATCCCGACCTCGGCCGGGGCCGCCAGCACGCCTTCGATCAGCGTCTCGACACCTTGAGCATCGTAGGCCGACCCGGCTTCCTGCAGCAACCGCCCGAGTTCGCCCCTGTCCGGTTTGGATCCGCTCATCATTATCGACCGCTCCTCTTCCCGCAGTGCCTGCGCCACCTAATAGGTCGGCATAGCTGAATTGCAACGGCGCGCCTGGCATTTGCGCCTTGCGCTGCCACATTTTGTGCAGCGCAGCAAGAGTTTGCCACCGGAGTACATGGTATGTCCGTCTTGAACTTGATCACCTCGGCCTGGGAGGCCTTTGCCGATTGGCGGCGCCGGGAACGGGCCTATGACGAACTGATGGCGCTCGACGACCACTCGCTCGCCGATATCGGCATCCGCCGCTCGGAGATCCGCGCCATCTGCGAGGGTTCCGATAAGCCGGACCGGGCAGCGGCGCTTATCCCGTCGTCGAGGCGAGGCAGATTCCCCTCGCCGAGGACTGTCTGACCGCGAAGTTGGCCAACCCGAATTCATCGGTGGGGGCCTTTCGGCCCCCATCGTCGTTTTGATTTTGGCCCCGGCCGCAGAACCAGGGTCGACCATCCGTCGATGACCAAGCGGCGCTCGAGCACGATGCCGCAGCCGCGGTGCGGGGCGAGTACGATCGGCTCCTGCCGGCGCAGCAACCCCGACAGCACCGCCCTTCCGCCGGGCGCCAGCGCCCGCGCGAGGTCTCGGGCCAGCAGCGCGAGCGGGCGGGCCAAGATATTCGACAACACCAAATCGTAGTGCGATTTACGCCCGGCCCGACCACGGTATCCCGGTGCGCGGCGAACCCGCACCAGGCCAGCGACGCCGTTGCGCGCGACATTGTGCCGGGCGACGCGTACCGCCGTCTCATCGACATCGCTCGCTAACACCCTGCGGTGCAGCAGTTTCGCCGCAGCGACCGCGAGAATCCCCGTTCCGGTCCCGACATCAAGTGGTCGGCGAAACCGATGGCCGCGCGCCAGGGTGTCGAGCGCTAACAGGCAACCCCGGGTCGACGGATGTTCCCCGGTACCGAAAGCGGTTGCTGCATCGACCGCGATCGCGATCGTGCCGGCCGGCACCCGACGGCGATAGTGCGACCCATAGATAAAGAACCGGCCGACTCGCAGTGGCGGAAAAGCGAGCTGGTTCTCCGCCAGCCAGTCGCGCGCCGGCAGCTTTTCCTCGCCGATCTCGACGAGCGTGCCTCCCGCAGCAGCGGCGACGAGGGCCAACCGGGCCGTGAGAGCCGGGGTCAGCACGGGCGAGCGCGGATAGGCCTCGACGCGCCACTCCTCCGGCGCAGTCTCGAAGGCCGACACGGCTCCCGCGGCATCGTCCAGCAGCGAAAACAGGGCGGTCGCCGCGTCCGCGCCGCGAACCTTTGCGAGGACGCGCCAGACGGCGATCACCGGAGCCTCCCCCGCCCTCTCCTCGCCCCCACCCCTAACCTTCCCCTGCTCGCGGAGTAAGGAATGGGAGGGCGCGTCCGGCTTAGACACGCTCGACGTAGGCGTCCATGACCTTTTTGTCGCCGGCCACGTCGAAATGGATCGCGAGCTTGTTGGCCTCGACTTCGGTCACCGTACCGTAGCCGAATTTCTGGTGGAACACGCGGTTGCCCACGGCAAAGCCGCCGACCGCGCGGACCTCCTCGCCGCGGCGCGGAACCGAAGCGCTTTCGATCAGCCTCATATTACGGGATCGCGGGGCGGGCTGCCAGAACGTCGTTGCTTGCGGGACCTCGTTCGCGTTCGGCCAGTCGGCACCCCAGGAGGCGGAACCCCAGGCGCCCCCCGGTTGCAGGCCGAGCTCGGCGATAATCTCGATATGCTCCGAGGGCAGCTCGTCGACAAAGCGCGAGCGGATCGAATTCAGCCATTGGCCGTGGATCCGGCGATTGGCCGCAAAGGAGATGTGCGCGCGGTGCCGGGCGCGGGTCAGCCCGACATAGGCGAGGCGGCGCTCCTCCTCGAGTGCCGCGGGCCCGTTCTCTTCGATCGCGCGCTGGTTGGGAAACAGCCCCTCTTCGAAGCCGGGCAGGAACACCGTGTCGAATTCGAGCCCCTTGGCGCTGTGCAACGTCATCAGATTGACCATGTCGCCGCCGGCGTCGGCGGCATTGTCCATGACTAGGCTGATATGTTCGAGAAACCCGCCCAGATTCTCGAACTCGGCCATCGCGACGACCAGCTCCTTCAGGTTTTCGAGCCGCCCGGCGGCATCGGGCGACCGGTCGGCCTGCCACATCGCGGTATAGCCGGATTCGTCGAGCACGATTTGAACGAGGTCGGTATGCGATAGGCTTTCCGCCTGCGCTCGCCAGCGGTCGAGTGCCGCAATGAAGCCGGCGAGCGCGTTGCGTGCGGCGGGTCTCAGCCGGTCACCGGCGCTCAGCACCCGCGCCGCCTCGACGAGCGGCAGACGCTCGGCACGCGCCAGCCCATGCAGCTGCTGCACCGTCGCGGTCCCGATGCCGCGCCGCGGCGTATTCAGGATGCGCTCGAAGGCGAGGTCGTCCGCCGGCTGGTTGATCAGCCGGAGATAGGCGAGCGCGTCTCGGATCTCTTGACGCTCGTAAAAGCGTGGCCCGCCGATGACGCGATAGGGCAATGCCAAGGAGATGAACCGCTCTTCGAACTCGCGTGTCTGGAAAGCGGCGCGCACCAGGATCGCGACCCCGCTCAGCGCATGGCCCTTGCGCTGCAATGCCTCGATCTCCTCGCCGACCCAGCGGGCCTCATCCAAGGCGTCCCACACCGCACGCACGACGACCTTGTCACCTTCGTCCGCCTGGGTCCACAGCGTCTTGCCGAGGCGGCCCCGGTTCTGCGCGATCATCCCGGCTGCTGCGCCGAGAATGTGCGAAGTCGAGCGGTAGTTTTGCTCGAGCCGGGTGATCGTCGCCCCTGGGAAATCGGTCTCGAAGCGCAGAATGTTGCCGATCTCGGCCCCGCGCCAGCTGTAGATCGACTGGTCGTCGTCGCCGACACAGCAGAGATTGCGACGCTGCTGGGCCAACAGGCGCAGCCACAGATATTGCGCGACGTTGGTGTCCTGGTACTCGTCGACGAGCAGATAGCGAAAGCGCCGCTGGTAGTCGGCGAGGACGTCGGGGTTGCCGGTCAAGAGGGTCAGGTTGTGGAGCAAGAGGTCGCCGAAATCGACGGCGTTCACCGTCATCAGCCGCTCCTGGTATTGCCGATAGAGGTCGATCGCCCGGCCGCGGGCGAAGTCGCCGGCATCGGCCCGCCCGACTTTTTCAGGACCGAGGCCGCGGTCCTTCCAGCGCTGGATCATTGCCAGCAGCAGCCGTGCCGGCCAGCGCCGTTCGTCGATGTTCTCCGCCTGGAGGATCTGCTTCAACAGGCGAATCTGGTCATCGGTATCGAGAATCGTAAAGCTCGACTTCAGCCCGACCAGCTCGGCGTGCCGGCGCAGGATGCGCGAGGCAATCGCATGGAAGGTGCCGAGCCACACGCCGTCGCCGGCACGGCCGACCATAGCTTCGAGCCGCTCGCGCATCTCGCGCGCCGCCTTGTTGGTGAAAGTGACGGCGAGCAGCTCGGCCGGAAAAGCGCGGCCGGTGCCGAGGATGTAGGCGAGCCGGGTGGTCAGCACCCGGGTCTTGCCGGTGCCCGCACCGGCAAGCACCAGCACCGGACCGTCGACCGCCTCGACGGCGCGGCGTTGCGCCTCGTTGAGACCGGCGAGGTAGGTGACCCCCGCGGCCGGCGGCCGGGCGAGGACAACAGGGTCGGGCATGTCCAGGATGATATAGCAATATGGGCCGTGCGGTAGATATTGGAACGCTGGAGCAAAGCCGGTTAGAACGGGCAGCATGTCTTCTCGTCCGCTCCGCATCGGCACCCGCGGCAGTCCGATGGCGCTGCGCCAGGCGGCGCTCGTGCGCGACCGCCTGGTTGCGGCCCACCCCGACCTCGCCCCGCCGGGCGCCGTCGAGATCGTCACGATCCGCACGACCGGCGACCGCGTGCAGGACCGCCGCCTCGGCGAGATCGGCGGCAAGGGCCTCTTCACCAAGGAGATCGAGGAGGCGTTGCTCGCCGGCCGGATCGACCTTGCCGTCCACTCGCTGAAGGACGTCGAGACCTGGCTCCCGGACGGGCTCGAGATCGCCTGCGTGTTGCCGCGCGACGATCCGCGCGATGCGTTTATCTCGGCGAAGGCGCCGAGCCTCTCGGGTTTGCCCAAGGGTGCGAGCATCGGCACGGCGTCGCTGCGCCGCCAGGCGCAATTGCTGCGTCTTCGCCCCGATCTGCGGATCGTGCCGATCCGCGGTAATGTGAACACGCGGATCGGCAAGCTGGACGCCGGCGAGGTCGACGGGCTCGTGCTGGCGCTGTGCGGGCTCGAACGGCTGGGTGAAGCCCGGTTGGTGACCGAGATCCTGTCACCCGAAATCATGCTGCCCGCGGTCGGCCAGGGGGCGCTCGCGATCGAGTGCCGTGCCGCAGACGATCGGCTGGGGCCGCTCCTCGAACCGCTCCACGATCCGGGAAGTGCCGCCTGTGTGGCGGCCGAGCGGACAATGCTCGCCGCCCTCGACGGCTCCTGTCGCACCCCGATCGCCGCCCTCGGCCAATTGGACGGCGACCGCTTGCGGCTCGAAGGGCTGCTGCTGAAGCCGGACGGCAGCGCCGAAATCCGCGCCCGGCGCAGCGGCGCAATTGCCGACGCGCAAGCGCTCGGGACCGAGCTCGGCGGCGAGCTCAAGCGCCGCGCCGGTCCCGGCTTCGGGCTCGATTAGAGACCGTCCGCTAAAGAGGCAGGGTAACGCCGCCCCCTCTGCTCCCTGCCGCTCCGGGAAACACAGGGAAAAATTTTGTTCGCGGCCTGCCCGAACCGAGAAGTCTCTTCTCATCAACATCTTGCACGCGGCTCTCCGGTCGAATCGAAGGCGCGGCAGGGAAACGGCAGGGAAGCCCGATAACCGTCGGATCGCCGTTCGGTATCGAGTCGATCAGTGCTGTCATAGTAATCAATCATTGACCGCGGAATCTCGCTTGAGCAAGCGGGGCAGGTGTCGTCCGCGCCGCCCTGGGGTGGAAAGGATGGCGGGAGCCCTATGTCCGAGACAAAGCGCGATTACGAGGTCGGCCGCGGCAAGCCGCCAGTGTACAGCCGTTTCAAGAAGGGCCAGTCCGGCAACCCGCGCGGACCGCGCCCGAAAAACCTGCCGGCATTGCTGGTCGACGCACTCAACGAGGAGGTAGTCGTGACATCGACGGAGAGCGCCGAAAGATCACCAAGCGCGAGGCGGTCGTCACTCAGGTGGTCAACAAATCGACCGGCGCCGATCCGCACGCGACCAAGATGCTGATCGACACGCTGAAGGATGCCGAGAAGAAGGCCGGCATGAACACCCTTATCGCCCACGGCCGGGGGGCTGAGGGCTTTTGGTCCGCGGCGAATTTGCCCCCTTGCGCCGGGCCGCCTCGGATTTCTCGCGCGTCGCGCTCGCACTGGCCTGTGCCGAGTGAATCACCGCCCAGGTTGCGATGAGGCTGGCGGCGGTGGTGAGACCGCCATAGCTGGCGTAGATCTGAGCGGCCTCGCGACTGGCTTCTTTGATATCGTCGTTGGGATTGGGGATCTGCGGATCGGACGCGTTGCGGATTGAATACCAGGAGATGTCGGCGAAGCTCTGCAGAGCGTTGCCCACCATGGCGTCGCCCATGTCGCAGGCACGGCCGAGCCCCTGTAGCTTGTAATAATTGGTGGAATCGTCGAAGGCGAAGAAATCGGTGGTGACAACGGCATCGGTCGTCGCCGAGAAGAATTGCGGAATCGGCCTTGCCTTCGGGATCCGCGCGGCGTTGACGCTGGTCAGAGCCGGTGTGATCGCGGCGAGCGTGCCAGCGGGCAGCGCGGATGGGGTGTAGGCGGCGGATGCCCAGGGCTCTTTGGCGAATTGCTGTTTGCAATCGAACCGGACGGAGCCGGCGATTACGACGTCGCCGAGGCTGACACCGGCGCCGATTCCACCACCGGTGCCGGTAGTGATGAAGATCTTCGGCGCGACTGTCTGAGCGATCCCCTGGACAAGCTGGCGCAGTGGGGTCGCCGGACCGTCGTAATCGAGATGCAGACCGGACTTGATCAGCAGCACGCGGGTACCGCGGATGGTGCAGGGGAAATAGAGGCCGAGGCTGTGATAATAGCGCGCCATGTCGGCCTCGCGGCTGTTGAACGGCGCGTTGCTGCCTGTCACCAGCGGGATGTACTGGGTTATATCGTTCCGGTACTCGTACCACGCCGAGATGGGATAGCCCGGCGTGAACAAGGTCGCCATCGCGGAGGCCTCGGCCGAGGTCCAGGTCATGACCACCGCTTCGTAGCCGTTGAAACGCGAGAGATCATCAGTCTCAGCGGGCGGGGTCGCGAGCGGCGCGGGCGTGGGCGCGGTCCCGGCGGGCCAGGGAATGCTAAGCGGCAACGCCGCCTCGGCGGCTGCATGAGCGGCGTGAAGTCCGGCTGCCCGGAAGCGGTGTTGGGGGGCGGCGGGATCGAAATTCAGGATAACGTCGTCAACGTCGAAAGTGCCTCGCATGTCTAGCTCCCGCGTTTATGGAACCGCCAATTTCCCAAGTGGACCGCTCCCAGACGGACCATCTAGCTCAAGAATCGCCCGTGACGTGTGACGTAGCTCACACTTGGAAGAAGATTCTATTGGGTGGTAGTGGGTTGATGCACGACCAATGCGGAAATTAAATACACTGACATAGAGCATATTAGGATACGCGTTTTGGCTGTAGTTGTCGGCACGGGCACGAGGGACCCGCAACGGTGGGTTTGTCGGTTAGGATCGAGTAGGCGCTGCAGGTTGATGTGAAACCGGGCGAGCTCGCAGGCACATGCCCCGTCCGCCAGATCAAGAGACGCCGCCGGCCGACGCGATGCCAACGGTCTACGCTTGCTTCAGGCGGTTCGTGCTCGCCTTCTCAATGCGGCTTCTGGTGACCAATCGACCACACATAATCTGCTACTGCGGCGAGATCGGCTTTGGATAGCTGGGCGCCGCCCATGGGCGGCATCGCGCCCGTGTGGTTCTTGGGCTTCGGTACGCCATCAGCGATCGTCCGGGTAATCGCCTGGACGCTGCCGTTGCCCCATAGCCACTTGCCGCTCGTCAAATCGGAACCCATGCCCGTGCCCTTGCCGTTCGTGCCGTGGCATCCCGCGCATGTCCCCCCATCGGCCTGTCCCGCAAAAATGCGCTCGCCCAACGCGACCTGGTCCGGCGATGCGCCCGGCGGTATCGGGAGTGGGCTTGCGCCGGCGTTGGGATGAATACCCTCCGGCGGCAGAACATTGCCGGATGTCGAAGCCTGTGCTGTGGGAGGCGGAGGTGCGGCGGCCGCAATTCCGGTCGCTTTGTTCCCACCCTGGAAGGTGACGCGCCAAATCCGACCGCCCTGATCGTCGGCGATATACAATGCACCGTCAGGCCCAACCGCCAGCCCAGTCGGGCGATGTGCCGCCTGGCCTGGCTGCTTGATCGCTCCGGCAAAACCGTCCGCGAAAACCACAAACGGCCCGGAGGACTTGCCGTCGGCCAACGGCTGGAACACCACGTTGTAGCCGCCTTGCGGTTCCGGGGCGCGGTTCCAGGACCCGTGGAATGCAATGAAGGCGCCGTCTTTATAGGCCGACGGAAACTGGTTGCCCTGATAGATCAGCATGTCGTTGGGCGCCCAATGGGCCGGGAAAGCTGCGACCGGTGCTTCCTTCTGCGCGCAGACGCCCACCGCCTTCCCGCCATCGCCACCATATTCCGGGGCGAGGACCAGCTTATTCTGGGCATCGTCGTAATAGCATTCCGGCCAGCCGAAATCGCGGCCTTGCCGCAGTTCGACCAATTCCTCGGCCGGCAGGTTGGCGTTCTGCTTCAATGTGTACAGCTTGGGCCAGTTTTGCCCAAGTTGGTCCCGGCCATGCTGGGTCGCTAAAATCCTGCCCGCGGAATCGAAGGAGATCCCCTCGCCGTTGCGGAGACCCGTGACGAAGCGCTCGGCGGGGGAGAAATGCTGATCCAGCCGGTTGGCGTCGTAGCGCCAGGTGCCGGCCCGGGTCCCCGATTCCGTGCAGGGGTCGTTGCCCGGCACATTCGGCATGCGATTCTGGCTCTGGCACGAATTGGTAGCAGATCCCAGGTCGACGTAGAGGTTGCCCTGAGGGTCGATCGCGAAGGGATGCATCGGATGATCGCCGGTCAGCGGCAATCCCGACACGACGGTCTCCGGCGCTCCTGTCGGCTCGATACCACTCGACGGTAGCTGGTAACGTACGATGCGATCGTTCGTCTCGGCATAGAGGTAGCCCTTGTAGAGGGCGATGCCGGTTCCCCCTGCGTTGCCCTGCGCCTTGGTTGGACCAAAGCGAACGATCATGGTGGCCCGGCCGTCGCCCTCGGTATCCTGCAGGGCAATCAGAAACCCACCGGGCGGGGGCGTGTCGTTGTGGTAATAGCGCCCGCTCCAGGTATTGACGTAGACGACCCCGTTCGGAGCCACCGCGAGATGCCGGGCATGGCCCAATTTGTCTGCGAAAACAGTTGCGCAGAAGCCTGGAGACAGCGTGATGCCGCCATCATCTCCGACGCAGGCGCCAGATCCCGCCGTCGACGCTTCGTGGGTTGCTTGAGCGTGCGACCGTCCCGTCGTCAGCAACAACAATCCTGTGACGAAGATGGTCCCTGTGACGAAGATAGTCGCGGCACCTATGGGCAACTGTCTTACAAATCTTGCGCGAGGATTCATCCGACATTCCCCCGCTACCAGGTGAGTTGCGTGGCCAGGATCGCCGCTTCGAGCCTCTTGGGCAATGGTTAATCGGTCACCGCATGCGCAGCAGGAGTCGGACCAGCCAGTTGACTAGGCCGAGACGCCGAAACGCGTTCGTTGCCTGCATCAAGGCACACCTTTTGTTGTCGCCGTCTGTCGCACTTGACCCCGACGCCCCTCACGCCGGCGCGGGTAGCGCCCGCAGTCGGGCGATCAGCGTGATGATGCCGTCGCCGCTGGGCAGTAAGACCACGATCGCGCGGGCTTGCTGACCGCTGAGGAAGAGTACCCGCTCGGTCCCGCTGGCGACCGGCAGTCGCTGACGATGGGCGAGGCCGGCGTGGTTTGCCCAAGCGCGACGCCGACGGGCGCGGTTGCGGCAGACGCGACCAGGATTGCAGACCATTCCGCGCGAGCACGGAAAGGTGCAATTTTCGTTTCACTTCGGCTATCCGACGACCGCTGTCCAGGACGTGCGAACTCTCGGACCGAGAGGCAGCGATACCGAAAGATCTCGCTGTCACCGTCGTGATCACGTGAAGCTCTCTGATATCGGCGTGTCGATCGAGCGCCATCCGGCGTGCAGGAGTTTCCGGCTCGCCCAATCGAATGCGAACCAGTTTCCACCATTGGTCGCCGGCTGATCATGACGTCGGCTGATTGGCAGGCCGGCAAGTTGCAATAGAGCAATGTTCCGGTGCCCCCATGACCGACAATGGCCAGGTCGCCATCATCGGAAGCTTGCGCCACGATCTGCTCGACGGCGCCAATAATTCGCGCCTGGGCATCTACTGCCGGCTCCCAGCCTCGGACGCTGGTTTCCGGTTGAGCAAAAAACGCGTCGACCGTCGCTTCGAACTCTTGCTTCGGCAGGTAACCCGTCGCCGAGCGGTCATTCTCGCCGAGGCCATCGACCACCCTGTATCCGCTGAGCCCGAGCCCGTCAGCGAGGATCTGCGCTCCATCTCGCGCTTTGCGCTCGCTGCTGGCGAAGATGCGGCCCACCCCCCTTGCCCGAGGATAGGCTGCCGTTGCGCGCAGGCGTGCTCGGCCGCGCTCATTGAGCGGCCAATCGGGAACCGGGACGCTCGGATCAATTGCGACATCCGGGTGGGTGATGAAGAACACCGTCGGCATTGAGTGACCCCTCCCCTCGCGCGCGGCCTCGATAAGGGACATTTATCATATATATCTCGACCCAGTCCGCCGTTGGCGCGCCGGCGTCGCGCACGACTTGGTGAAGCGACCAAATGATCAAGCCCAGATCGGCCTTCGCCGCGTAGGCTGGTGCTCACGGTTTGGTCGCCGTCCGCTCCCGTTGCGAAGCATCGATGACTCGTCCCGAAGACGGGTGCGAGCCCAGATCAGGTGATTCTCGACGGCTTTGATGCCCGGCACTTTCCCGCTGGCGATGACGACGCGGTCAAGGCGCTGGCACTTACGGACGCCGCACCGGAATCGCGGCCGACGAAACGCGCCATCGCGCTTTGACGAATCGCGTCGTTGCGACAACATTGCCGAACGCGTTCATCGACAGCCAGTCGGATAGTGAAACCGATGACGAAACTCAGATCTGCCATTACCAGAGACGGGATCAGCCGCACGCCCCATCGCGCCTTCATGCGGGCGATGGGGCTCGATGACGAGGCGATCGCGAAACCGATGATTGGCGTCGTCAGCATGAAGGGCGAGCAGACCCCGTGCAACATGACTCACGGCTTTCAGGTCGAGGCGGCGAAGCAAGGGATCGCCGAGGCGGGGGGTACGCCGCGCGAGTTCACCACGATCTCGATGTCGGACGGCATCGGCATGAACCACGAGGGAATGAAGTTCTCGCTGGTATCGCGCGAGCTGATCGCCGATTCGATCGAGGCGGTCGTGCACGGTCTTGCCTATGACGGGCTCATCGGGTTCGGCGGCTGCGACAAGACGTTGATGGGCATGCTTCGCTGCAATGTGCCCGCCGTGTTCATGTATGGCGGCAGCGCGCTGCCGGGCCGCTTTGCCGGCCGCGATGTGACGATCCTCGATTCCTACGAGGCAGTCGGTGCCGTCATGACCGGCAGGATGGACGAGACGACCTTGGCCCGGCTCGAGCGGTCATGCTTGCCGACGATCGGCGCCTGTGCCGGCCAATTCACGGCGAACACGATGGCGATGGTCTCCGAGGCGCTGGGGCTCAGCATCCCGAACGTGTCGATGATCCCGGGAGTCTACGTCGAGCGCGCCAACCATGCCCGCCGTGCCGGCGCCATTGTCATGGAAGCGTTGGCGCGCGGCGGGCCGCGACCGCGGGACATCGTGACGCGCGCAGCGCTCGAAAACGCCTGCGCCGTCGTCGCCGCGACCGGCGGATCGACCAACGCCGCACTCCATATACCAGCGATCGCGCACGAGGCCGGTATCCGGTTCGATATCGACGATGTGGATGCCGTATCCCGGCGGACGCCGCTGATTGCAGACCTGCGACCCAGCGGGCGTTTCACGGCCAAGGATGTGCACGACATCGGCGGCACCGCGGTGATTTTACGCGCGCTGCTCGACGGCGGTTATCTCAACGGCAGCTGCTTGACCGTGACCGGAGCCACAATCACCGAGACCTATGGGTCGGCCGCAGCGCCGGACGGGGCGGTCGTTCACCCCACCGGGGCGCCTTTGGCCCCGGACGGCGGTCTCGCCGTGCTCAAAGGTAATCTCTGTCCCGACGGTGCACTGATCAAAGTGGCCGGTCTCGCGGCCCTGATCCATGAGGGGCCGGCTCGCGTATTCGAGTGCGAAGAAGACTGTGTTCGTGCCGTCGAGGCGCGAGCCTATCACGCCGGCGAGGTGCTGATCCTGCGGAACGAAGGCCCGGTCGGAGGCCCAGGGATGCGCGAGATGCTCGGGGTGACCGCGATCATCTACGGCCAGCAAATGGGGGAAAAGGTGGCACTCGTCACCGACGGGCGCTTTTCTGGAGCGACCCGCGGCATCTGCGTCGGCCATGTATCGCCGGAGGCGGCAGTCGGCGGCCCACTCACTCTGGTCCGCGACGGCGATCGGGTGCGCATCGACATCGCAAACCGCCGCATGGACCTGTTCGCCGGCGAGAGCGAACTGGCGGCGCGTCGTGCCTCATGGCGCCCGCCGGCACCCCGTCACAAAAGCGGGCTCCTCGCCAAATACGCAAAGCTCGTCGGGCAGGCCAATCTCGGCGCCGTCACCCATGAAGGCGGTGCCGAATGGCCTTGGTTCGATCACTGAAAGTCCCGCGGCATGGGGAACCGAGCCTTCCAGTCGTCTCGCTAATGGCCGGGAAACGAACACCAACGGCGGACGCGTTTGCCCGAGTTGTGCCCATCCTCGGATGGCTGCCCACGGAAGCGGTGAAGGCAAAGCGAATGCCTTCACGCGCCGGGGTATCCGGATACCCTACAGATATTTCGCCGGCCGGATCATCGCCCGCCACATATGCGCGACCGGGCTGTTGTCGAAGCCGAGCCCTTGTTCCGGCTGGCGGAAATTGCGGCCGATCACATCAGTAAATTCTTCGAGCTCAACGACCGCATTCGGGTCGAACGAATAGATGTCGTGCACCGTAATCATCCGGCCCGACATGTACCATTTGTGGTTACGCATCCGCTCGTAGTCTTCTTCGACGTAGGGGTCGGGGCGGTAATCGGCGCCAAACGACTTGATATAGGATTGCGGGTAATCGTAGCCGACCGACTCGTCGGGATAGAACCGCAGCACCTGGTGCGAGCGGATCGCCCAGGTCACTTCCTCATCGACATAGGGCTCGACCAGCTGTGCCCCCCAATAGCCGTGGTCGCCGCGGATGAAGCCGATCGTCGAGATATCGTGCAACAGGCAGGCGAGCACCATCTTCTCCGGCAGCCCGGCATTGACCGCGTGCTTGGCGCTCTGCAGCAGGTGTGCGGCAGGCCCGAACCGGTATTTAAAGAAATCGATCAGGGTCGGCTTCTCCGGCATTGCCGGCAGGCGCGGATCGTCGCCCATCAGTACGCGCGCGTTCGGATTCTTCGCCATCAGCGCGCCGGCGTTCGGCGCCGGGCTCATGTCGCCCTCGGCCATGCTGTAGAGCCGCGATTTGATGACAATATAGTCGAGCTCGCGGCTCATTTTCTCTTCGAGCGCGTCGGCGTGCTGGGAAAGCGTCATCGTATCGTTCATCGGTTTTCTTCCTGAACAGCCGGGTACCCGATGAAGCCTAGCAGATCGCGCTCGATCGCGTCGATGAACTTGCTGCTCCTCCCCGGTCGGATTTGCACCCGTTGCCCTTGGATCCCGTGGCTATCGCAGAGCGAGCGCTGGCTGGCGGTTTTCCGCGATCAGCGGGGCATCGAAGTTCGACAGCGCGACGCCGAGCAGCCGCACACCCCGCGCCGGCGGGAACTGTGGCTGAAGAAGATCGAGGCTGAGCTGCTTGATAATCGCTCGTGACGTGATCGCCTCGGCGCAGGATCGGGTGCGCGTGATCTGCCGGAAGTTCGCGTATTTGATCTTCACCGTTACCGTCCGCGCGGTCAGGCCGTGCCGGCTGTAAGCCGCCCACAGCTTGGCCAACACCGGATCGAGTGCCGGCGCCACCTCTTCCCAAGTCAGAAGGTCGCGTGCAAAGGTCGTCTCGACACCGAGTGACTTGCGCGGCTCATCGGGCACCACTGGCCGGTCGTCCTCGGCCCGTGCCAGTCGGTAGAAGTAATCACCTGCCTTGCCGAAGCGAGCCGTCAGAAACTCTCGCGTCTGCTGTCTCAGATCGAGCCCGGTGTGGATGCCGAGCTTGTTCATCTTTGCCGCCGTCACTGGACCGACGCCATGAAATTTGCCGACGGGCAGCTCCTCTACAAAGGCTGGCCCCATGCGCGGCGTGATCACGAACAACCCGTCCGGCTTGCGGTAGTCTGACGCGAGCTTCGCCAGGAACTTGTTGTAGGACACCCCGGCCGAAGCGGTCAGACCCGTTTCGAGGCGGATGGCGGCCCTGATTTCTTCGGCAATCGCCGTCGCCGAGCCTCGATCCACCAAAGGTGCGGTCACGTCGAGATAGGCCTCGTCCAGCGACAGCGGCTGAATGAGCGGCGTGTAGCGTGCGAAGATGCCGCGGATCTGCCGCGAGATCGCTCTGTAGACGTCAAAGCGCGGCGACACAAACACGAGCTCGGGGCACTTGCGGCGGGCCGTGACCGAGGCCATTGCGGAGTGCACGCCAAATTTGCGCGCCTCGTAGCTCGCGGCGGCGACCACACCGCGGGCACCTGCGCCCCCGACAGCGACCGGAACCCCGCGCAGCGCCTGATCGTCGCGCTGCTCAACGGACGCGTAGAACGCGTCCATATCGATGTGGATGATGCGGCGGAAACCCATTGCCCCGGCAGCGGATTTTCACAGCACTTCGAAGAGCCCCGCTGCACCCATGCCGCCGCCGATGCACATGGTCGCGACGACCCAGCGCACACCCCGGCGTTTGCCTTCGATCAGCGCGTGGCCGACCATGCGCGCACCCGACATCCCGTAGGGGTGACCAATGGCGATCGCGCCGCCGTCGACATTGTACCGGTCGGGATCGATGCCGAGCCGGTTTCGGCAATAAAGCGCCTGGACGGCAAAGGCCTCGTTGAGCTCCCATAGCCCGATGTCGTCGACCGTGAGCCCGTGCTGCTGCAATAGTTTTGGCACGGCAAAAACCGGACCGATCCCCATCTCGTCCGGGGCGCAGCCGGCGACCGCGATCCCGCGATAGGCGCCGAGCGGCTGCAGCCCGCGGCGCTCGGCCTCGCTCGCTTCCATCAGCACCGAGGCCGAGGCGCCATCGGACAGCTGAGAGGCATTGCCTGCGGTGATGAACCGGCCCTCTTTGACGGTCTGCCCGTCGCGGAACACCGGCTTCAAAGCCGCCAGACCCGCGAGCGTCGTCGAGGGCCGGTTGCCTTCGTCCTTGTCGAGCGTCACAGGCACGAGCGACGTCTCGCCGGTGTCACGGTTGTCGACCCGCATCACCGAAGGCAGCGGTGCGATTTCCTGATCGAGGCGGCCTTCTGCCTGGGCTGCCGCGATCCGCTGCTGCGAGAGGAGCGCGTATTCGTCCTGCGCTTCGCGGGTAACCTGGTATCGCTCGGCCACGATCTCGGCGGTTTCGATCATCGTCATGTAAAGGTCAGGCCGATGCTCGACGAGCCAGGGATCCTGAGCCCGGAACTGGTTGCGCTTTTCGTTCTGGACCAGCGAGATCGCCTCGAGGCCGCCGCCGACGGCAATCGTCATGCCGTCATGCACAATCTCCTTCGCCGCAGTCGCGATCGCCATCAGCCCGGAGGAGCATTGCCGATCGACTGTCATTCCGGCTACCGAGACCGGCAATCCGGCGCGGATCGCTGCCTGTCGGGCGACATTGAATCCGGTCGAGCCTTGCTGGAGGGCCGCACCGAGAACGACCTCCTCGACCTCGGCCGGATCGATCCCGGCGCGCCGCACCGCCTCGGCGACCACGTGGCCGGCGAGCGCCTGCCCCTGCGTGTCGTTGAAGGCGCCGCGATAGGCTCGGCCGATCGGCGTGCGAACAGTGGATACGATGACGGCTTCGCGCATGTCGTCCTCCCTTGGCAGCGCCCGAGCGCTATTTACGGCAGATGGTGGAATCGTCGAGGGTCATGTAGCATCGTGGCTTCGAACTCTACGAGGAGACGGCCATGCCGGACAACTACCCGCTGCCATCAGGCGATTCCGGAAACCTTGGGTTCGCCGCAACGCCGCTTCGGGAACTGGACCGGTTGATCCGGCAGCACATCGAAGAAGGCCGCTATCCCGGCGCGCAGATTGCGCTCGCGCGGCATGGCAAGTTGGCGTTGTTCCGCAGCTACGGCATCGCCAAGACCGAGCCCCGAAACGTGCCGGCGGCGGACGAGACGCTGCTCCTGCTGTTCAGCCAAACCAAGGTATTAACCAGCTCGGCGGTCTGGACGCTGGTCGAAGAGGGCAAGCTCTCCTTCATGGATCGGATCGCCGACCATCTGCCGGAATTCGCAGCACGCGGCAAAGGCGAGATTACGCTGCACCAGGTGATGACGCATCAAGGCGGCTTCCCGAGCGGCGACGTGACGAAAGCGACCTGGACCGATCATGCCCGAATGCGGGCCGAAGTGTGCGACTTCTCGCTCGATTGGACGCCGGGCACGCGGCTGCAATACCACCCGCGCGCCGCGCATCTGACCCAGGCGATGGTGATCGAGGCGGTGACCGGCCAGGACTATCGCGATGTGATCCGCGACAAGGTGCTCGCACCACTCGGCCTTGCCAACGACATTTTTGTCGGCGTACCGGCGCGCCAGCAGGAACGCTGCGCCGACACCTACGCGCCGGAGCCGCGCGACAATTCGTCGGAGTTCAAGGCCGCCGGAATGCCGAGCGGCGGCGGCTATGCCACTGCCCGCGGCATGGCGGCGTTCTATCAGATGCTGCTGGGCCGCGGCCGGCTCGGCGATGTGCGGCTGCTCTCGCCCCGGCTGATCGCCTATGTCACGCGCAGCCATACCGGAGAGCGCGGTGATGACGCGATGGGCGGCATTCCGATGCATCGCGGGCTCGGTCCGCATGTCCGGGGTGAGAGCGACCGCATCCGCGGTCTCGGCACGATTGCCGCGCCGGAGACGTTCGGGCATGGCGGCGCCGGGACGTCCTATTCGTGGGCGGACCCGACGAGCGGGGTCTCATTCAGCTACATCACCAACTTCATGTCGCCCGATCCCTGGCATACCGCACGCCTCGACCGGGTCGCGAACCTCGTGCACGCGGCGATCGATTGAGGCCGCGGTCGAGCAATGGCGCCGCGCGTCGATCCCGTCTCTTCCGATGACGCGTTGCCGGCGCGCGCGGATGTCGTGGTCGTCGGCGGCGGGATCATTGGCACCAGCACGGCTCTCTTTCTGGCACAAAAAGGCGTGTCGACGGCCCTCTGCGAGAAGGGCCACATCGCCGGCGAGCAGTCGAGCCGTAATTGGGGCTGGTGCCGCAAGATGGGGCGCGATCCGCGCGAGATCCCGCTGATCATCGAGAGCCTGCGCCTGTGGCAGGGTATGAACCAAATGGCCGAGGCCGAAACCGGCTTCCGGCAAGCCGGCATCATGTATCTCGCAGAGAATCCGGCCGAGATCGAGCACTTCGAAGCCTGGCTCGAGCATGCGCGCCACTACCAGCTCGACACCCGCCTCCTCACTGCTTCGGAAGCGGCAGAGCTGATGCCCGGTCTGACCGGAACCTGGGCCGGCGCGCTCTACACCGCCAGCGACGGCAAGGCGGAGCCGCAAATGGCCGCGCCGGCGATCGCGGAGGCAGCGCGACGGCGCGGTGCTGCTATCGTGACCCAATGCGCCGTGCGTGGCATCGAAACAGCCGCTGGCCGGGTCGCGGCCGTGATCACCGAACGGGGCCGGATTGCCTGCGGGTCCGTCGTTCTCGCCGGCGGCGCCTGGTCGCGGCTCTTCTGCGGCAATCTCGGCATCGAGCTGCCGCAGCTCAAAGTGCTGGGTACGGTGATGCGCACCGAGCCGATCGAGGGCGGCCCGGAAATCTCGGCTTCGGGCGGGCTCTTCGGCTTTCGCAAGCGGATGGACGGCGGCTACACCGTGGCGACCCTCGGCGTGCGTACGATCGATCTCGTTCCCGACAATTTTCGGCTGCTCTTCGACTATCTGCCGGCCGCACGGCTCCACTGGAAGAGGTTGCGTTTCCGCGTTGGCCGCCGCTGGGTCGATGAGTGGCGCACGCCACGGCGTTGGGCCTTGGATGCCGCCTCGCCGTTCGAGGCCGTGCGCGTGCTCGATCCGGAGCCGGACCCATTTGTCGTGGATCGCGCTCAGGCCGCCGTTGCCCAGGCTTTCCCGCTGTTCCGCAACATGGTTGTGGCCGAAAGCTGGGGCGGCATGATCGATGTCATGCCCGATGCCGTGCCGGTGATCTCGCCGGTCGAGAGCCTGCCCGGCTTCTTCATCGCCACCGGCTTTTCGGGCCACGGCTTCGGGATCGGCCCGGGCGCGGGCAGACTGACGGCCGACATGGTCACCGGTGATCCGACCCTCGTCGATCCCACACCGTTCCGCCTGTCGCGGTTCACCGACGGCTCGAACCCGCGGCCGCACCCGCTCGCCAGCTGAATTGACCCGAGGGAGGATGACCATGATTACCGCGATCGTTCAGTATCGGCTCCCACCGGGCATCGACCAAGTCGCCTGCGCTGAGCATTTCCGCAAGATCGCGCCCGGCTTCCGCGATGTGCCGGGACTGATCCGCAAGCAGTTCATCTATGCCGATGACGGCTGGGCGGGCGGCGTTTATTTGTGGCGGACCCGCGCCGATGCCGAGGCGTTCTACTCCGGCCCCTGGCTCAAGGCCATCCGCGAGCGCGATGGCATGGACCCCGAGATCCGCTATTTCCACACCGCCGCGATCACCGACAATTCCGCCGAGGAGGTGCTGCTGTCCAGCGCGGCGGAATAAAATAGCCTGATGCTCAGACGCAAGCGCAGGATTCACCCTCTCGTCATGGCCGGACTTGATCCGGCCATCCACGAGCCGCGGCACAGATGCTGCCGGCTTCCGTGGATGCCCGACACGAGGCCGGGCATGACGAATACGTGAGACTGAACCATCTGAATGCGTCTGAGCACTAGGAAAACCTCGTAGGAACACCCTGATGGAGCGACGCACGTTTCTCAAATCTGCCCTCGCCGGCACAGCCGCCTTGGCTGCCCCGAGCGTATTGCGGGCGGATGCCGCGAAAACGATCACGTTTGTGCCGCACGCCGATCTGGCCTCGCTCGATCCGGTGTGGACCACCGCCGATATTACCCGCAACTACGCGCTGGCCGTGCTCGACACGCTCTACGGCTACGACGCGGAGTTCAATGCCCAGCCGCAGATGGTCGAACGCCACAGTGTCGATGACGACGGAAAGCAGTGGGACCTGACCCTGCGCGACGGGCTCAAATTTCACGACGGCACCCCGGTCCTGGCGCGCGACTGCGTCGCGACGATCAAGCGCTGGGCCAAACGCTATCCGATGGGCGGGGCGCTGATGGCCCGCACCGACGAGCTTTCAGCGTTCACGGATAAGATAATCCGCTTTCGACTGAAAAAACCGTTCGCGCTCCTGCCCGCTGCACTGGCCGAACCCTACTGCTCGATCATGCCCGAGCGCCTCGCCGAGACTACTGCCTTCGAGCAGGTCAAGGAAGCGGTCGGCTCGGGACCGTTCAAGTTCGTCGCATCGGAGCGCGTCCCGGGTCAACGCGTGGTCTTTGAGAAGAACGTGGACTACCTGCCCCGTGCGAGCGGCAAGCCGAGCTTCACCGCCGGTCCCAAAATCGTCATTGTCGATCGCGTGGTATGGAACTTCGTGCAGGATCCCTCAACCGCCTCGGCGGCGCTCGCGCAGGGCGAGGTCGATTGGTGGGAAAACCCGACGATCGATCTCGTCCCGCAGCTCAAACGCAACAAGGATCTGGTGATCACGGTCAAGGACCGCACCGGCGAGATCGGTTGTCTGCGGTTCAACCAGCTGTTCGCGCCATTCGACAATTTCGCGATTCGCCGTGTCGTGTTGTCGGCGATGGACCAGAGGGAGATCATGACCGCGGTCGCAGGTGCCGAGCCGAGCCTGATCAAGACCGATGTCGGCCTATTCGTGCCCGGCACTTCGATGGCGAGCGACGTCGGGGTTGATGTCACACGAGGACCCAAGGACCTCGACAAGATAAAGAAGGATCTGGCTGCCGCGGGATACAAGGGCGAACGGGTCGTCGTCCTCGCCGCCTCCACGATACCGACGATCTATGCCGAGGCGCAGGTCGCCACCGATGTGCTGCAGCGGATTGGCATGAACATCGATTTGCAGACTATGGAATGGGGCAGCGTCGTTTCGCGGCGTGCCAGCCGTGAGCCGATCGACAAGGGCGGGTGGAACATCTTCTATACTTACCTCGGCGGCATGGGGAACATCTCGCCCGGCCCCGACATCGCCATCCGCGCGAGCGGTGCGGATTCGTGGTTCGGCTGGCCCGTCGACCCCAAGATGGAGGAACTGCGGGCAGCATGGTTCGATGCCCCCGACCTCGCAGTGCAGCAGAGGATCTGCCGCGAGATGCAGCAGGAATTCTGGCAGAGCCTGTCCTATGTGCCGCTGGGCATGTACGATCAGCCGACCGCATTCCATTCCTACCTGCAGGATGTACGCGACGGCTGGCCGCAGTTTTATGGCGTGCGGCGCGTTTAAAACGTTCAGCGAGACGCCGGATGGAATCCAAACCCTTTCGCCCCTTTCCGCACGACTGGCAGTCGGCCGACTATGTTGCGGGCTGGATCGAGCACGACGTCACCCGCGATCCGGATCGACGCCCGCTGCTCCGGCGAATGTTGTCATCGGCGCCGTTGCCGGGTGCCGCACGGGAGGTGCTGGATGTAGGTGCCGGCTACGGGGTTGTCACCGAGGAGGTTCTGGCGGTTTTTCCGGCGGCTCGGGTGACCTTGCAGGATTATTCTCGGGCAATGCTCGACCAAGCTCGCCGGCGTCTTGCCGATCATTCCGACCGACTGTCGTTCGTCCTCTGCGACCTTTTTGATCCGTCATGGCCGCAGCATGTCGGAGGGCCTTTCGACCTGGCGGTATCGGCGATCGTCCTCCACAATCTGGGAAGTCGCGACAAGATCTTCGCGTGCTACCCCGCGATCCATGCTCTGCTGAAGCCGGGCGGCTGCTTCTTGAACTATGATCGGTTCGCCGATGGAGTTAATGGCCACCTGACCGCGCTTCGCGCCGCGGGCTTCGCTCCTGTCGAGTGCACTTGGCAAGCCGCGCCTTACGCCATTGTCGCCGCAACCCGGACCGATCGCTGAACTGCGCGCTCGGTTCTGCTTGTTCTAGGCTGCCTGTGTCAGCTGAGCGAAAATTATGCGTTCTACATGGCCTTGTAGCTCTCCCGGTAAGCCTTATATCTGATATTAACGAATTTCTCTGGGGTAACTCTTGCTAACCCAATGGCACCCGTCAGACGCGCGTGGTGACCCCGAAAGGATCCACAGAGCGCGCCAAGACGCCGAAAATCTGTTTAAGCCCAGGCAGCCTTCGATCGTAGAGGAGCCAGCTTCCGCTCAGAGTACTCCCGCGCCGACCCAGCACCAACCGCAACGACAGCCCCGTATCTTCAGAATCCCGCCGGTGGTGCCGATGAGTGCGGCAAAGGACGAAGCTCCCGCCGTGCCCGAGCCGGTACGGCGGCGGCGGGCGGTCAGAAGAGAAACCGGCGAGATACCTGCTTCTCAATACGGCCGCGTCCGCGCGTTGGCGAGCTACGGGATGACGCAGGCGCAGGTTGCGGAGGTCTATGGGGTTACGGTCCAAACGATCGAGCGGATCGTGGGGAGGCCCCACTCCTCTCGTATCGCCTGAAGGAGAGCCTCGACGGGAAGCCTCTTCTCTCGCGTTCCGACGTCTTGGTCGATGACCACGGCCAGAACCGACGCAAGTGAGCACGAGAGCCAGAGGAGGACACCCATGGGCCAGGTCCAAGGTAAGGTTGCGATCGTAACTGGCGGCGCATCGGGGATTGGCGCGGCGTGCGCGGCGACGCTCGCACGCGAAGGTGCCAAGGTCGTGGTCACCGACCTGGACGATACGGGCGGTCAAGCAGTGGTGGACAAGATCGAAGGAGCCGGCGGCGAGGTGGTCTTTCTGCGTCAAGACGTGAGCCTCGAAGAGAACTGGCCGGGTGTGATCGAAGCGGCCGAGCGTCGCTTTGGCCGTCTGGATGTGATGGTCGCCAACGCGGGGATCGGGATCATGTGCAGGGCGGTCGAGATGTCGTTGGCCGACTGGCGGCGACAAACCGCCGTGAATCTCGACGGCGTGTTCCTGTCGGTGAAGTACGCCGTTCCGGCAATGCGCCGCGCCGGCGGCGGTTCCATTATCATGATGTCGTCGGTTGCAGGTCTCAGAGGATCGGCGGGGTTGGCCGGTTACTGCGCCACAAAGGGAGGTGTGCGCTTGTTTGCCAAAGCCGTCGCGATGGAGCACGCGGCAGACAACATTCGAATCAATACAGTTCATCCGGGTGTCATCGACACGCCGATCTGGACGAAATTGTCTGAATCCGCCAGGCAAAACGCACCGATCGATCCGCACGAGGTAGCCCAAGCCGGGGTGCCGCTCGGCCGGGCCGGACAGGCGCAGGACATCGCCAATGGCGTGCTGTTCCTCGCCTCTGACGCGTCGAACTACATGACGGGGGCGGAACTCGTGATCGACGGCGGCATGACGGGCGGCGCACGACCCCGCTGGAGCTGATCGTGATGCGGCAGTGGATGGTGAGCCGCTCGCCTGTCACTGATTCAGGGTTTGCGCATGTCGGGACCCGCTCAGACGCGCCGCGTGGCGAAATCGATACGGGGGTCGATCAGCATGTAGGTCAGGTCGCTGATCAATTTCAGCAGTAGCCCGATCAGCGTGAAGACGTAGAGTGTGGCGAACATTATCGGATAGTCGCGGTTGATCGCCGCCTCGAACCCCAACAGTCCGAGACCGTCGAGCGAGAAAATAACCTCGATCAGCAATGATCCGGTGAACAGGATGCCGATCAGCGCGGCTGGGAAGCCGGCCACGACGAGCAGCATTGCATTCCTGAAGACATGGCCGTAGAGCACCCGACGCTCCTCGAGGCCCTTGGCGCGGGCGGTCAGCACGTATTGCTTGTTGATCTCTTCCAAAAAGCAGTTCTTGGTCAACATCGTCAGGGTCGCAAACCCCGAGATCACCAGGGCGGTGATCGGCAAGGTGATGTGCCAGAAATAATCGGCAATGCGCATTGGCCAGGACAACGAAGCCCAATTGTCGCTGACGAGGCCGCGCAGCGGGAAGATCGAGAAATAGCTCCCGCCGGCAAACAGCACGATCAGCAGCACGGCGAACAAAAAGCTCGGCACCGCATAGCCGACGATGATGATGGTACTGGTCCAGACATCGAACCGGCTGCCGTCGCGCACCGCTTTCCTGATGCCGAGCGGGATCGAGACCAGGTAGGTGATCAGCGTCGTCCACAGCCCGATCGATATTGACACCGGCAATTTGTCCCGAATCAGATCGACGACCCGGCGATCCCGGAAAAAGCTGTTGCCGAGATCAAAGGTCAAGTAATTGCGCATCATCAGCAGGAAACGCTCGAGCGGCGGCTTGTCGAACCCGTATTGCTTTTCGAGCTCCTTGATCAGCGCCGGATCGAGACCCCGGGCGCCGCGATAGCGGGTCTCGGCACCACCCGCTTGCGCCTTGAACTCGCCGGTGCCGCCGCTGACCCGCTCGGTGGCGCTGACCGTGCTGCCTTTCAGCCGCGAGATCATCAGCTCCACCGGCCCGCCCGGTGCGGCCTGCACGATCACGAAGTTGACCACCATGATCGCGAACAGGGTCGGAATGATTAAGAGGATGCGGCGGATCGCGTAGGCAATCATGGACCGTCCCCACTCGCGCTCTCGCTCATTGCTTCACGACCTCGCCCTTCCTGGCTTCGAGCGATTGCTCGGCGGCCGGATCGACCCACCAGGTCTCGAAGCCGACCGCGTATTTGGGCGAGATGGCCGGGCGCCGGAACTTGTCCCAATACGCAACCCGAAACGCCGAAACGTAGTAATGCGGGATCAGGTAATACCCGTATTGCAGCACCCGGTCGAGCGCGCGCGCCCGAATAACGAGGCCAACTCGGTCGCGAGCACTGATCAGCTGCTCGATCAGCGCGTCGACCACCTTGTCCCTGATGCCGAGCACATTGCGGCTTCCCGGCTCGTCGGCCGCTTGCGAGCCCCAATACTCGCGTTGCTCCTCACCCGGCGACTGCTCCTCTCCGAACCCGACGACCGCCATGTCAAAGTCGAAGGTCTCCATTCGCTTCTCGTATTGCGCGGGGTCGACGGTGCGCAGGTGCGCAGTGATGCCCATCCGTTCGAGGTCCCTCGTAAAGGGGAGCACGATCCGTTCGAAGGCCGGTTCGAAAAGAAGGATTTCGAATTCGAATGGCCGACCGGTCGCGTCATTGATCAGCTTCTCGCCCTTGAAGCTCCAGCCGGCCGCCTTAAGCAATGTCAGAGCTGCGCGGACCCCGTCGCGAATATTCCCTGAGCCGTCGTATTTAGGCGGATCGTATGAAGCCGTGAACACGCGGTCGGGGATTTGTCCGCGGAACTTCTCGAGGATCGTCAACTCATCTCCTTGAGGCACCCCGATCGCCGTCAATTCGGAGTTGTCGAAATAGCTGCGCATCCGCGTGTACACGCCGTAAAACAGCTCCTTGTTCGACCAGTCGAAGTCGAAGGCGTAGGCAAGTGCCTCACGCACCCGCGGGTCCTGGAAGATCGTCCGCCGCAGATTGTACCCGAAACCCTGTACGCGGCTCGGCCGTCCGTCGGGGATTGCCATCTTTTTGATCAGCCCGGCGCGCAGGGCCGGGCCGTCATAGCCGGTCGCCCACGCCTTCGAGATATTTTCGAGGCGCACATCGTATTGACCGGCCTTGAAGGCTTCGAGCGCGACCGTGCTGTCGCGATAGTAGTCGTAGCGGATCACATCGACATTGTAGCGGCCCTTGTTGACCGGCAGATCGGCAGCCCAATAGTCCGCAACCCGGCGATAGGTGATCGAGTGGCCCGGGTCGACCGTCTCGACCGTGTAGGGGCCGCTGCCGAGCGGCGGATCGAGCCTCGTCTTTTCGAAATCGCGCTCCGACCAATAGGCCCGAGAGAGGACCGGCATCTCACCGAGGATTTCCGGCAATTCTCGATTCTCCGCCGACTTGAATGAGAAACGCACCCCGCGGTCACCCTCTTTCTCGACTTTGTCCACGTTGCTGTAATAGGACCGGTAACTCGGCAATCCTTTGGCGCGCAAAATCTCGAAGGTCCAGATCACATCCTCCGAAGTAATCGGCGTGCCATCATGAAAGCGTGCTTCCCGGCGCAGCGTGAACAGTACAGAGAGCCTGTCGGCAGCGAGCTCGATGCTCTCCGCGACGAGCCCGTAGACGCTGCGCGGCTCGTCTTGCGAAGCGACCGCCAAGGTGTCGAAAATCATCTGCACGCCGGAAGCGGGCACACCCTTGATGACAAAGGGATTGAGCGTGTCGAAGGTGCTGATGAATGCCGAGAACCGCATCGTCCCGCCCTTTGGCGCCTGCGGGTCGACGTAATCGAAATGCTCGAATTCCCGCCCGTACTTCAGATCGCCGAACAACGATATGCCGTGCGTCGCAGCCGACCGCGCGGCTATTGGGGTCAACGAGAAGAGGAGTGCGAGCCACAACCCATAGGCGACGCGCATAGCATATTCACTCCCCCAAACACGGCGGCGGTGGAGGAAACCAGAACGCTCCTCACTGCTTCGTCACCTCGCCTTTCCTTGCTTCGACCGATTGTTCGGCCGTAGGGTCGATCCACCACGTGTCCATGCCGAGGGCGTATTTGGGCGAAGTCGCCGGGCGCCTGAGCTTGTCCCAAAAAGCCACACGAAACGCCGACAGGTGGTAATGCGGGATCACGTAATATCCGTACTGCAGCACGCGGTCGAGCGCACGGGTGTGGGCGACGAGGCTGGGCCGGTCCGGTGCCCGGACCAACTCTTCGATCAGCTCGTCGATCACCTTGTTCTTGATGCCGAGCAAGTTGCGGCTGCCCTGCTCGTCTGCCGCTTGTGAGCCCCAGTACTCCCGCTGCTCGTTGCCGGGTGACAACGATTCGCCGAACGCGACCACCGCCATGTCATAGTCGAAGGTCTCCATCCGCTTCTCGTATTGAGCCGGGTCGACCGTCCGCACCCGCGCGATGATCCCCATCCGTTCGAGGTTCTTGGTGAACGGCAACACGATCCGCTCGAATTGGGGATTGTCGAGCAGGATCTCGAACTCGAAAGGCTGCCCCGTCTCGTCGTTGACGAGCTTCTCGCCTTTGAATGTCCAGCCGGCCTCTTTCAGCAACTTCAGCGCAACGCGGAGCCCGTCGCGGATATTTCCAGAGTCATCGTATTTCGGCGGGTTGTATTCGGTCGTGAACACCGCGTCCGGGATATGTCCGCGGAGTTTTTCGAGGATCTCGAGCTCCTCGCCCTGCGGCACACCGCTGGCGGCCAGTTCGGAGTTGTCGAAGTAGCTGCGCGTCCGCTGGTAGGCGCCGTAGAACAGCTCCTTATTCGACCATTCGAAGTCGAAGCCATAGGCGAGGGCTTCGCGGACGCGCGGATCCTGGAAGAGCGACCGACGCAGGTTGTAGCCGAACCCCTGCATGCCGCTCGGCAGCTGGTTCGGGATCTGCTCCTTCTTGATCAGCCCGGCGCGTAAGGCCGGGCTGTCATAGCCCGTCGCCCAATCCTTTGACGAATTTTCGAGCCGCAGGTCGTACTGGCCCGCCTTGAACGCCTCGAGTGCGATCGTCGCGTCGCGATAATAGTCGTAATGGATCACGTCGACATTGTAGCGGCCTTTATTGACCGGCAGATCGGCAGCCCAATAGTCGGCGACCCGGCGGTAGGTGATCGATCGGCCGGGATCGAGCGACTCGATCTTGTAGGGGCCGCTGCCGAGCGGCGGATCGAGTGTGGTTTTTTCGAAATCGCGCCCGGACCAATAGGCCTTGGAGAGGACCGGCATCTGCCCGAGGATCTGCGGCAATTCGCGGTTCTCGGCCGATTTGAAGGAGAATCGCACACCGCGCTCGCCCTCCTTCTCGACCTTGGTGACATCGCCGTAATAGGAGCGGTACATCGGATGCCCCTTGGCGCGCAATGTCTCGAAGGTCCAGACGACGTCCTCCGGCGTCATCGGGGTCCCGTCGTGAAACCGCGCCTCCTTGCGGATCGTGTAGAGCACCGAGAGCCTGTCGGGAGCGAGCTCGACGGTTTCGGCGACGAGCCCGTACTCGCTGGCGGGCTCGTCCTCGGACCCCACCGTCAGAGTGTCGAAGATCGCGCCGATTCCGGCTGCGGGCACGCCTTTGATCACAAAAGGGTTAAGCGTGTCGAAGGTGCCGATCGCCGAGGAGCGCATTGTGCCGCCCTTCGGGGCGTCCGGATTGACATAATCGAAATGCTTGAAGTCCGGACCGTATTTCAGATCGCCGAACAGCGACATCCCGTACTGCGCCGCGGCTTGCGCAGCGGCGGCGAAGAGCAGTGGGAAGATGAGGCCGAGTATTATTGCAGGCGCTCTGCGCATGACCTAATCTCCGCGCGATTTTCTCAGCCGTAGAGCAAACCGAGCGCCGCCTGATGAGCGCGGCGATCGCCGGCAACGAGAATGCGGCCGTCGGAGCCGAGGTCGAGGCGTTCTCCCCGCCAATCGGTGGCGACACCCCCTGCCCCTTCGACGATCGGAACCATCGCGCAGAAATCGTACGGCTTCAGGCTGGCTTCAAGGACGAGGTCGACAAACCCGGTGGCAACCAAACCGTAGGCGTAGCAATCGGCGCCGAAGCGCGTCAGCTTGACCGCCGCAGAGACCCGCGCAAAGGAAGCGGCGTCTTCCCCCTTGAACATGTCGGGTGTCGTGGCGAACAGGGTCGCACCGTCGAGCGTGGCGCAGCCCCGGCATCGGATCGCCGTGCCGTTTAGAGTCGTCGGGCGGCCCGTCGCGCCGACCCAGCGCTCCCGCGATATCGGCTGGTCAATGACGCCGAGGATCGGATGCCCGAGGCGGGTAAGCGCGATCAAGGTGCCGAACAGCGGGACCCCGCTGATAAAGGATTTGGTCCCGTCGATCGGATCCAAGGTCCAGACGAACTCGGCATCCTCGCGCACCCGACCGAACTCTTCGCCAAGGATGCCGTGGTCGGGAAACCGCGCCTCTATCAATACCCGCATCACCGCTTCGGCCGCGCGGTCGGCGGCGGTCACCGGGGTCAAATCGGGCTTGTCGTCGATCGTAATGGGTTTGCGAAAATTTGGGCGGATTTCGGCGCCGGCCGCATCGGCCAGGCGCAGCCCAAAAGCGACAAAGGCGTCGAGCTCGATCTCGGGCACCGGCCTATTTCAGCGTGTCGAGATAGGCGATGACATCGGCGCGATCCTGCACTTTGGGGAATCCGGCGAAGGTCATCTTTGTCCCCTTGGCAAAGGATTGCGGACTATAGAGCCATTGGTTCAGCTTTTCCGGATCCCATTTCTGGCCTTTGTCCGCCTGCAACGCCGCAGAGAACTGATAGTTCGGGACCGCGGCAATCCCCTCCTCGGTAACGTCCCAGAGGTTCGGGCCGATCTTGTTCGCACCGCCCTTGTTGAAGGTGTGGCAGGTGTTGCAAATCTTGGTCAGCTGCTCACCGCGTTTGGGGTCGGCGTTGGCGAGCAGCGGCTCGATCGGATCGAGCTTTGCCGCCGCGGGTTGCTCCGCCGGCGCGGCCGCCAACTGCTCGGCGCCGGCCGGGAGGAAGACCGGCCTTTCGAGCGACTTCGGACGAACGAGTTCGCTCGCGAGAATCGCCGCCGCCATCGCGACGATCATCGCCGTGAGCACGGAGGCGATTATCTTGTTCCACTCGAACGACGACATCGACAACCTTTCCCCCCTAAGCGGTGATGCATTATCACGCTTCCGGCGTTCCACCGAACCGGTCATGTTGTCGCTACCCGATCGGCTGCCGAGACAGCCCGTGACCAGAGCTGCGCCACAGAACCCGATTATCCTGATCCCCGCCCGGCTCGCCGCCAGCCGCCTGCCCGGCAAACCGCTCGCGGACATCGCCGGAGTGCCGATGATCGTGCATGTCTGGCGCCGTGCGCTTGCCGCCGAAATCGGGCCGGTCGTGGTCGCCTGCGGCGACCGCGCTATCGCCGATGCGGTCGAAACGGCCGGCGGCCGGGCGGTCATGACCGATCCCCGCCACCCGACCGGGTCAGACCGCATCCACGAGGCGATCTCGCATCTCGACCCCGGCCGCTCGCACGATGTCGTGGTCAACGTCCAAGGCGATCTCCCGTTGCTCGATCCGGCGGCGGTGCGCGTGGCTGTTGCCGGCCTCGCCGACCCCGAATTCGACATCGCCACCCTTGCGGCCGTAATCGAGGACGAAGCCGCACTCCACGAGACCAGCGTCAACAAGGTCGTGGCCGGTTTTGCCGATCCGACGCGGCCGGCGCGCGCGCTCTATTTCAGCAAGGCGGCGGTGCCGTGGGGAGAAGGGCCGCATTACGAGCATATTGGGCTCTACGCCTATCGGCGTGAGGCGCTGGAGCGGTTTGTCGGGCTGCCGCGGGGGGTGCTCGAACAGCGCGAACACCTCGAGCAGTTGCGCGCGCT
>Ga0074045_10000667_pt1 | contig 33538 bp, 23 predicted proteins | sample BogForMeECP23OM2_FD_94442 | JGI IMG/M metagenome (GOLD analysis project Ga0074045, IMG submission 94442) | Bog forest soil microbial communities from Calvert Island, British Columbia, Canada - Bog Forest MetaG ECP23OM2 | ecosystem: Environmental > Terrestrial > Soil > Wetlands ...
CAACGCGCCATCGGCTTGCGGCTCCACGCCCTTCACCGGATTCGCGGGCACCCACTGAGCAAGAAGCGACGAGCTGCAACCAAGGAATAGCAGGCTGATTACAAATGACGAAAACATCCAGGTACGAAGTCGCGTGAAAGTTGGCATTTGACGATTCCCTTCTCCTGTACGATCTGTACATAGCGGTTTGGAGCGACATTCGGGATGGCCGGTGGTGTTGCGTTCCAGAAAAGCCGACACGCTAACCCGGGTAGGTTTCATTTGGCTTCACGATTCGAATTCGATGGTCCGAAAACTTGAAATGCGCTCCCGGCAACTCGAGCTTTGGCATGTGGCAGGTCACGCATTGGTCCTTCGCTGTCGGACAGGGTTTCGCCCCGGGTTTTCCCCCTGCGTGGCAGGCCAGGCATTTCGCGTCGTATTCGACGGATTCAGTCTCCACCTCGTGATGCGGATCGTGGCATGCCAGGCAGCTAATCCGCTTGTCGTCCACATCGTAGCACTTGCTGCCAGTCAGGCGGTATGGCTGGAAACGAATGTTCGCTATGCTCGGGTGCGGCTGCATAACAATTTCTGCCCACGTCCGGTGGCACTGTCCACAAAAATTAGAAATCTGCTCGGTGGAGAATCCGCGTAGCTTGGACCATCCTTTGGCCGCCGCCATCTCGTAACCGTTCACCAGCATTTCTGCAAGGTGGGTTTCGACTCCCTCATGACAATGTTTGCATTGCACTCCTGGTTTCAGATTCTCCAGGGTGAGTTGCCTTCCCTGCGTTGCGTCCGTAGCATGGCACCCAAAGCAATCGTGCTTGTCCTCCTGGCTCATTAATCGCCCGGCGGCTTCCTTCAGGTCAACCGGAACAGATGCACCGGACCCCAATGTCGGCCCCAAGCCTTGCAGGTCCCGGTAGTAGCTCACACGGCTTTCATACAATTCTCCATCTTTCTCCAGTATGTAGGTCTGCCCGATCGCGGAACTGGCTCCCATAGCCCAGCGAATCGGCATGCTGACGGTGTTTGTCCCGTCCGAAACCGAATAGCTGGCCTGATTGCCCTGCCGCTCAATTCGGTAGGAGTACTTACCCACCGTCGCCGTTAGCACCGGATGATCGATCAGAACCTTGCAGTTTTCGACGGCTTCGAGAGCGCGCCCCATGGAAGTCGAGGGTTGCGACTTCGCCTGAGCGTGGCATTGTGCGCAAGCGGATGCACCGGACGAACTTGTTTGCGCCATAACGGCCACGGGAGCAGCCAAACATACAAGGAGATGGTGCCATCTCATGGCGTTGCCGTGGCTTCAGAATACATCGTCGGAGATCGCCGGTATTCGGTGACTGCGACTTCCTGATCACCCGCCTGCAGCGCGCGCAGCGGTTCCTGAAGCAATACCTGGGGAGTTTGAGCTCGCGCGATTGCGGCAAGGCCAAAAACAAGTAAGACTGCGGGCTTCCCCATTTCCGCACCTGGTCCCGCTAAAGTTTACAAGAAAAAACGGGATGGCCAAAGCCATCCCGTTTTTCGGTTAAGTTGCTAGTGCAGCCGGGTCAAGCTAGAAGTAGAACTTGACCGCTAGCTCTATGATTCGGTGCCCTTGTTTATTCACGGCTTCGCCGAAGGTCGAGTTCGACTGCGTTAACTGGCCTGCCGCGTTTTGCGTGTAGCTAAGGCCGAGATTGTTTCCGTTGAAGGACCACAGCGGATGGTTCAACCAGTTGTAGCCGTTGACCCGGAACTGCAAGGTCTTGTGCTCGGTGATGGCAAAGTTCTTGAACAGGCCCATGTCCCAATTGAAGAAGGCCGGTCCGTAAATAGGCGGTAGGATGGTCCCGCCGTTCTGGCCCACTTGGGTCGGCGGGGCGAAGCAATTCCCGTTAATCCATTGATGCGGTCCCAAGTTCGAAGTTGGACTGCAAGTCAAGATCGGGTTGAGCTGGATATCCGGCGTGCCCAGCAGCGACACGTTGCTGATCGCGATACCTTTGGGGTTTTGCGCAGAGATGCTGCCCGGAATGATCGCGTTATTGTAGTTCATGCCGAAGTTCTGGTTCTGGAGGCCCGTCAGGTTGGGACCGCTCTCCAACTGGAAAACGCCAGAGACCTGCCACCCATTGACGAAGCCACCCACCAGTTTGTTGGTGGTGGGGTTGGGCAGCTGGATGGAGTAAACCGCATTGAAGAGATGCCTGCGATCGTTGGGCTGCACGCCGTAGTTGCTGCCCAGGTTGAATTGGTTGCAGAGGTTACCGTTGCATCCTATGATCCCCATGGACTTGCTATACGTGTAGTTCATGTTGATCGTGTAACGCCCCTTCGTGCGCGCCCACACCAACTGCAAGGCGTTGTAATTAGCATGCGCGTTGTTCGTGGCCTCGTACAGGTCTCCGTAACCCAGCAGCGGACGGAAGTTCTGCGAGTTGAGCGAGTTCGGATCAACGCCGCCGTTGTTCGCCGCCAGCATGGCTCCTATTGGAACCAGGTTGATGTTCAACGTGTTGAAGCCCGCACTGCCGCCGTTGCCGCTGGTCGGGATATCTTCCGACCTGTTACCGATGTAGGAGGCCTCCAGGATGCTCGACCACGGCAACTGGCGGGAAATGGTAACGTTCCAGTTGTCCGTGTACGCCTGCTTGTCGTCCGTGCTGTCCACGGCGGAGGGACTCGACGCCACCGCGGTGAAATTAACGTTGTCTAGCCCAGGGACTCCTGGGAACTGGGGCAACGGATTCACCAGGATCGGCTGACTGCCGGCCCCTACGGGAACCTTGCCGCCGTCGAAAGAGATCGACTTGACCCCCGCGGACGCATCCAGACCATTGGTAAACTGACCCGCGTGGAAGTAGTAGCGGCCCCATCCTCCGCGGATCACGGTCTTGCCGTCGCCAAAGAGGTCATAAGCGGCGCCCAGGCGCGGCTGGTAGAACAACGCCCGCGTCGGGAATCCACCCAGTGGAACGGAGCTGTCTTTGGAATGCCACAGGAATCCACAGTAGGTCGGTCCCGCTGAACAAGCTTGGCCACCGCCTGCGGTATAGGCTGCAACACTGAAGATCGAGTAGCCATAACCTTCCCGGTCATACCAGGGCTGCATGTGACTGAAGCGGAGACCGAAATTGACCGTCAACCGTTTGGTCACCTTCCAGTCATCCTGCGCGAAGAACTCGTAAGTGTTGTAGGCGATGTCGTTGATACGGTTGAATGAGGCTTCATTGTAGTCGCTCATTATGCCTAGAGCCTCGTCGGCATAGGAGTCTCCGGTGGTGTAACCGAGTGCCGTCGCAATGCTCGAAGAATTAAACTGCAGCTCGCCGTTGGTGTTATTGTTGGCGGGCTGGGCATTGCGGATCCACTCCCAGAAAAAACCCGCTTTGATGGTGTGCTTGCCCACGACCTTGCTGATCGTATCGCTGACGCTGGGCATGTACTTATTGGCGTATAGACCCTGCGAAGGTCCGCCGGCTTCGAACCCGCCCGGATTAAATACCAGGGCCGCTTCGTTGCCGAAACTTCCAAAGGATGGAATCTGAGAAACGCCGTTGTTGAACAGGCCGGTGAGGTTGTAGCCTACGTTCGAGCGGTTCACCAACGCCGGATTCGCAAAGACGTTCGGGAACTTCACCTCGGTGTACGCCACAACCAGTTCGTTGGTCATCGTCGGGTTGAACACGTGCGTCAGTGACCCCGATAGGGAATACGATCTGTTCTTGCCCTCGACCGGTGTCGGATACGGAACCTGCGATCCGTTGCGCCACCACAGCCCGACAGGAAACTGCTGGGTCTCCCGCTGGTAGTTGTAACGCACAAACAGTTTGGTATTGTCGCTGATGTTATAGTCCCCGCGAACGACGAACTGCTGGTTGTTCTGGTTGAAGATTTCCGATTGCGCGTAGTTGTAGCCGTGAGTTACGGCCGGATCGGCGTTGGGCGCGGGATACAGCTTCATCAGTGCCAGGGTGTTAGGGTTGAGATCCGCTGTCGGAATGATGCCGCCTGGATACCACCCTAAGCCGGTCGAATTAAGACAGGGAAGGTAATTACCGGCGGATACGCTGGTGCCCGGGCAGGCCGAACCCGCCGGATTGCCGGAAGCTGTGTTGTAATTGTGGGTTGGGTCGCCGATCTTCTGCAATTCGGACGTCGAGAAGTTCCCTTGGAGCATGCCTGGGGTGGGAACCGTGGCACGGAGTAAGCCGGTATCCAGCACCTGGTAGAAGTACTCATAGCCGGCGAAGAAGAACAGCTTCTCCTTGCTCTTGTTAAAACCTGTTCCGGGAATGATCACCGGACCGCCGATGCTGGCGCCCGGGTAATAATACTTATTCTGCGGTTTCGGGGCCAAGTCGGCGTTGTTTAGCGCGTCGTTGGCGTTCAGTGCGTAATTGCGGGCAGAGAAGAACAGGCCTCCGTGGAACTCCTGGCCACCGGCCTTCGTCACTGACGTGATCAGAATTGGCCCTTTCTGGTTCTCGGCGCTGAAGTTCCCGGTCAAAACCTTGAACTCCTGAAGGAAATCAGAGTTGGGGTTGACCGGCGTGTCGCAGTTGCAACCCGGGTCGGAGACGTGCGCGCCGTCCGCCGTGATGTCCAGCGAGTTGCTGGGCAGCCCATTATAGGTATAGGCGTTGTTTAGCGCGCTCTGGCTGCCGGCGTCGCCGTTGGCGTTAATGCCGATGACTTCGCCGGTATAGTTCGCCTTGTTTGTAGAGCCGTTTTGCACCGCAAAGCCCGGCATGATCTTGATATACTCGGCCGCGCTGCTGCCCACCTGAGTCAGATTCTCCAACTCCTTGGTCTCTAGCGTAAACGACTTCTCGGCTGAGTCTGTGGTCACCAGTGGGGCCTCTTGAGCGCTGACCTCCACCGTTTGGCTGGCCGCGCCAACCACTAACTGAATGTTGAAATTGCGTTTTTCGGCGCCGCCTAGGGCGATGCCGTCCGCCTTGTACGTTTGAAAGCCCTTGGCTTCGACCGTCAGTGCGTATGTACCGACGGGAACCGATGCGAACGTGAAGTAACCATCCCCGTTCGTCACCGTGTCGCGAATCGAGCCAGAGACAGCGTCCTTCAGGGTGATCTTTGCGTCAGCAATAACGGCTCCTGACGGGTCAGATACCACGCCCGTCAAGGTCGCAAAAATACCTTGGCCCTGTAAGGACCCCACAACCAACAAAACCAAGCATGTCAAAACGAATAGATACGACGTACCCCGTCTAATCAAGGCCCACCCCTTTCCTGCACTCAACAATAACGATTTTCGACTTAGAAAAACCCCAACTTGCCACTACTTAAATCCAACTGAACTGCCTTTGTCAAGCTAATAGTTAAATATTAGATTGACCGGTCCTGTTTTGGGCACACTCGTCTAGTACTCAGAAAACTGGGTAATTCAACTAAGTGCTTTGTTTCCGCAGATTCGGATGATTTTGTGCCATCAACTCCCGACAGTACTCACCCTGCTTCATGAAACCCCTCAATTCCCAATGCTAGCCAGCGAATCTTTGGTTTCATCACGGACCATTTCGTGCCTATTGCCCAACCTGACGGAGAATTTCGCCGCGAATCGAATCGCGTCTTACGCCAGTGTTTTGCTTATTGGTTAACCTTAGTCATACTTACTATACATTCATCAACGACGCGTGACGATGTTCGGCCATGCGTTTTTTCTGGCCCGATCACATCCCGCCCATCATCTCGCTGCATGAATCGATATTGTTGCGGCGCGCAAACACTCGACTCCGCTTGGCTCGTTTCGTCCTCCAATGCGCTTTCGCACGGCCCCGATTCAAAAACTGCCCTTAAGTACAGGAGTTATTTCTTCGCAGCGTTCCTGCTCAATTTGCGCAGCTCCGCGGCTGTTCCTTATACGCTTGATTTCAGGCGCATTGCTGAGTCCAGAGCAACTTCCTTTTACTGTTCGTGTTTGTTTATTCAGCTAGCGCCGAGTGGAATTCAACGCTAGGTAGTCAAGCACGCAATCTATCGCACCAAAAGGGAATCCAATATGATCCGCCTGACCAAAACTGTAGCTTTGCTGCTTCTCCTGGTTCTTATGAGTTTGGCAATCCCGTCCACATCGTCCGCGCAAATCGCCGTGGGTGTCTCGATTCACATCGGTCCGCCTGCTTTGCCTGTCTACGCGCAACCGATCTGCCCGGGCGCGGGATACATCTGGACGCCCGGCTATTGGGCTTACGGACCGGCCGGATACTACTGGGTCCCTGGAACTTGGGTACTTGCCCCGACGCCCGGCTTTCTCTGGACTCCCGGCTATTGGGGTTGGGCCGGTGGCGTTTACGTTTGGCACGGCGGATATTGGGGCCCGCATGTTGGCTTCTATGGCGGTATTAACTACGGTTTCGGCTACGGAGGAGTCGGTTTCTATGGCGGGGAATGGCGCGGCGGAGTCTTTCACTACAACACCGCCGTGACCAACGTGAACACCACCGTGATTCACAACACTTACGTCAACAGCACGGTGATCAACAAAACGGTGGTCAACAACAATGTCAGCTACAACGGCGGCACCGGCGGAACCACGGCACAACCCACGGCCTCTGAGCAAGCCGCCATGCACGAGCAGCATGTCCAGCCAACCGCGCTACAAACGCAACACGAACAAATCGCTCGCAATGACCACACCATGCTTGCTTCAGTCAATCATGGAAGCCCTGCGGTTGCTGCTACCTCGAAGCCCGGCGTATTCAAAGGCCAAGGCGTTGTTGCCGCCCGCCCCTCTAGCTCAAACTCCAATGTGCACACGGATCGTCCCCCGAATGCACAAACCAAAAATGCCTACAATGCCAACGGAAACCGACCGAACGCAGCACAGACCACCGTTAATCACACGAACAACAATCATCCGCCGTCCTCGCACCCGCCTCAGCAAACGCACCAGAACAAACCTGTGGAGCACGAATCGCATCAAGGCGGAGGCCATGAGGGATCTGGACACGGCCGCTGAACGATCACTCGAGTAACAAAAGCCACAAGGGCCAGGGCGTAAACCCTGGCCTTCGTTTTTCAGTTGTGGGTTACCGAGGTAATGAGTAGGTTTCTCGCAAAGGAAACCGGCGAATGCCTATCTTCCGCTCCACCACACGATCGTCACACCCACGCAAACAATGGCGATTCCCATCCATCGGCTTCGACTGATTCTCTCCCCCAGAAACGCTTTTGCTCCAAAGGCACCCGCCGCATAGCTCAGCGCGCTGACGGGCACCACGAAGCTGACGTCACGAAACGATAGAATCGCCAGCAGTGAGAAAAATCCAAGTGCCATCATCGCGACACCCGCCCACATCCACGGCAAGCGAAGTCCCCGCGACACGAACTTCAGTATCGATTTCGGGCTGAAGTCATGAACCTCTCCCAGGCTTCTCATCGCCCGGCTCACGCACAATTCCCCGCCCGTTCCAGACACAATGATGAAGAAAAACAAAACCACGGTGAGCATACTCACGGCGCTCCATGTGCTCGCGGCGAGGTCCGGCCCACGATAAATACCCCGGTACATATCACCAGCACTCCAACCCAACGCAAGGGGGTGATCAGTTCACCCAACAGAAAGTGGCTAAGAATTGCCACCGTGGCGTAGGACAGCGAGGTGGAGGGCTGGACGTAGCTGTAATCGGCCCAGCTCAGGATCAACATGTAGGCCACGAAAAAGGTGAGCAACGACGCGATGCCCAACCAGATATAGCCGTTCGAGAGAATTCGAGAGAACACCGGCAGAAAGTCTCGTGGCGCCCACGTTGTCGCCGAACCTATCCGCCGCATCCCCTTGCCGAGCAACACACTCCCGAGTGGCGCAAAAATCACAATCACAAAAATCAAAAGGTAGGTCTTCAGATGGAGTCCAGGTCCGGCTTTCATGCAGTTGTCAGTTCGCCTGAACACCGTCACTGTTTCCGCCCAGGCGTGCGCGTTCTCCTCTCTGCGGAGTTTCCAGGATTAATGTTACTCTATGGGCCGACCTCCTCCAAAATAGGCCCTCGGGGGTAGCGCTGGGTTGCAAGAGACACTGGCATCTCGCTGAGGGAGCAGTTTGCTGGCGGAGGCCATGAATCCGAGGTTTGGCTACTGTGAGCATCGAGCACGTCGTTATACTTGGGATCGCGGCAATTCCTTTTATTTACTATTTTCTCGCAATCTTCGGCACGCTCAAGTTTTTCACACACTCCAAACGGCGCCCCCCTGATCAGTCCGTATTCACCCCGCCCGTCAGTTGTCTCAAGCCAATTCGCGGTCTAGCCGAAGATGAATATGAAAACTATGCGAGTTTCTGCCGCCAAAACTATCCCGAATATGAAATCCTGTTCTGTGTCGACGAAGATGATCCGGGCCTGCCGGTATTAAAGCGGCTAATGCAGGAGTATCCCCACGTTCAGATCCGGTTGGTCTTCGGTCCAGATCATGTGGCAATCAATGATAAGGTGGCGCGGCTGGACCGGTTGTCCAAGGAAGCCCGCTATGACGTGTGGGTGCTCACCGACGGCGACGTCCGCGTAACACCCGACTACTTGCGTTCCGTCGTGGCTCCGCTTCAAAACCCAAAAATTGGCGGCGTGACATGCTTTTACTCTGCCACCACGGAGACCAACTTCACCGAAAAGCTTCAGGAACTCGGTATGATGTGCGATTTTTATCCGGGTATCCTCGTCGCTTGGCTCTTGGACGGCGTGAAATTCGGCTTCGGCCAAACCATCGTGACCACTCGGGCGCGCGTTCAAGGCTTCGGCGGTTTCCAAGCCATCGAAAACCGCCCGGCGGATGATCTGCTCGTTTGCAGATTCATCGCAGAAGCTGGTTTCGAAGTGGAATTGCTCCCTTACGTGGTGCGCACCACCCCCGATTTCCATTCCATGAAGGATCTGCTGTACAAGCGCCTGCGCTGGATGACGGTAATGCGCCACATGCGTCCTTGGGGACATTTGGGACTCATCTTCACCTTTGGATTACCCTGGTCTCTTCTTGCCTTTTTGATCGTTCCTTCCGCCGCGACAGCGCTTTTCTATCTGGGTGGATATTTTCTCTGTCGTGTGCTCATGACCTGGCTCGTGGGCGTATACGGTCTGAAGCAATCCGGCCTGTGGACGAAAATGATCTTGATTCCCATCTGGGACGCCACCGCCTTTTTCATTTGGCTCGCCAGTTTCACCTGCAGATCAATTCGTTGGCGCGGCATTGACTACACGCTGCGAGACGGCATGCTCACTCTCGCGACTCCGGAACGCGCCCGAAGCACCTCGCCTCAGCCCGAATCGTGAAAGCAAGGCGTTTGCGCTTGAGTCCACTTTTTTCCAGGCCAGGCTGTCAGTGTTGTCAAGGCCGCGCGTTCTGCAAAAGGGCTAATCGCGTTGAATGAATCCACCAGATACTTGGTCGTTGGCCGGGGCCGATGGGCGCCTCGCATCAAGGCTATTCTTGCCGGTGAAGGCCGTGGCGTGTCCTCTTTCGAAGAAGCCCGTTGCGCGTCCTCCGAAAACGAATCCGCCTACCGCAGCCGGATTCTGACATCTTTTAGGGCCAGCGGAGCGCGCATTGCCTGGCTTTGCGTTCCACCCGGCAGTCACATCCTCGTCATGATGGAAGCCGCGATCGAAGCGGGCCTGCACGTTATCGTCGAGAAACCGTGGCTCTGCTCGGCCGAGGAAACACGGCGTCTGGAAGCGCTTGCCAAAGCTCGCCAAGCATTGCTTGCAATTCACTATGAATACTGTCTGATGGACGCGGTAGAAGCCTGGCGGAGAAATTGGAACGACGGGACCGGACTACGCTTCGGCGGGCGCCTGAAGGTTCAACGTCCCAATCACCTCGGTCTCCCTGCGCTCGATAACTTAGGTTCGCACCTGTTCGCCATTCACCAGTATTGTGTCCCTGATTCGTCGATCATTGAAATCGATTGCGATTACAACCAGCCCGATGACCGGCGCGTGTGGCTGGAGAATCAGACCCAGAGAGTCGCAGAGATCGATCTCTTGGCTAACCAGGAACCGATCATCCAGCGCTTCATTGCGCGAGTAGAAGCCGCAACTGACGGAGAGAGCTTCCCTCTCGATTTGCGGTTTGCCTTAAAAGTCGCGCGGCGCTCCGCACTTTGGCGCCCGTAGCATCTACTCTAGCCTTTCCTATATTTGCTCACCGAGATGGTGTCTTCTGACGAAGCACCAGCCAGGGCTGATTTTGCGGCCATTCCAATTTGAATGCGCCGGTCGTTTCGTGGCTCGCGCCAATTTACCTGTGGGAGCATAAGCGCAAGGTCCACCCGGTCGCGGTATTTCATTGCGATGTTCACCAACGAATCCAGAAGAGACTCAGAAAGATTGTGTGGTTGCAGTCCCAAATCAATCAACTTTGAATGCTTGGCATTGTAGTAATGCTGTTCGGCTTCGACGCGTGGGTCGGGGATGTGGTCGATTTCCACGTTCAAACCCAGCGTTTTCCCCGCATGCTGCACCTTCTTCGCCAGATCCGACACCGAAAAATGTTCCGTGAACTGGTTGTAGACGCGGCATTCACCACGCGCCGCGGGGTTTAAGCAAGCCAACTCCACGCAGCGGACGGTATCTCGAATATCCAGAAAACCGCGTGTCTGGCCACCTTTTCCGTAGATCGTGAGAGGTTGACCGATTGCCGCCTGCACGCAGAACCGGTTCAGCACCGTCCCAAACACGTCATCGTAATCAAAACGGTTGATCAGCGCTTCGTCCAGCGCCACCTCATCCGTCATGGTTCCATACACCACGCCTTGATTCAGGTCCGTTGCTCGCAGGCCCCAAATCTTGCATGTGAACATGATGTTGTGGCTGTCGTGCACTTTGGACAGGTGATAAAACGACCCCGGTTGCTTTGGAAAGGGCAGCACATCCTTCCGGCCGTTGTGCTCTACGGTTATGTAGCCTTCTTCAATGTCGATATTGGGCGTGCCGTATTCGCCCATCGTTCCCAGCTTGACTAAGTGACAGTCCGGAAGCACTTCGCGCATGGCAAACAAAACATTCAACGTGCCTACCACATTGTTTACTTGCGTCAACACCGCATGCTTCCGGTCGATCATGGAGTACGGCGCGGAACGCTGCTGGGCGAAATGGACGATCGTCTCCGGTTCAAAATCCTTCAGCGTGGGAAGAAGAAAGTCGTAGTCGGTCACATCTCCCACGAAGAGCTCGATCGTCTTTCCTGTTAGCCGACACCATGATCGAAGCCGGTCACTCAGCGGCTGGATGGGTGTGAGTGTCTGCGCGCTTAATTCGTGATCCCACTGCCGGCGCACAAAATTATCTACAATTGCAACTGAATGCCCTTTTGCTGACAAATAGAGTGCAGTTGCCCAGCCGCAGTACCCATCACCGCCCAGAACCGCTATTCTCATGTCATCCCCTTAGATACCGCACCCATATATTTTGAGGCTGGGTTAGTTGGACCAACTTCTATTCCCAATAATGGTGACTGTAGTTTCTTCCCATTGCAAATGCTAATTGGACGCGAAATTCCGGACCAAGTATTCACAATTCTAGGGCTCTAGGGTCGCAAGTCAATCTGTTTTCGCTCGCTTGGGCTATTCGCCAGTCCTGACGTATTGGAGGCCACTCCCGCTCCTGTGATAAAACTACGCTATGCTCACTCCCTGGTTCGGCGAGTTCATGGGCACCATGATCCTCATCTTGCTCGGGGATGGAGTGGTGGCAGCCGTACTTCTCAGAAAATCCAAAGCGGAAAACTCCGGTTGGATGGTCATCACCGCCGGTTGGGCTTTCGCTGTCATGTGCGGCGTCTTCACCGCCATCGCTTGTGGTAGCCCTGAAGCACACATCAACCCCGCCGTAACGCTAGCTTTCGCCATTAGGTCGGGCAACTATTCTAACCTATTTCCTTTCTTTTTGGCGCAAACCTCTGGTGCCATAGTCGGGGCTTTCCTCGTATGGATTCATTATCTTCCCCACTGGCGAGAAACCCGTGAGCCCGCCGCTAAACTAGCCGTTTTCAGTACATCCCCGGCGATTCGCAATCTCCCCGCAAACTTTCTGAGCGAAGTGATTGGCACCTTCGTCCTGATTTTTGTGGTCTGCGCCATTTTCTCAAAGGAAGTCTCTTCCCTCGGCCCCGCGGCAGGTCTCGGACCGTTTCTAGTCGCCAGTCTCGTCTGGGGTATTGGCCTTTCGCTCGGAGGCACTACCGGCTACGCGATTAATCCCGCGCGAGACCTCGGCCCGCGTATCGCCCACGCCATTCTCCCGATTGATGGCAAAGGATCCTCAGACTGGAGCTACAGCTACATTCCGGTTTTCGGCCCTCTTGTAGGCGCCGCTATCGCCGGACTCCTGGTCAGATTACTCGCCTTCTAAGGAGCCGCCATGTCCGCCTATCTCGGAGCTCTCGATCAAGGCACCACCAGCACGCGCTTCATCGTCTTCGATCGCGCTGGCAGGATTGTCGCCTCCGCTCAGGAGGAGCACGAACAGATCTACCCTTCGCCGGGGTGGGTCGAGCACGATCCCGACGAAATCTGGCGCCGCACTCAAGATGTGATCCGCAGGGCCATGCGGCAGAAGATTCTTCAGCCGCAGGACCTTGCCGCCATCGGCATCACCAATCAGCGTGAAACCGTCGTCCTCTGGGACAAGAAAACTGCTCGCCCTCTTTGCAACGCCATCGTCTGGCAAGACACCCGCGTCGAAGGTATGGTCGCCGATTTCGCGCGGCACGGTGGCATCGATCGATTCCGTGCCAAAACCGGCTTACCACTCTCCACCTATTTCAGTGCGTTGAAAATTCGCTGGATTCTCGAAAATGTACGCGACGCCCGCAAACTCGCCGAGGCCGGGGAAATTCTTTGCGGAACCATCGACACCTACCTTCTCTGGCACCTTACTGGGGGCGTCAACGACGGCCTGCACCTCACCGATGTCACCAACGCCAGTCGCACGCAGCTCCTTAGCCTCTCCACCCTCCAGTGGGATCCGGAGATTCTTGCGGCTTTTGATATCCCCGTTTGTATGCTTCCACCGATCGCTTCAAGCAGCGAAATCTACGGTGAAGCCAAGCTCGATTCCATCGCCGGGGTGAAAATTGCCGGTGTCCTTGGCGACCAGCAAGCCGCCCTTTTCGGTCAGACCTGCTTTCAACCTGGCGATGCGAAGAATACTTACGGGACCGGCTGTTTTCTTTTGATGAACACCGGAACGCGGCCGGTGGCGTCTACTTGCGGCTTGCTCACTACCGTCGCCTACAAGCTCGGTAGCGCAAAGGCCGTCTATGCCCTCGAAGGCAGCATCGCCATCACTGGTGCTTTGGTCCAATGGCTGCGTGACAATTTCGGCCTCATCCAGAAAAGTTCGGAGATCGAAGATCTCGCACGATCGGTCCGGGACAACGGTGGCGTCTACTTCGTCCCGGCTTTTTCCGGGCTCTATGCGCCCTACTGGCGCAGTGACGCGCGCGGCGTCATCGCTGGCCTCACCCGCTTCGCTAACAAAGGCCACCTCGCGCGCTCCGTCCTTGAAGCCACCGCCTATCAAACTCGCGAAGTCCTGGAAGCCATGGAAAAAGATTCCGAGATCCATCTCTTCTCTCTCCGCACCGATGGCGGCATGGTCGAAAACGATTTTCTGATGCAATTCCAGGCGGACATCCTCAATATTCCAGTGCTCCGCCCCGCGATCAAAGAAACTACCGCGCTCGGCGCGGCCTATGCCGCAGGCCTTGCCGTCGGGTACTATTCCGATCTTCACGATTTGCGGCAGAATTGGTCCGCCGATCAAACCTGGGAGCCTCACATGGAAGAAACTCAGCGCCACGCCTATTACCGCCAGTGGAAAAAAGCCGTAACACGTTCTTTTGATTGGGTAGACTGAGCTATGACTAAAAAAGTGAAATGGGGTATTCTCAGCACCGCTTCGATCGCACAGCGCCGCGTCCTGCCGGCCATGCTGCATTGCAAACACGCGGAAATCGCCGCCATTGCTTCCCGCTCTGTGGACAAGGCGAAAGCCGTGGCCGCACAATTTTCGATCCCTAAGGCCTATGGTTCCTACGAGGAACTGTTCGACGACCCCGATGTTGAAGCGATTTACAACCCTCTTCCCAACCACCTCCACGTGGAATGGTCCATACGCGCTGCCAGTCGCGGCAAGCACGTCCTCGTTGAAAAGCCATTGGGAAGCAACGCCGCCGAAGCCCGCCGCTTGCTCCAAGCCCGCGACGAATATCACGTGAAAATCGGAGAAGCCTTCATGGTCCGCAACCATCCCCAATGGCTGCGCACCGCCGAACTTGTCCACAGTGGCCGAATCGGCAAGCTCCGTTCCGCACTTTGTTGCTTCAGCTATTTCAACGTCGATCCGGAAAACCCGCGGAATATCGCTGACAATGCCGGCGGCGCGCTCATGGACATCGGTTGCTATCCCATCAAGACTTCGCGCTTCGTTTTTGGTGAAGAACCTGTCCGCGCCTTCGCCTGCATCGAACGCGACCCAAGCTTCAAAACGGATCGCCTCACCTCCGCCATACTGGAATTTCCCACCGGCCAATCCGTCTTCACCGTTTCAACGCAACTGGTTTACTACCAGAAGATGCAATTCTTCGGGGATGCCGGCCGCATTGACATCGAAATCCCTTATAACGCGCCCATCGACAAGCCGACGCGCATTTTCATCGACGACGGCAAAGACCTTTACGCAGGCGCTAGTGCCGTGATTGAATCCTTGCCCATTTGCAACCAGTTCACGATTCAGGCCGATCTTTTCTCCGCGGCCATCCGCGACGACACGGAAGTCCCCAATCCACTCGAGGACTCCATCTGCAACATGGCCGTCATTGACGCCCTGTTTCGCTCCGCCCAATCCGGCAAGTGGGAAACTCCCGAGCTCTCATAGCTGCCTTTGAAGTGCGGCAGCCTTGCTGCCGCTTTGGCAACCTCAACCGCACCACCCTAACTCTCGTGGCCCAGTGGCAGAAAAAGAGGCAAGACGCCTGGGTTGAGATCCTTCACGAGTCACGCGCTCAGGGTGACAGGTTTTAGAGAGTTCAGATACGCTTAGACGTACGCCTCATGCGTTCTCGAGCAAATAAAAAGGGCGCCGAGCTTACTCAGCGCCCTTCCACCTTCAATTTTTCACTACGCCTTAGTCGTAATACTCCTGCCCCAGGTGCGTGATCAGATTCTCACCTTGCATCCACCGCAACGTGTTCTTCAGTTTCATCAACTGAATGAACAGGTCATGTTCCGGATAAAGCTTCGGCGCCGTCATGGGCGATTTGAAGTAAAAGCTGAGCCATTCCTGAATCCCCCGCATACCTGCACGTTGCGCCAGATCCAAAAACAGCACGAGGTCCAACACAATTGGTGCCGCCAGAATCGAATCGCGGCACAGGAAATCCACCTTGATCTGCATTGGGTAGCCCAGCCACCCGAAGATGTCGATATTGTCCCACCCTTCCTTGTTGTCGCCGCGCGGCGGATAGTAATTGATGCGCACCTTGTGGTGGATGGTCTTATACAGCTCGGGATACAAATGCGGCTGCAAGATAAATTCTAGCGCGCCCAATTTCGATTCTTCCTTCGTCTTGAATGACCCGGGATCCTCCAACACTTCTCCATCCCGATTCCCGAGAATGTTTGTCGAGAACCACCCGTTCAGCCCGAGCATCCGGGCTTTGAATGCCGGCGCCAGCACTGTTTTCAGCAGCGTCTGGCCGGTCTTGAAATCTTTGCCCCCGATGGGAACGCCGTGTTTCTGCGCTAACGCCTGCATCGCCGGAATGTCCACCGACAGATTCGGTGCTCCGTTCCCATACGCGATGCCGCTCGTGATTGCGGCCCAGGCATACAACATCGAGGGCGCAATCGCCGGATGGTTCTTCTTCATCGCCTGTTCGAACTTTTCCACCGTGCTGTGCACCTCGTGCGGCTTCATGAATACTTCCGTGGACCCGCACCAAAGCATCACCAGCCGCGAACAGCGGTGTTTCTTCTTGAAATTCGCAATGTCTCTTTTTATCTGAAGGGCGATGTCGTACTTCGTTTTTCCCTTCTTCACGTGCGTGCCATCGAGCATCTTCACATACTCGTGGTCAAAGGCAGCGCGCATCGGCTTGATCTTAGACAAAAATGACTTCACCGCCGCCAGGTGGTGCGCATCTAGCACTCCCGCCTTTGCCGCCGCCTCATATGAACTGTCCGGAAAAATGTCCCAGCCGCCGAAAACCAGATCGTCCAGCCCGGCGAGCTGCACAAAATCCTTGATCTTCGGCGAACGGCCGTCGGTCCTTTTCCCTAGCCGAATGGTGCCCATCTGCGTCAGAGACCCAACCGGCAACGCCTTCTTTTTCCGGACAAGCTCCACTCCCGCCATAAACGTCGTGGCCACAGCTCCCATCCCCGGCAACAGCACTCCCAGTTTCCCTTTTGGCGGAGCAATACTGTTTGGCTTTTCCATAAATTCCTCAGCTTTTATTTGATGGAACTACACAGGGCACAGCAGTTCTCTGCGGATACTGTATCCCAAATTAACAATTTTGGGGGAAGCGTTATCGATATGCAAACGAAAACCGCCCAATTACTCTTCGCCACTTTGGCCTTACTTTACGCTTGTCGCCAGCCCCGCCATATCCAATTCCACATTCACCACCGGCTTCACTTTCAACAGCCAATTGCTCGGGTCTTTGATTCCCCATTGAATATAGGGCACCTCGAATTTAGCAGTTCCCTTCCAGTGGTCGCCCGCTACTTCCGCGTGCACCAGCGCCACAACTTCGTGTTCGCTTCCGTGCAGAAGCATCACGCCGTGCAACTTCACATCGGAGGCACCGTCGCGCGAAGCTTTCCCTTCAATTTGTTTGGGTCGGAAAATGGCATCGGGGTATTTTGCGGTTTCCAATATCTCCTTGTGCATCCGCTCGTCCCGCGAACTGTTCCCCGATTCTCCGCTGGTGGCATACACCGCTATCTCTCCACCGGCCTTGCCGCTTTCAGGATCGAAATGCACCAGCGATCCCTTCTTCAGCGCGAATGTGCCGTGTACGGTGTGCAACGTACTCTCCACCACGAAGTGGACCTTGCTCTGCGACGGATCCACCTCCAACGTCACCTCTTGCGCGGAGACCTGTGTCGCTTGCGGCCTCGGCGGTGCGGCGGTGGCCGACAAGAACACCGCGATCCCCAGAATCCCGCATGCCGTGCCCAGCGCCGACCTCCAACTCGATACCTGCATTCTTCCGTTCCTCTCTCTTAACTGGCCAAGAATTGCCAGCCTAGTTGGGCCCCCGTTGCAACCACATCCCTTGTCGTCGCGTGCCCAACGTGGATCGCCAGTAGTTGCGCAAAGGATCGCGGATTCCGGCTCAACATCTTGAACATGCGCGAGCGCAATCCGTCATATTTACCCAACCGCAGCATCAACCGGCCCATCCACAACGGCCGCCGCGACAACTGCTTATGAGCGAATCCGTATTCTCGAAGATCGCCGCCTCGCATTGCGTCCGCCAGTGCATATGCCTGGCGAAACGCCAGCCGCATTCCGTCTCCTGTAATCGCGTCCACGCCTCCAGAAGCGTCTCCCACCAAGGCGACATTCCCGCGCCACACCCGCGCGAAAGACTGCATCGCGGTAATCGCGCCACGCTCGCGGCTGCACAGCTCCGCTCCCGCCAACCGCTCCCGCAGTTCCGGCAGCAGACTGAATGCCCCTGCAAAATCCGCATCTTCCGGCGTTTCACCCATCGCCACGATGCAAACCTCCTCAGTCGAAATCGGCGTCACATACACTTGCACCCGCGGCGCCCAATAAATCTCAGCGAACTCCGTCCACGGGCGCACGCGATAGTGCCTGCGGCTGGCTAGGCGATGGCTGTTCGACACAAGAGAATCCAGTTCGCTCCACCGTCGCACCCGGGAATGCCCGCCATCTGCTCCCACAATCCATCGAGCGCTGACCGTTCCACTGGACAATCGCACGCCGTCGTCGCCGATTCCTACAACCGGCGTTTTCCAGAGCATCTGCACATCACACTTTTCGGCCTCGCGAATTAAAAGTCCGTGAAGCGCTGTTCGCCGAATCCCAATTCCCTGCCCCTCCGGGAATTCAGCCGCCACCCGCGTCTCACCTTGCACGAATCGGATTCCTCTAAATCCATATCCTGCGCCACTGGGCACTGTCACACCCAACTCCCGCAGGGCGGCCTGCGTCTCTGGCATCATTCCTTCGCCGCACGCCTTATCAATGGGCGGCTCCACTCCGTCTGCCACGGTCACCGCAAAACCTTTTCGCCGCGCCGCAATCGCCGCTGCCAGCCCGGCCGGGCCTCCTCCGACTACAAAAACGTCCGTCTGCGCTTTTCGCCTGTACACCAATTCCACCTTTCGTGGACAACTCTATCAATGAGCCGGATGCCCGTTGTCAGCGGATTGTCAAATGTTCACAGCGCGGCGCGCTAAATTCAGCGCTTCGGTCCAGAACGCGGCAGAAGTGTATCCGCTAGTTCCACCACACCGTCAATGGATGCACTTGCTCGGTCCATAGGATGCTTTTGCTGTTGCGGTCTGTTTCTCTCCCATAACTGCGGCTTATTTTCTGATGCACTTCTATTAATTTGACTGATTGCACGGCCTTGCCTCATGCTTATACTTCGCTGGCGTTTCCCTGCCCGTGCGAATCGCGCCACTTCCGGGTTTGCTGTGGTGGACGATGGCGGCCTGGTTGTATAGATTCGAATGACCAGGGGCCATCCTCCTCTCGGAGGAGTTTAGTCCAGTGTTTTTGTTTGCATTGCGATCGATTCCCGGAGGAATCATTTCGTGACTGACAGTCCGTTGAAGCCTCGCAGTTCTGCCCTCACTGACGGAGCGCACCGTGCTCCCGCCCGCGCCATGCTCCGTGCTGCGGGTCTAAAAGACGATGATTTTCGCAAGCCCCTCATCGGCATCGCCAATACCTGGATCGAGATCGGTCCCTGCAATTACCACCTCCGCGAACTCGCCGTGCACGTCCGCGATGGCATTCGCGCCGCCGGAGGCGCGTCTCTTGAATTCAACACCGTCTCCATTTCCGACGGCATCACCATGGGTACCGAAGGAATGCGCGCATCGCTCATCAGTCGCGAAGTCATTGCCGATTCCATCGAACTCGTCACCCGCGGCAACCTCTTGGACGGCTTGATTGTCCTGGTCGGTTGCGACAAAACCATCCCCGGCGGCATCATGGCTCTCGCCCGCTTGAACATTCCCGGCCTAATTCTTTACGGCGGCTCCATCGCGCCAGGCCAGTATGAAGGTCACTCCGTTACCATCCAGGATGTTTTCGAAGCCGTCGGCGCTCATGCTCGCGGCAAAATCACCGATGCCCAGCTCAAGGAACTCGAATGCGTCGCCTGTCCGGGAGCGGGCGCGTGTGGAGGCCAATTCACGGCCAATACGATGGCCCTCGTCTGCGAATTTCTCGGCATTGCGCCCATCGGCCTATCCAGTATTCCAGCCACGAACGAAGGGAAAGCTCACGCCGGCACTGTTGCTGGAAAGCTCACACTCGACCTTTTAAAACGAAACCTGACGCCTTCAAAGATCATCACCAAAACAGCGATCGAAAATGCCATTGCCGGTGTTGCAGCCAGCGGCGGTTCGACGAACGCCGTGCTTCACCTGCTCGCCATTGCTCGCGAAGCAGGCATTTCGCTCTCGATCGATGATTTCGACCGCATCAGCTCGAAGACTCCGATACTTGCTGACCTCAAACCTGGAGGACGCTTTGTCGCAACCGACCTTTACGCAGCAGGCGGTACTTCGCTCCTCGCAAAGCGCATGCTTGAAGCAGGACTGCTCCGAGGTGACTGCCTTACCGTCACAGGACACACCCTCGCTGAAGAAGCTGCCCAAGCCAAAGAAACGCCGGGGCAAGAGGTCGTCCACACCAAAAGCAACCCGCTCAAACCGACCGGCGGCCTAGTCATTCTGAAAGGCAATCTCGCTCCGGAAGGATGTGTTGTAAAAGTTGCTGGCCACAACACGCTGAATTTCCGTGGCCCCGCCCGCGTCTTCGACAGCGAAGAAGCCGCCTTCACCGCTGTCGAAAATGGCCAAATCAAAGCGGGCGACGTTGTCGTGATTCGCTACGAAGGCCCTCGCGGCGGTCCGGGCATGCGCGAAATGCTCGCGGTAACCGCGGCCCTTGTCGGCGCCGGTCTCGGGGATTCCGTCGCGTTGCTCACCGATGGCCGATTCTCTGGCGCCACTCATGGCCTGATGGCTGGCCACGTCGCTCCGGAAGCGGCCGTCGGCGGTCCTATTGCCGCGATCCGCGACGGCGACACGATCGCCTTCGATTTGCCCAAGCGCACTCTCAGCGTCCTACTCAGCGACGCCGAACTGCACCAGCGCCTCGCCTCCTGGAAGGCGCCGCAACCTCGCTATACGCACGGAGTCATGGCCAAGTACGCCTTATTGGTTTCTTCTTCGTCGCTCGGCGCCATCACTGCCGTGCCCGCGAGTTTTTCTTCTGGCTCTGTGCCGGCCTCCACTGGGAGAACGCTATGAAGCTCACTGGTGCGCAAATCCTGTGCGAAACGCTCGAGCACTTGGGTGTCCGCCACATTTTCGGTTACCCAGGTGGCGCGATCCTTCCGGTCTATGACGCGATCGGAAAATCCAAACTGCATCACATTCTGGTGCGCCACGAACAAGGCGCGACGCACATGGCCGATGGCTACGCCCGTGCCACCGGCGGCGTGGGTGTGGCCATGGCCACTTCTGGTCCAGGCGCAACCAACATGGTCACCGGCATTGCGACGGCGATGCTTGATTCGTCTCCGGTTGTCTGCATCACCGGGCAAGTCAGCAGCAAACTCCTCGGCTCCGATGCATTCCAGGAGGTCGACATCACCGGCATCACTATGCCGATCACCAAGCACAATGTGGTCGTCTCCAAAGTGGAAGACATTGCTCGCACCGTCCGCGAGGCGTTCATCATCGCCAACTCTGGCCGGCCCGGTCCCGTGCTGGTGGACATCACCAAGGACGCGCAACAAGCCACGACCGATTTCGTTTGGGAGCAGACTGCGCCAAAGCTGCCCCCAAAGCGCATCCGCAACAATCATGATCAGGAAGAATTCGATCGCGCTGTAGATCTGCTGAATTCCGCGAAGCGCCCGATCATCCTCGCCGGTCGCGGCATCATTCTTTCCGGTGCTATGCGCACCTTTGAGCAATTTGTCCGCACCAGCAACATTCCCGTGGCCATGACGCTCCTCGGCATTGGCTGCTTCCCTGCCACCGATCCGATGAACCTAGGCATGATGGGCATGCACGGGGAAGCTTGGGTCAATACCGCGATTCAGGAAGCCGATCTGCTCATCGCCGTGGGCATGCGCTTTGACGACCGCGTCACCGGCAATCTGCGCACTTACGCGCGCAACGCCCGCAAGATTCACATTGAGGTCGATCGCGCCGAAATCAACAAGAACGTACAGGTCGATGCGGCCATCATTGGCGATGCGGGCGAAAGCCTCGCCAATCTTCTTCCTCACGTCCACGAGCGCGACCACAGTGCTTGGCTCGCCCACATTAAGGTACTCAAAGGCGATTCCGCGGTCCGCGACATCCAATCCCTCCCTGACAGCGGTCATCTTTACGCTGCCCATGTCATCAACGATCTCTGGAAAGTCACCAAAGGCGGCGCCATTGTCGTCACCGACGTCGGCCAGCACCAGATGTGGGAAGCTCAGTATTACCACCACGATCTGCCGCGCACTCTGATTACTTCTGGCGGGCTCGGCACCATGGGTTTTGCCCTGCCCGCGGGCATCGGCGCGAAATTCGCCAAGCCTGACTCCGAGGTCTGGGTGGTCGTCGGCGATGGCGGCTTCCAGATGACCAGTTGCGAGCTCGCCACCATCGTGCAGGAAAAAATCAAAGTCAACATCGCCATCATCAACAACGGCTATCTCGGCATGGTCCGCCAGTGGCAGGAGTTCTTCTACGACAAGCGCTACGTTGCCACCCCCCTGGTTGCTCCGGATTTCGCTGCTCTTGCCAATGCGTTTGGCATTCGTGGCGAGCGCGTCACCACCCGCAAGGAAGTTGTGCCCATAATCCAATCGGCGCGCGATACCGATCAGGCCGTCTTGATTGATTTCCGCGTCGAACAGGAAGACTCGGTCTATCCCATGGTTCCTGCAGGCGCGGCGCTCCATGAAATGATCCGTCGGCCGAACAATCCTTTGGTGGAAACAGCTTCGGAGCCATAATAGAAACCAATGGTCGCCAACCAAAAGTTATTCGTCGTTCGAGCGAGGCGTGTAACCACTCGCATGGCCGTCATTCCAAGCGAAGCGAGGAATCTCTCTTCGATCTTCCCGTTCTTTGCGATCCAGAAAGCTTGAGGAACTCATGCAAACCATCGTCGCCTATGTCGAAAACAAGCCCGGCGTCTTGAACCGCGTGGCCTCGCTCACGCGCCGCCTGGCCATCAACATCGACTCCCTTACCGTTGGTCCGACCGAAAATGAGGAGATCGCGCGCATGACCATCTGCGCGCACACCGATGAAAATGGTGCCCGCCGCCTGGAAGCCAGCCTTGAAAAACTCGTTGACGTGCTGGTTGCGGAAAACATCTCCGATCGCTCCATGCTCGAGCGCGATCTCGCCCTCATCAAAGTTGCTGCGGACCAACAGAACCGTCCCCATCTCATGGAATTGATCAAAGTCTTCCGCGGCCGCGTCGTCGACGTGGCTCCCGAATCGCTCATCGTGGAAGTCTCCGGCACTGTCGACAAGATCGACGGCTTGCTCGAGGTTCTTCGCCCCTTCGGCGTACTTGAAATGGCCCGCACCGGCCGCATCGCCATGACCCGCGGCGGCGATCTGCTTCGTCCACCAACCGCAGCCACGAACGCGGCGAAGGACAAAGACTCCGCACCGGCATCCAGTTAGCGGCAAATACTGCGTAGGGGCAAGCACGCTGCACCCCATCCCCTGCACAACTCGAAAAATCACTCCACCGGATTTTCGGCCGCAACGCGGCCCACGAAAGGAATAACCAACGCAATGGCAAATCTCTATTACGACAAAGACGCAGACCTCGCCTTAGTTCAGGCGAAAAAGATCGCCATCATCGGCTATGGCTCGCAGGGCCACGCCCACGCCTTGAATCTTCGCGATTCCGGTGTCTCTGTAGTGGTCGGCCTTCCCGAAGGGAGCGCTTCCCGCGCCAAGGCCGAAAAAGACGGTCTCACCGTAAAATCGCCCGCGGAAGCTGCCGCCTGGGCCGACGTCATCATGATCCTCGCCCCCGACACGCGTCAGCCCAAGCTGTACAAAGAGGCCATCGAGCCACATCTCACCCCAGGCAAAACCCTCATGTTTGCTCACGGTTTCAATATTCGTTTCGGCGCGATTCAACCGCCGAAAAATATCGACGTCAGCATGATCGCCCCCAAGGCTCCCGGCCATCGCGTCCGCGAAGTCTTCACAGAAGGTGGCGGCACTCCGGCGCTTCTTGCCGTCCATCAAGACGCCTCCGGCAAAGCCAAGGCGTTCGCGCTTTCCTACGCCAAGGGCCTCGGCACCACTCGCGCCGGGGTTCTCGAAACCACCTTCACCGAAGAAACGGAAACTGACCTTTTCGGCGAACAAGCCGTCCTCTGCGGTGGCGTCAGCGAACTCATCAAGGCCGGATTCGAAACCCTCGTCAATGCCGGTTACCAGCCCGAAGTCGCCTATTTCGAATGCCTCCACGAACTCAAACTCATCGTGGACCTTATCTACCGTGGCGGCCTCAGCTACATGCGCTACTCCGTCAGCGATACCGCCGAACACGGCGATTACCACGCCGGGCCGCGCATTGTCACGCAGCAAACTCGCGAGGCCATGAAAAAACTTCTTGCTGAAATTCGCGATGGCAGCTTCGCCAAGGCCTGGATTGAAGAAAACGAAAAAGGCTGCCCCAATTTCCTGGCCAAACGCAAAGCCGAGCAGCAGAACGCCATTGAGCAACTTGGCCCCAAACTCCGCGCCATGATGCCTTTCCTCAATCCCATCGTCGCGCCGGGACTGACGGAATCGGCCGCCACCGCCAAAAAATAACGCGCACCTGCTTCCTTTGCAGTGCGCCGGCTTGCCGCAGCCTTTACAGCCTCTCACGTAGGGACGGCCTTCCGAGGCCGCCCCTAGCCTTTGCTGTTCCTCCGTAGCGGCGCATCACTGTTCACCCTGAGCCTCGAAGGGGCTGCCGTCCAAACGCCTCAAGTCCACTGGAGCCCCCACCCTTCCTCGTCAACACAAATGGTTCCAGGATGTAGGGAAAGCCGAGGCCGTCCGCAGCTTTTGAACTGGCCGATTCCAAGTCAGCACGTTCCTCTTCAGGCTGATAGCAACCTGCGTATGATGGTGAGGTGAAACAACCCGCCATTCGAACGCTGCTCTTTCTAACCATCTTCTTGCTGTTCCTCTCCGGCCTGCCGCTGCACGCGCAGACGGCGGCGACCACAGACACTTCCCTGCTCCCCGCACCAAAGCCGAAAGATGCCCCGCTCGAATGGAAGCAACTGGTGGGCCTCTACGACTACAGCTACAGCGGGCCTACCGAAAGGATGATCTTCCTCGAGAAAGATCAGCGCTTGTTCATGCAGCCCGAGCATTCCGCCGAAAAACGTGAAGAGATCCACGAAAAGAACGGCAAGGTCTTCATCGCGGACCCGCATGGACAAACCTATGTGTACGATGAACAGCGCGACAAGATTGGCGGCGTGACATCTTTTTCGTATCTGAAGGAGCATTTCGTTCGCGCCGATGCCGGTTCCGATCCCGCGCATTTCTATCACATCATCCCCTCAAAACCCCTCGACCAACTCCGCGCTGCTGCCCTCGCCGCGAAACCACCTGCCGAATCCGGCCCTTTTCGCAAGCCTGATCTCGTCGAACTTGCCGCCCTCGACCCTGCCTTCCATCTCGACATCCGCTATGCGCAATCCAACAATTTCTTGTCCACGCCCGTCTACACAGAGGCCCGCGCCTTCATGCAGCGCCCCGCCGCCGAAGCGCTCCTCCGCGTTCTCCACAAACTACAACCCCTCGGCTACGGCCTGCTTATCCACGACGCTTACCGCCCTTGGTACGTCACCAAAATTTTCTGGGATGCCACACCACCCGAAGGCCACAACTTCGTGGCCGATCCGAAGAAAGGTTCGCGCCACAATCGCGGTTGCGCCGTGGACCTCACCCTCTACGATCTCGCCACCGGTCAGCCCATCGAAATGCCCGGCCTCTATGACGAAATGTCGCCGCGTTCCTTTCCCGATTTTCCCGGAGGCACCTCCCTGCAGCGCTGGCACCGGGACTTGCTACGCCGCGCGATGGAATCGGAAGGTTTTACGGTTAACGAAGACGAGTGGTGGCACTTCGATTACAAGGACTGGAAGTTCTATTCTATCCTCAACGTGCGGTTTGAAGATCTGCACGCCGCTTCACCCGCAGGCGTGTTCTAGTCTCAATGCGGAAAGCTACCCGCTTGCGGCAGGTTACCACTTGGCCGGTGGTTGCTCGCCGGTCCCAGCGGTTGCCGAATGCTCAAATCCTTCGCATGCCTTGGCCCGAGAAAAAAAGTGTCGCAGTTCGGACAGTAGTGCGGGCGCAGATTAAATAGCCTGCACACCACTTTAACCGACATCCCCGCGCGCCTGATGCGATAGGCCTCTGAACCTTTGCACACGGGACACTCGCGCCCTCTAGTGATCCGTTGGAACTTCATAAGAAACTCCCTCGCGTGGTCTTTCCTCCATACCGAGATACTTCACGTACACCGACACGCAAGTGTGCACGCTGCAGAGCAAATAGCGGTTCGAACTGGTTGATCGGGCTTCAGGTGGGCGCGCTCGTCCGCCCTCATCTGCACGCTGGCCCAAGGCCTGGGTTGAGGGAACCATAAAGAATACCAATGCCTATCGAGACGTTGCTTCATTCCTCCTCCTGTCGGAAGACACGAGCAGGTTGGTACCGACAGACTCCTTGGATCGGGGGCGGGCACACATTTTGACGCAATCTGGTCTACTTTGGATACACAAATCGGAGCAACCTTGGCACGACCCTACCTTTACCATTTGCCAGCTAAGTAAGGGCTATCGCGTCTTCTCTAATTCTTCGCCCTCGAGGTCGCCCATCCGGTCAAACCGGATGGCGTTGGGAAGCCCTAACCCTCATGGCTCGTAAACAATCCATTCTTCCCTTATCATTCCCCAATGCACTCGGAAACCGACGCTCGGCTCCTCCGTTTGGGCACTTCCTCCTTCACAGGCAAAGGCTGGGAGAAGGCTTTCTATCCCCCGGGCCTGCAGCCGTGCGACTACCTCTCTTACTACGCCACGAAATTCGATACCCTCGAAGTTGACGCCACCTTCTATGGCATTCCCTCCGTTTCCACCGTGAAGAGCTGGTATGACAAAACTCCTGCGGATTTTCTTTTCGCTCTGAAAACACCTCAGGAAATCACTCACGAACGGGTTCTGGTGGACACGGACTCCGTAATGACCGAGTTTCTTCGCGCCTGCGAACCGCTCGGCGAAAAACTCGCCGTCATCCTCGTGCAGCTTCCTTACTTCAACAGGAATGCGTTTCCCGGCCCGATGGACTTTTTGAATCGCCTGAAGCCGTTCCTTGAGAAACTTCCTGCCCAACCGCGCTTTGCCCTGGAAATCCGCAACAAATATTGGCTCGGTCCACCGCTCTATGATCTGCTGCGCAACCACAACATTGCCCTCGCCCTCATTGACCATCCGTGGATGCCTCCACCCAACCGTTGGCTCACCAATGCCGCCGCCATTACCACGGACTTCACCTATATTCGGTGGCTGGGCGATCGCAAAGCCATCGAGGAACAAACAAAAGTGTGGGACAAAACCGTCGTGGACCGCACCGGAGATTTACAACAGTGGGTTAGGGCCTGCCGCAGCTTCATGAGACGCAAAATCCACGTTTTCATCTTCGCCAACAATCACTACAGCGGCTATGCCCCAGATACCGTGCGTCAATTTGAAAACTTGATGGAAGCAACTGGGCAAGATTGTTAACCGGAAGCTTCTCCAGAAGCAGCGCTAAACGATCTCGACATGTTTTATTTTGCATCGACGGGTAATTCCGGCGCAGCTTGCCCGTCTTTCCGTGGGTCCGAAGCTCCATAATTCACTCCATTCCCAAAATCCCGGAGCACCGCTTGACCACCGCCCATGGCCGCCGAAAATGTTCCCATCACTTGAATCTTGTGTCCCTTCGCGGTCAACTCGTCCCGCACTTTTCCTGCAATCCGGTTTTCCATTTGCACATCGCATCCTTCAAACGTGCGTTTCGTGAAACGAGGCGCCTCCAGCGCTGCCTGGATATTCATTTTGTAATCCACTAGATTCGCGATGAATTGCGCGTGCGCCTGCGACTGGTTCCAGCCGCCCATAATTCCGAACGCAATTCGTGTGTCGCCCTTCTGCGCAAATGCCGGAATGATGGTGTGCAGCGGGCGCTTCCTGCCGGCCAGAGCATTCGGCGAGCTCGCATCCAGGTTGAACAGCGCCCCACGGTTTTGCAGCGCAAATCCCGTGCCTTGCGCGACAATCCCGGAACCGAATTCGCTGTAATTGCTCTGGATCAGCGAGACCATATTCCCGTCGCGATCCACCACGCTCAAATACGTCGTGTCTCCCGCTCCCGGCAGCGTCCCCGTCGCCACTTCGCAATTGGCATGGTCCGGGTCAATTAATTTGGCCCGCTCCGCCGCGCGATCTTTGGACAAGAGCGTTTTCACTGGAAGCGTTTGTCCTCGCGGGTCGCCAATGTATTTCACCAGGTCCGCATACGCCAACTTCTTCGCCTCGATCATCGCGTGCAAAGCCTTCGTTGATGCGAACCCGTACTCCTTCTGGCCCAGCGGAAACGTTTCCATGATGTTCAGCATCATCAGGGCTGCCAGTCCCTGCCCGTTCGGCGGCAATTCATAAACCGTCCAATCCCGGTAGGTGGTCGAGATCGGTTCTACCCATTCTGCCGAATATTCCGCCATGTCTTGCGCGGTCATCACTCCCCCGTGGCGCTTGATCGTTTCCAGTACCCGCTTCGCAATTTCTCCCTTGTAATACGCATCGCGCCCATGTTCCGCGATCTGCTGCAGCGACCATGCCAGATCGGCGTTGCGGAACACCTCGCCGGTCTTGGGTGGACGGTCGTTCGGCAGATACACTTTCGTGGCTTCGTCATCCCCGCGGAGATTGTCCGTTTGCGTGGCCCAGTACATTGCTACCCATTCCGTTACCGGGTATCCGTCTTTCGCCGTTTGGATTGCAGGTGTTAGATCCTCCGAGAGTTTTTTCCGCCCGAACTTGTCTGCCAGCTTTTGCCAGCCTTCCACTGTTCCCGGCACAGTGATGGTGTTCACACCAGCCTGCGGCATCTCCCGCAATCCTTGCTTGTGCAGCTTCTCGATCGTTAATCCTGCCGGCGCCCATCCGCTCGCATTCAACCCATATAGCTTGTCCGCCTTCGCGTCATACACAATCGCGAACAGGTCTCCTCCTATGCCGTTCATCATCGGCGCAACCACGCCCATCATCGCGTTGGTGGCGATCGCCGCGTCCACCGCGTTACCGCCCGATTCCAGAATCCGCACCCCTGCCTGTGCCGCCAGGGGCGATTCGGCGGCCACAATTCCGTTCTTCGAAATCACCATCGATCGCATCTGCGATCGGTCCTGCGCTGCGCTCATGAACGCTCCCATCACCAAAACCCCACAAAGCATCACTGCCTTTTTTGCGATTGAAGATTGGCGCACCAGATGATCCCCCTTCGAAGAAAACAAACGCCTCGCTTTTTCGAAATGTGCGATCTCCCGTGCACTCTAACCCGGGAAGCCACCTCTCGCAAGCAACCGCGGTTTGACTGCCGCCGCGTTCCGCAACTCCCATTTGCCGGGAAATCGCTCCAGTCCGCTCCCTCTTTTTTCCGCCAGTTCAACTTTCCACCGCAGCTTTCACCCCTATTCAAATTCGTCGATTTTGTGCCACTTCTTCTGATTGCGTACTTCTGCACGTAATGCGACTCTACAACCGTTCGGTCCCCCTGACGGAACGAACTTGGTATCGGCGAAAGTTGATACCAGCGGCGGTTGAGGGAAAGACTCGGGCGCGGAATCCCTCAACTGCCGCATAAATCTCGCCCTGATTCTGCCGTGCTCCCCATCCGGCTCTTTTAATTATCAGAGGCCCGGCAAGCAACCCGATGGCCCGTTCCCCTTTCTTTCGATAGAATGCTTTCGTGCCCGACTCAAATCCTTCTTCTCCCAAACTTCCGGCGGCCGACCAACTTCGCGATCGTTTAGAGTCGCTTCTGGTGGCCCGCAATTCCGATCCTTTCGGCATTCTCGGACCTCATCCTCTCGACTCTCCCGAAGGACGCCGCTGGGCGGTTCGTTTTTTCCAGCCACGTGCGACCGAAGCACACATTCTTCTCCGTGGACTTCCCTCCGAAACGCTACCCCACGAAGGCCTGCCCGAGCCTCTCCCAATGCGCAGGCTTCGACCCGAAGGTTTCTTTGAAGCCGTTTTGCCGGGCGTCAGTGAGCTCGCACCTGCTCCTTCCAGCTATCGCATTCGTTTTCTCACAGAGTACGGCGAAACAGTCGAGGCCTACGACACTTACGCCTTCCCATTTCTTCTCACGGAATTCGATCTTTATCTTATGGGCGAAGGCCGCCATTACGACGCCTACGAAAAACTCGGCGCTCATGTGAAAACTGTCGATGGTGTCACCGGCGTTCATTTTGCCGTTTGGGCGCCGAATGCGCGTCGCGTCAGCGTCGTCGGCGATTTCAATCATTGGGACGGCCGCGTCAATCCCATGCGTTTTCGCGGTTCCTCCGGCATCTGGGAACTATTCATTCTCGAACTTGGCGAAGGCACCATCTACAAATTCGAGATTGTCGGCCAGCAGAACGTCGTTCTCCCTCTGAAGGCGGACCCTTACGCCTTTGCCTCCGAACTCCGCCCGCACAACGGCTCGGTGGTCGCTCGCATTGATAAGCACCATTGGGCGGATTCCACCTGGATGAATGAACGTCCCCGCAAAAACTGGCTGGACTCCCCCATCAGTATTTACGAGGTTCATCTCGGCTCGTGGCGGCGCATCCCTGAAGATCGCAACCGCTGGCTCAGCTACCACGAACTCGCCGACCAGCTCATTCCGTACGTGAAAAATCTCGGCTACACCCACATTGAGTTGCTCCCGATTATGGAGCATCCCTACGACGGCTCCTGGGGCTACCAAACACTAGGCTATTTCGCCGCCACCAGCCGATTCGGCTCGCCCACAGACTTCATGGCATTTGTTGACCGCTGCCACCAGGCCGGCCTCGGCGTCTTACTCGATTGGACTCCGGCGCACTTCCCCCGCGACGCTCACGGTCTCGCCTCCTTCGACGGCACCCATCTCTACGAACATGAAGATCCTCGGCAAGGCTCTCATCCCGACTGGGGCACGCTCGTCTATAACTATGGCCGCAACGAAGTTCAAAACTTCCTCATTTCTAATGCCCTCTTCTGGCTGGATAAATTCCACATCGACGGTCTTCGCGTCGACGCCGTCGCGTCCATGCTCTATCTCGATTATTCGCGCAAAGCGGGCCAATGGATTCCCAACAAATACGGCGGCCGCGAAAATCTCGACGCGATCGATTTCTTCAAGAGGCTAAACGAGGTCGCCTATCAGCGCTTCCCCGGAATTCTCACCATCGCCGAAGAATCCACTGCTTGGCCCAGCGTCTCTCGCCCCACTTATCTGGGCGGCCTCGGTTTCAGCCTGAAGTGGAACATGGGTTGGATGAACGACACCCTCCAGTATTTTTCCAAGGATCCCGTCTTTCGCCGCTACGAGCACAACAAGCTCACCTTTTCCCTTCTCTATGCCTTCACCGAGAATTTCGTCCTGCCCTTTTCTCACGACGAGGTCGTCCACGGCAAAAACTCTCTCCTCCACAAAATGCCCGGTGACATCTGGCAGCAATTCGCCAACCTTCGTCTACTGTTTGCGTATCAATTCGCTCATCCCGGAAAAAAACTGCTGTTCATGGGCCAGGAATTTGCGCAACGCAACGAATGGAACGAGGCGAGAAGCCTCGACTGGCATCTCCTCGAATATGATTCCCACCGTGGCATTCAGCGCCTTGTCCAGGACCTCAACAAGACTCTGGCTTCCGAGCCTGCCCTCCACCAGGTCGATTTCGAGTGGCAGGGTTTCGAATGGCTGGACGCCAATGATTCGGACAACAGCGTCTTTTCTTTTATTCGCCGGGGGAGAAATCCAGACGACATGCTCCTGGTCGTCCTCAACGCCACTCCTGTCGTGCGCTACGGTTACCGCATCGGCGTCCCGCGTTCCGGCCATTTTGACGAAATCCTCAACACCGACGCGCTCATTTACGGCGGCACAAATGTCGGCAATCTCGGCGGAATGAATACCAGCGAGCACGCCTGGATGGGCCGCAGTTATTCGCTCGCCCTCACCCTGCCACCTCTGGCCGCCGTCTTCCTCAAGTGGCGGCCCGCCTGATCCGCCCTTGCAGCGACTATTTCTCTCAGCAGGGGGCCAGCATTGCTGGACCTCATTTCACGAAACGGACACACTCGGCTCCGCCCGGCTTTAGGATATCGCGAAGGCTCCCTGAATTTCGTACAACCCCGCCTAATGCGCTAGACTCTATATGTTGAGAGGCCGATTCCTCATCAGGAGAAGTATTGCCGTGTCTTTACCAACGAACATCGCCGCTAACGGGCTCCGTCTTGGCTTGACGTTTCTGCTCACCGGCACTTTCGTCTTCGTTTCTTCTGCTCAAGATCCCGGGCCGCTTCCTGGTGCTCCTGCCTCACGAACGCAAGCTCCTCCGCCGCCTCCGCCGCAGAATCAGAATCAGACGTATCACACTTCCCCTCCCCCTCAGGGAATTCGCTCACCTGGGGACAATCCCATCACTAAGGATCCCCCTTCCATTCCTGTCGAAGACATCATCAAGCGTTTCGCCGAGCGCGAAGCCGAGTTCAAGCTAGAGCGTGATAATTACACTTACACCCAGGACTTCTCCATCCAAACCCTCGACGAAGACGGTCGCCCCGACGGTGAGCACCGGGAGACCAGTGACATCATCTTTACTCCTGACGGCAAGCGCTTTGAGAAAGTCATATTCGCTCCGCAAGACTCCCTCCAACGTATTTCCATGAGCCAGCAAGACTACGACGACGTCCGCAATGTTCAGCCCTTCGTGCTCACCACCTCCGAACTACCGAAATACAACATCACCTACATCGGTCGCCAACAGGTCGATGAACTTTCCACCTACGTTTTCGACGTAGGCCCCAAGGTCATCGAGAAGAAACAACGCTATTTCCAGGGCCGCGTCTGGGTCGATGACAAGGATTTGCAGATCGTTATGAGCGACGGCAAGGCGGTTCCAGACATCGTCAGCAAGGGTAACGAAAACGTTTTTCCACGTTTCCGTACCTACCGCCAAAACATCGAAAAGGGTTATTGGTTCCCGGTGTACACCCGCGCCGATGACTATCTCCATTTCCGGAGTGGCGATGTGCACATCCGCATGACCATTCGCTACTCGAACTACAAGCGCTACGCCAGCACCGTTAAAATTGGCACGGTCCGCGAAGTCAAGTAGACCAACGGCCTACACTTCTTGAACGGTTTTAGCTATTCTATAAGTACTGTTAGAGTGTTGGTTCCGCCTCAGGCCTTGTTCAATCCGCGCACCGCCAGCGCAAGCAGCCTGAACCCCTGTACGCAGTACCAGTTGCGCTTTTCGCAAATGTTACCGAGTCAGAGCAACACATTCTGAGCAGTTGAAGGCACACTGTTCAGGACTGGTTGCCGCTGAGGGTGTAAGTGTCTAGCACGGAACAATTGATCGTCATCCCCGTCACGAACCGTACCTCGCGCGGCTTCCGTTTCGGCCTCCGCCTCTCGTTGGGCATTTGCCTGTTTCTTCTTCTGGCTTTGTCCTTTGCTGTGCCCGCCTCTGCCAATTGCGAGTACATTCCCTCTGGCAAATCATTCTGGGTCCGCCTTCTCGATCCGGTCGCCTCGTACAGTTCCAAGCCTGGAACCTCGGTACGCGCTGTGCTCATCCAGTCGCCGGAATGTGGTTCTACCCCAATCTTTCCCGCCGGCCTGGAAGTGGACGGCGAAATCATCTCCGTCCGCAAAGTCGGCATGGGTTTCGCGCATGACACCGCCTCGCTGGAGATCCAGTTCAACCGGCTGGTGACCTCCAACGGCGACATCCTCCCCGTCAGTTCCCAGGTCGTCGAAATCGATAACGCTCGAGAAGTCGCCCGCAAAGGCGTCATCCACGGCATCCGCTCTACCGACACTCCCCAAGGCCGCATCACCAGTGGGCTCATCCACTTGCCCACTTACAATCCGTATGGCGATCTGACCCTGATCATCTATCGCTCTTTGAGCATTCTCCCTGAGCCGGAAATCTATCTTCCTCCCGGCACCGACCTTCGTCTCCAGCTGACC
>Ga0074045_10000668_pt1 | contig 33530 bp, 30 predicted proteins | sample BogForMeECP23OM2_FD_94442 | JGI IMG/M metagenome (GOLD analysis project Ga0074045, IMG submission 94442) | Bog forest soil microbial communities from Calvert Island, British Columbia, Canada - Bog Forest MetaG ECP23OM2 | ecosystem: Environmental > Terrestrial > Soil > Wetlands ...
AGGCGTAAAGCTACCTTGAGCCGTATACCAGCGTTGCCCGCTCGCCCCCGCAGCGGCGCCTATCGGCTCGTAGGTATACCAGGCGGCGAACAAATAGGGGGTAATCGGATTGACTTCGATCGTGAAGCCTTGCCCCCCAGTCGGGAGACCACCGAACCAGTTTCCGGAAAGAGCGAAGTCCGCGTTGGTCGGATACGGTGTGGTGGTCGAGCACGTTACGTTCGCGATCAGGCGCGTCAACGCGATGTTTCCGGTGCGGCCCGTACCGTCGCTGAAGCTGTACGAAAATTGACCGCTCGTGCACGTGCTGAAACTCAACGTCGCAGTCCCGACCGGCGTGGGCGAGGTGGCCGGCGGCGCGTTGAAGTTGCCATCGATATTCTGATAGATGGTGAGCGATGCCTTGGGCTGTCCGGTTACCACCGGTCCCTGCGCGGTATACCATCGCTGATGGTCCGCTCCGCCGATGGCGGTATCGAAGGTGAACCAGCTCACAAAGGTCGACCCCGATCCAGCCGACGGATCGGCGAATATCTCGACCTCGATCCCCTGTCCGCCGGTCGTCGTTTCGTACCAGGAACCGGTCAGTCCGTGTTGATTGAGATCGGGACTCGTGGGCGGTGCTTCGGTTGAAAGCGCGATGTACGCTGCAAGATCCGCTAGATCGGTCGGATTGTTGGCAAGCGTGGCGCCATAGAAGGACGCCATCCCAGTAGCGGGATTATTAATCGCGTTGATGATTCCCTGCGGCGTCGAACCTAACTTCATCTTCGGGTCCGGAGGGATGGGGTGGTTGTGGCAACCTGTGCAGGTGTAGGTGGTGGCATATAGCATGGCGCCGCGAGTCGCGTTACCTTGTGCGTGAGCCGTCGGTGGCAACGCGAGGAAGAATAATGATGCCAGGCTAAGCAAGCAGCTTCGGCGAAGGTTCATCGTTTGGCTCCAAGCGCTGTTGTTGTTCAAAGGCCGGGCTTGAATGCTCCGGTCGGAGGGCATCGACGGGCAACGGCGGCGCGGCGCAACAACCTGACCATTATCGGCCCTGAGTTGATGGCGGCCGTCGCTCGCTTCATATGGCCCCATCGGGCCCTCACCGCGACTATCATCCCACAATAACGAGCACGACGGGGCAGCTCAACCGGGTTCCGACGAAAGGATCCAACACAGGTACTGCGTCAGGTATTGCGGCGCAAGCCGGCTCTGCTCGAGATTGGCCGGCTTCGGTCATACCTCCTGGTGAAGATTAGGGCGAACCTCAACGCGCCGGCGCATGACGCTCGGGCGCGCAAGGGCAAACGTGACACAGGTGCTCTGGACCTGTCAAAGTTATCCGATTGGCCCCCCCGATCGCCCTCCGCCATTCGCTGCTGGCCCGCGGCTCGGCGTCCAATTTGCTAAGATGCGCTGCTTGAATGAAATTGACTCCAATCGATGAAGAACGTTACATGCATCGAGGACCTGCGCGAGATCGCCCGGCGTAAGGTCCCACGCGCGTTCTTCGATTACGTCGAGGCAGGCTCCTATTCGCAGGAAACGCTGCGAATCAATCGCGCCGACATGGAGCAAATCAAGCTTCGGCAGCGGGTACTTGTTGACGTCTCCTCGCGCGACACCTCGACGACCATGCTGGGGGACAAAGTTTCGTTGCCACTGGCACTGGGGCCGGTCGCACTGACAGGCTTGCAGCGCGGCAACGGTGAGATCCTGGCCTGCCGTGCGGCCCAGGCGGCCGGAATTCCGTTCACGATGAGCACGCTGTCGATTTGCTCGATCGAAGATGTCGCTGCGGCGGTTGGTAAGCCGTTTTGGTTCCAGCTCTACGTCATGAAAGATCGCGGCTTCGTGCGTTCGCTGATTGAGCGCGCGGCGGCCGCGAAGTGCAGCGCTTTGGTTCTCACCGTGGATTTGCAGGTGCTCGGGCAGCGCCATGTCGACATAAAAAACGGGCTTGCGGTCCCACCCTCGCTCAAGCTCAACAATTTCATCAACATGATGACAAGGCCGGGTTGGGTGTTAAGCGTTCTGTCGGGCAAGCGGTGGACCTTCGGCAACCTCGATGGTCATGTGAAAGGAATGGAAGGCGTCCAATCGCTCGCGCAATGGGTTGGAAGCCAATTCGACGCGGCGCTGAACTGGAAGGATGTGGAATGGGTCAGGAGCATCTGGCCCGGAAAGTTGATAATCAAAGGAATTCTCGATGTCGAAGACGCCCGTATGGCGGCAAAAACGGGCGCCACGGCGCTGGTCGTTTCCAATCACGGAGGTCGGCAACTCGACGGGGCTGCCTCATCGATCTCGATGCTGCCCAAAGTCGTCGACGCCGTTGGGTCGGAGATCGAAGTGTTATTCGACGGCGGTATCCGCAGCGGCCAGGATCTGCTCCGGGCACTCGCGCTGGGTGCAAAGGGTTGCTTAATCGGCCGTGCCTATATCTTCGGCCTCGGTGCCGGTGGCCAAGCGGGAGTGGCCGAAGCCATCGACATTATGCGCAAGGAGCTGGACGTCAGTATGGCGCTTACAGGCATCAAGCGAATCGACGAAATCGGCCGTCACATCCTGTCGCAATAGGCTTTCCCCAGGCCGAAGGCAGTTTCAGAGATCACCCCAGCGGGCGCCGGGCAAGCTTACTTCGTCAGCTCCAGGATGCTGTTGTCCGCCCGAGTCGACACCACCCGCTCGAGCCGCAGCCCGGCGCGGGCGAACAGGTCGCGGAACTCCCGCTCGGTGCGCTCCCTGCCGCCGTCGGTCAGGGCCAGCATGACAAGATCAGTGATCTTGGCCACGTGCGGTTCGTTGCCCGGCGGGATCACCTTTTCGCACACGAGCAGCTTCCCGTGTTCGGTCATCGCCGCTTTGCAATTGTGCAGAATGCGAATGCAATCCTCGTCATCCCAGTCATGAATGATGTGCTTCATGAAATAGGCATCTGCACCGGCCGGAACCGCATCAAAGAAACTTCCCGTCTCCACCCGGCATCTCGCACCAACACCTTGTTCGATCAAGTATTCCCGACTGCGCGTGACGACGTGGGGAAGGTCAAATAGCACGCCATGAACGCCCGGATTCGCCCGGAGAATTGCAGCAAGGGTGCTCCCCATCCCGCCCCCCACGTCGACCAGCGTGCCCAACTGGCCCCATTCGTATGCCTCGACGAGGGCCTCGTTGATCAAGCGCGACGCGGTAACCATTCCCTCATCGAACCGACCCGCCAATTCGGGATGTTTTGCGAGGTACTCGAACACGGATGATCCATGAATGTGGGCGAAGCTCGGCTCGCCGGAACGAATGCTGTGTTCCAGCCCTGCCCATGCTTGCCAAAAAGGAGCGCTGCCGTGCATACGAGCCAGTCCGCGCAACGACCCAGGTGTGTTGCTTCGGAGGCATTCGCTGCGGGGCGTATTAGTAAAGCTGCCATCGGAAAGTTGAGCGAACACGCCGTAACTCGCCAATGCGCGCAGCAACCGGTACATCGTATCGGCGTCGGCGCCAACCTCTCGGGCCAACGCAGAACGATCTTTGGGTCCGTCTGCCAGCGCGTCCGCCAAACCGAATTCCGCCGCGACCTGCAATGCGCGGGAAACACCGAAGCCCATAAGCAGATTGCGCATATCGAGCATCGGGTCGCCCCGACTGATCTCGTCCATTCCGACAGCAGCGTGCGCCGATGACACTTAGGTACCTTCGACGATGCGGATTTCCCGTTCCACGCCGTCGCCCAACGCCGCCAGTGCGGCCTGGTAGGCGGGGCTGTCATGCGTGGCAATGGCCTGTGCGACACTGTCGAACTCAATAAGAACCGTGCGCTGCTTCAGGCCGTGTTCATAAACCTTCACTGGCTCGCCGCGCGCCAGAAAGCGTCCTCCGCCGCCCGTAATAGCCGGCCCTGCGAGCTTCGCATAGGCTGCAAGTTTCTCCGCGTCCTTCACTGCGCGGTACGCGCTGATCCAATAAGCTTTGGCCATGTGCTTACTCTTCTCCTCAAATGCTGTTATCGCTCCGGCTCATTTTCCACGAACAGAGTGTGAGCCACCTTGTGCACCATTTCTGCCAGCACGTCGTCATCGGACCCACCACTTACTGTGGGCTGGGTAATCATGGTCATCTGGTAGGTATCTTTCAAGTACAGCTTCACCTCGGCGCTAAGATAAGTTACGGAGTTTGTCGGCGACGGAAACCCTTTATGGGCTCCAGGCTTCCAGTCCACGCGCAAGGATTTGAATGCCCAAACGACGCGGTTGGGCGCCGGAGCGGACCCTTGCTTCCGCGGCGAGAATTGCCAGGGTGCGACAGCCTCCTCCTGCATTCGACGCGCTAAGTAGGCATTTAACTGCCCCGATGTGAACCCCGGCACAGTTCCTGAAGCCTCGACGACCGCATGCGAATCGGCCACGGATGGGATCGTCGCCGCCGCCGCCGCGACCTGGCTCAGCAGAGGCGCAAGCAAAATCGTCATAGCGCGCAATATTTTGGTCATATTCATGGCAATAGCTTGCGAAACCCGGTTGGGCCGATCGATTACAGCGCCTGGCCTGCCACCAGGTTGCAGGCAAGCTGGCGCGCGCTGCCGGTCGGGCGTGCCGGTACATAACAATACACGCGCTGCGGCCAGAGTGCTCCCAGCAATGACCGATCGAGCGGAAGTGAGCGCGAGCAAAGGATTGCCGAGAATGAAAAGTGACCCGGCAATCACCCCCTATGCCCTCGACCCTGGACCAGGTCTGTACCGCTGCAACCCGTTTTGGCGTAAGCTTTTTTCGTGACCGAAGCTCAGACACTGTTCAGCTCGCTGCGGCAATCTGCTGACCCTGGAGTCGTGGCGACCATTGAGAAATTGTTACAGGACGCGCCCGATCGCCGGCTCAATCGTATCAACGCGCTCGCCTTCGCGAAAGAGATGAACCTTGACGAGGAGAAGGTCATTGCCGCGTTCCTCCATGCGGCGCGGCTGGGTTTGTTCGAGTTGTCCTGGAACGTGCTCTGCCCCGGTTGTGGCGGCGTCCTCGACGCGGGCGCATCGCTCAAGGCCGTGCGCCAGTCAGAATATGCCTGTGCGCTATGCGCCGCCGGCTATGAGCCGACCCTTGATGAAATGGTCGAGGTCACATTCACGGTTACACCTCGTTCACGCCGGATCGCGGCACATTCACCGCAGGATCTGCCCGCGTTCGAATACTACCGGCAGGTTTTCTGGAGCTCGGGTATCGATCTCCCCGACGAGGACTTCGAAAAGGCCCTGCAGGACATAACACTTGAACTGATCTCGCTGGCTCCCGGCGAGAAAGCCGTCCTTTCGCTGACGTTGCCCGCAGAGTTCGTTATCGTCTTCGACCCTGTCACGCATACGGCGCAGTTCATCGAAGTCAAGGGCGAGACGACACGCGAGACACAGTCGCTGTCGATGGTGTTCAAGAAGATGCATGCCAACACGATCACCGAAATCATGCAACCCGGCCCCTTGCGCCTGGCGCTCGACAATCGCACCGACACGCGGGTCGTTCCAGGCGTATATGTCGCCGGTCAGGCTATGCACGATATGCTCGGCAAGCGCCGGCCCTTCCTCACGGCCAAGCGCCTGTTGACCAATCAGACTTTCCGCGAGATCTATCGCACCAGCACACTCGATGTTGATCAGCGCCTGAAGATCACGAGCCTCACGTTCCTGTTCACCGACCTTAAGGGTTCGACGGACCTGTATGAGCGCGTTGGCGATCTCGTCGCCTTCGACATCGTCAAGGAGCACTTCCGCATCCTGCATGAAATCATTGCGGCCGAATCAGGCGCCGTTGTGAAAACGATCGGAGACGCCGTCATGGCGACGTTTGCGACACCCGACCGCGCGCTGGCGGCCGCGCTGCGCATCCGTGCGGCAATGGGCGCGCTGAACGTCGAACGCAAGAATGAAGATTTGCTGCTGAAGATCGGCCTACACGAAGGCCCATGCCTCGCGGTCACGCTCAACGATCGGCAGGATTACTTTGGACAGACTGTCAACATCGCTTCGCGCGTGCAGGGCCTCGCCGTATCGCGCTCAATCCTCGCCACCGGCTCGGTTGTCGACCATCCACAGGCATCCGAGCTGCTCGAAGCGGACGGGATCAAGCCCATGGCGCGCCGGCTGCCGGTTCGCGGCATCGCAGAGGAACTCGCGGTGTACGAAATTCCGTAGTGTCGCGCGGCCTTCCGTCCCCGATTTGCCAATGATACAGGCCGGCGAGGCGGGCAGTCGGCGCGCTATTCAGTCGGCAGGAATCCCTCCACCGACAAGTACCGCTCACCGCTATCGTAGTTGAAACCGAGCACGCGGCTGCCCGGTGCAAGATCCGGCAACTTTTGCGCGATCGCGGCGAGCGTCGCACCGGAGGAAATGCCGATGAGCATGCCCTCCTCCCGGGCCGCGCGACGCGCCATGTCCTTCGCCGCTTCAGCCTCGACCTTAATCACACCGTCCAGCAACGCCGTGTCCAGATTCCGGGGAATGAAGCCGGCGCCGATGCCCTGTATCGGATGCGGCGAAGGCGCGCCCCCCGAGATGACCGGTGACGCGGCCGGCTCGACGGCGAACACCTTGAATAGAGGCCACTGCTTCTTCAAAACGCGTGCACAGCCTGTAATGTGACCCCCCGTGCCCACACCCGTGATGAGCGCGTCGAGGCCTTCGGGAAAGTCGACCAGGATCTCTTCCGCGGTCGTCCGCGCATGGACTTCTACATTGGCCGGGTTTTCGAATTGCTGCGGCATCCATGACCCCGGTGTATCTGCGAGCAGTTGCTGCGCCTTTGCAATGGCGCCTTTCATCCCCTCAGCCCGCGGGGTCAACACCAGCGACGCGCCGAAAGCCAGAATCAGTCGCCTTCGTTCGATCGACATGCTGTCGGGCATCACCAATATGAGTTGGTAGCCCTTGACCGCGGCGACCATGGCCAATCCGATGCCCGTGTTGCCAGACGTTGGCTCGATGATCGTACCTCCGCGGCGAAGCGCACCGCGTGCCTCGGCGTCTTCGACCATCGCCAATGCAATGCGGTCCTTTATCGAGCCCGCGGGATTGGCGCGCTCCGACTTGATCCACACCTCATGTGAAGTACCGAACAGGCGGTTGACGTGAATATGCGGCGTGTTGCCGATGGTTGCGAGTATGTTGATGGCCTTCACGGGTTCCTCATTTGTCAGACGACGGGTCGCAAGAAAAACCTCGCATCGGGGCGCTGCGGATCTCAGAGTTCAATCTGCGCCCCCAACTCAACGATGCGATTGCGCGGGATGCGGAAGAATTCGGTCGCATCGGCCTCGTTGCGATGCAGCCAGCCGAATATGCGGCAATAGAGGGGATTGATGCGGTCTCTGTCGTCTACTTTCTTGGAGATCGATACGCGAGAAATAAAGAACGTGGTCTGCATCTCGTCGAGCCCCTGACCGTCAAGCGAACAGTTGGCCAGTGCAGTCGGGATGTCGGGCTGCTGCATGAAGCCGTAACGCAGCACAATACGATAAAAGTCGTGGCCCAGTGCCGTCACGCTGGCCTGCTCCGCTGCCGCCACGCGCGGGACGTGTTCGGTTTCGACGCTGAGGATCACATTGCGTTGGTGCAGAACGTGGTAATGCTTCACGCTATGCAGCATGGCAACCGGAACCACGTCAACCCGACGCGACAGGTACACCGCGGTGCCGGGAATCTTGGCCTCGTTGGCCATCGATTCGATGAACAGGTTCAGCCCCATCGTTTCGCGCTCGAGTTGGTGAAGCAACGCCACGCGTCCGCTGTTCCAAGCCTCCATAAGCAGGAACAGCAATGATGCCGTGACCAGCGGCACCCAGCCGCCCTGGGTCACCTTGGTCAGGTTTGCCGCCGCAAACGAGGCGTCGACCACGGCCAGCGATCCCGCGACGGCAATCGCGAGCGCCAGGGGCCACCGCCACTGCTCACGCATGATTTTGTACATAAGCAACGTCGTCAGCAGCATCGTGAGCGACACCGCGATTCCGAACGCGGCGGCGAGCTTGTCCGACGAACCGAATCCGACCGTCAAGCCAAGCGTGAATAGCATGAGCAGCCAGTTGACGGAGCCCACGTAGATCTGGCCGTAGCCCGTGGCTGAGGTCTGGGTCACGGTCAGGCGCGGGCACAGGCCAAGCTGGATCGCCTGGCGCGTCATCGAGAACACGCCGCTGATGATCGCCTGGCTGGCGATGATCGTCGCAACCGTCGCAAGCGCGACCAGGGGAAGCTGCAACCAGCTCGCGCCGAGCAGGAAGAAAGGGTTGCCATCCGCGGGAACCGCTCCTGCAACGACCAACGCGGCCTGCCCCGCATAATTGAGCAAAAGCATCGGCAGCACGATGCTGTACCAGCTGTAGCGGATCGGCTTCGCCCCGAAATGGCCCATATCGGCGTAGAGCGCCTCCGCACCGGTTGCGCTCAGGAAGACCGCGCCGAGCACCGTGAAGCCGGCGAAACCATGGGTTGCGAGGTAGCTAAGGCCGTAGCGGGGATCGACCGCCAGCAGGATCTGCGGATGAGCCAGGACGCCGATCAAGCCCAGGATGCCAATCGTAAGGAACCACACGACCATCACCGGCCCAAACAGGCGGCCAATCGTCGCCGTGCCCTTGCGTTGCAAAAGGAACAGGCCCAGCAGCACCAGTACCGCAGCCGGCAATATGTAAGGCGTCACCGCCGGCAGCGGTAATTTGAGCCCCTCGAGCGCGCTCAATACCGAGATCGCCGGCGTAATTGCGCCATCGCCATAGAGCAATGCCGCGCCCAGGATTCCCACCATGACCAGGCCGCGGCGTTCGCGGCCCTTCAGTGCCAACCGCGCGGTAAGTGCAAGGATACCGCCTTCCCCTTCGTTGTCGGCCCGCATCACGAGCCCGACGTACTTTACCGAGGTCGTGATGATCAGGGTCCAGACGATAAGCGAAAGCATCCCGTAGGCGACATCGGGGGTCGCGCCGCCAGCCCATTCGAGCGCCGTCTTCAGCGTATAGAGCGGACTGGTCCCGATGTCGCCGTAGACCACGCCCAGCGCGCCGAGCATCAGCGCCCCCAGCGGTCCGGAAACCTCGCGAGTGGGCAATGCCGGCGACGTGAGCGTGGTGGTGGACATCGGAAGAGGCGATGCGATCGCGGGTCACCGCGCCGCGCATTCGGATACGACGAATCTTATCCCGGCCACATCCGCTTTTCTATCGCGTCGCAGCCCATGCTTCAGTTTTTTTACACGCAAAGCAAGGGTACGGACTGCTGCCGAGGGCTAACTCGACCCGGGGCGCGGCGTTCGTCCCGGCTTGGTGCGGCTTCGGCGTGCCCGACGCCTAGCGCCCGCGCCGCAGACTAAGCCAGAGCCGGTTACGCCCGTCCTCGCGAAGATAACGAGCGCCGTCGGTTAGCTCTCGGATCAAGTGAACACCGAGCTTGCCGATCGGTCGCGCCTGCACCGCACCGTCCAGGTTCATTGCAAGTGCGGAGAGCGGGGAAAGCGGGTCATAGGGCGGGGCGGCGTCCTCATAGAGCATTGCAACACCCTCCACGTCGGCGGACAGGGTGATGTAAATCGGCGCATCGCTTTCGCCGCCATAGCCATGCATGACCGTGTTGGTGAAAAGCTCCTCGACGATCAGCGTGAGCCGCAGAGCATCCGCATGCTCAATGCCGCGCAGCTTGCAGAAATCCTCGACCAAAACCGCCGTTTGGGGTAGCGCGCTCAGCGTCGCCCTGAAGACGCGATGTTCACTGGCGATCATGAAGTGGCACTCCCGCAGCGGGTGTAAACTTGGTTCACAACAAAGTCCGTAGCCGACCGGTCCTGCGAGCTTGAACGCGGCTGCATTTTACGGTTGTATCCGTCCTTTGCGCTCTATCGAAGGGTCCATTCCGTGTCGACGATATCTTCAACTGTCCCTGCGCTGGCAGCCGCACTCGCCCTGGGATTCGCCACCCCTGCAGCGGCCGTGGAGATCGGCCAGATCAAGGTGGTGAAGGGCCAGGTGTCGATCGAGCGCAACGGTCAGGCCTATCCGGGCAACGTGGGAATGCGGGTGGAAACATCCGATATTCTAAGGACCGGGTCCGACGGCTCGGTCGGTGTCACGATGAAAGACGACTCGCTGCTCTCGGCCGGGCCGAACAGCGTCCTGTCCCTCGATCGCTACGACTTTGATCCAGTCACCAACAACGGGCACTTCGACGCGCAGCTGAAAAAAGGCTCGCTCGCGGTGATTTCGGGACGCATCGCCAAGCAGGCGCCTGACGCCATGACGATCCGCACGCCGTCGGCCATTCTTGGCGTGCGCGGTACCGAATTCGTGGTCAATGCCAGTGACTAGTGCGCGCGGCTTGTTTGGCCGCTGGCCCGCGCTCGGCGCGCTGGCGACGCTATTGGCTGCCTGCAGCACAGGAACAGTCGTGCTGCTCCCAGAAAAAAACGGCGGCGACACGTCGCTCGTAGTCAAGCAGGGGGACAGGGAAGTGCTGCTCGCAGAGCCGTATGCCGCTGCTCGGCAAACGCCGTTCGGACCGCGGGCCTATCACGCCTCACCGGAAGAGGTCGCGCAACTCTTTGGTGCCGCGCTCGCGGCGCAACCGATGCGCCCGATGCAATTTACCCTCTACTTTGTCGAGGGCAAGGACGAGCTCACCGACGAGTCGAAGCAAATTGTCGAGGGCGTGTTCGCCGCGATTTCAAGTCGCCCGGTGCCCGATGTTCTGGTCATCGGCCATACCGACACCGTGGGGACGGATCAGGTCAACGACGCGCTTTCGCGCCAGCGCGCCGAGACCGTCCGGGCCGCGCTGATCGACCACGGGATCGCTCCCGAAGCCATCTCCGTCGTTGGACGCGGCAAGCGCGACCCGATGGTCCTCACCGGAGAAGGGGTTTCCGAGCCGCGCAATCGCCGGGTCGAGATCATCGTGCGCTGAAGACAATGATCGCGCGCCGCGATCGGGCACGCGTCGCCTCAAGCGTTCGCGTGGGGACCGAGCCAGCGCAGCACCAGGATCGTGAAGTCGTCCGCCGGTTCGGCGCCGGCGACGAAGGTCTCTACATCGTCGCGCAATACCTCGATGAGGGCACGCGCAGTTCCTGCGCCCCCTTGCAGCCGAATCATCTGCTGCAGTCGCGGGCGACCGTAAAAGTCTCCGGCGCGATTTTGCGCTTCGGTTACTCCGTCGGAAATCACACAAAGCACTTCGCCGGGGCGCATGCGATAGTTCCCGCCGCGGTAGGGAAAATCGGCTGCCGCGCACAGCGGCGGCCCGTCACCGTCCTCGATGCGGCGAAGCGTGACGTCGTCGGGATGCAGCAAGTAAGGGTTCTCGTGCCCCGCATTGCAGTAGTTCATTAGGCCCGTTTCGAGGTCGAGGATGCCCGCGAAGACGGTTACGAAGAGCAATTCCGGATTGTCGCGCGAGACCTCGGCATTTGCCGCTGACATGACGTCCCCGACGTCCGCCCCCGGAGTCCTGAGCATCGTGCTCTTGTACAGGGCCTTGCTGACGGCCATGAAGATACTCGCCGACAGCCCTTTGCCAGCGACGTCGCCGACCAAAAAAAACAGGCGACGTTCGTCCAGGGCAAAGAAGTCGTACAGATCGCCACCTACCTCGCGCGCCGGAATCATCGTCGCGGCAAGGTCAATTCGGCGCTCCGTGCGCAGAAGATCTTCCCGTGGGAGGGTTGCGGTCTGAATTCGCCTTGCCGCCTCGAGCTCCCCGGCCAAACGGGCACTTTGCTCGCGCTGCGCCTGCACGACCTGCTCGAGCGCCTTCTTTTGCCGGGTCGCTTCCGCAAGGGTCAGCCCAAGCATCGTGCCGAAGAGCAGCATCAAGCCCAAGCCCGGCGTCGCGGCGTCGAAAAGAAGCCGCTGCGTTCGATAGGCAAAGAATGCGCACGCGAACAGCAGCGCAAGGCATGAGAGCGCGAGCAGGGCCGCGTGTTGCGGCTTCCATCGCGGTGTGGCCCAGATCAGCGACGCGCCGAGCGTTAGAAACAGCAGTGTCTCGACCGCGAGTCCCCAGCCAGGTCGGCGAAGCAAGGTCTGGTCGTAGAGGTTCTCCAACAATTGCGCGTGAATTTCGCTGCCGGGCATGCGTTCGCCGATCGGCGTGTTCTGATATTCCACCAGGCCCAGGCCCGTCACGCCGATGAGCACCAGCTTGTTCTGCAATCGAGACGGGTCGACCCGGCCTTCCAGAAGGTCGACTGCCGAGACGATGCGACTGACATTGCGCGGCGAATAATAGACGCGAACCGCGCCATCCTCCTCGGTGGGGACGACGACGTCACCGATCGCGATGCCCTTTACCGAATCACCGGTAACGAGTAGCCGAAGCGTGGGCGCGTGAAGGGCCACTTGCAACATCTCCACTGCCAGTGCGGGCTCAAGCGTTCCATCGATGCTAGCGACGAGCGGAATTCGTCGAATCACGCCGCCGGCAGGCTCGACGGAAATCAGTCCGCTTCCGACAGCCGCGCGATCGAGTTCATCGATGCTGGTCTGCACACCTGCGTACTGCGCCAGCTTGGCGGTCGCCAGTGCGGTCGGTGCCGAGGCAGCCATATCACGCACGCTGAACACGGGGGCCCGCAGCAGCTTGCCCGTCGGCTGCGGTGTCCCTGCGACGGCGAGAATGGCGTGGGCGTCGGCAAGCGCGTGCGCGAGCTCCGAGTCGTTGGATGGCAGGCCGCGGAAAGCGCGCACCAGGGCCGGACTTTGATCTGGCGTGCGGGCGAGCACCTGTTCCGGGGAAAGGGCGTCGGCTTCGGGCAGAAGGATGTCGAGCGCGATCGCGGCCGGCCGCTGGCGTGCAATCGCGTCCACTAGGTGAGCCAGTAACGTGCGCGGCCAGGGCCACTGCCCGAGCACTGCCAGACTCTTCTCGTCGATTTCGACAACGGTTGCCGGCATCGACTCGACCTGCCGCGGTGCAAGCCCTTGATACGCATCAAACCACGCCGCCTGCAGACGCGCGGTCCACGGTGTCGCCACCCAGTTCAACGCGGCCAGCGCAAGGAGAACGGCCGCTCCCACGGCGCGAATGTGGCCCGGCCGACGCAGTTCCGGCGCGGCCGCCGCGGAACGTTTCAAATCTCTATTTCCAATCCGTCGTAGGCTGCCGACACGCGTAGCGGCGCCCCGGTCCGCGTGATTTCCTCGAGACGCCGCGCCTCCACGAGTGCCCCCTCGATCGCCTCGTCGTCGGACGCGGGTTCGTGGTGGAACAGGCAAAGGTGTCGCGCGCCAGCCATCTGGCACAGTTCGACGCCGACGACGTTACTCGAATGCCCCCAGTCAGCTTTGATCGAGATTGCATCGGCAAGCGAATACATCGCATCGAAGATTACAACGTCGGCGTCGCGGAAGAACGCGACAAACGCTTGGGTCTCTTCGGGATCGGTGAGTTTGTGTTCCGAGTCCGTCGAATAGATGACGGTCCGGCCGTTCGATTCGAAGCGATAACCGTAGGAATCGCCACCATGCTTCTGCAGCTTGGTGGTCACCGACATGCCGGCAATGTCGTAGGGCTTGCCCGGTTCGAGATGAACGAATTCAATGCTGGCACGAAAGATCGAGAAGTCCACCGGAAATGACGGCTGGTCCTGCTGCCTTCGCAGCGCAGCCTCCAGGCCAGCGTGACTGCCGTAGATGCAAATCCGGTTACCGGGAATGTAGGCTGGGGTGAAGAATGGCAGCCCCATGATGTGATCCCAATGCACGTGCGACATGAAGACATGATAGGTTTGCGACGAGGCGGCACCGTGGCGCGCAATCGCGGCCTGGCCGAACGGCCGTACGCCGCTGCCCAGATCGCAGAGTACATATTCCGAGCCCCCGGTCTCGATTTCAACGCAAGACGTATGCCCGCCGTACGTCCCGGAGACAGGAAACCTCAGGCTGTCGAGGTAGGCATCGATCTCGACATCCGACGCGAACACGCGCCCCGAAGCGCCGCGCAGTGCCGCGCGCAGCTTCTCGCGCACTTTCGCAGCGGTCAGTGCAACGGGGAGCGATCCGCGAGTACCCCAGAAGCGAATCCGCCTCATGTTGCCGAACGGTCCTTCACCGCGTTGAATGCCTCGAGCGCGGGTGCAGAAAACCTGGCGAGCGCGTCGGGTACCGACGGATACAGGTCAAGAATGCGATCAAAGCGGCTAATACCGAAGATCTCGGCGACGATGGGCTGCAAGCAGGCAATGGCGATGCGCGATTCGTGCGCACCTGCCTGCTTCACCGCCGCCATCAGGACGCGCAATCCGACGCTGCTGATGTACTCGACGCCCGCAAAATCGAGTAACACTACCACTTTGTCGATGTTCGACTGCGCCAGCAGAGGCAGCAGCGCCTCCTCGAACAGTCCGGCGTTGGCATGATCGATTCGGCCCACGGGCGATGCAACGACAACGTCAGCAAACCGGCGACTCGAAAATTGCATGGTATGTCCGGCTCAGTCCGGCCGTTGTGCAAGCGGCTCCGTCGGCAATTATAAGAGAATCTTTCGGCACCTGTGCACCGTCCGAGCGAAGCCAGTCCGCCGGGCGCCGAGCGGCGATGGTCGCTGATGAAGCCTCCAACGAACAAGAAATACTCTCTATACTATTTCACTGTCGCCGGTCGCGTCGATTCGACGCCAGTTACGTCTATCGATGCCGCACCGGTGAACGCGCAAATGGGTTCCTCACTCGTCCGCGGACGTTCTCTTGGGCAAACCGCTTTGCCGGACCCGGCCGAGTGACCGCGTGGACTCCACCCTCTCCGCATCAGTGAGGCGATCATGCACGACCCGGCACTAGCTGACGGCACCCGTAGGCACAGCCACGTGTTTCTCGGCGCGGGCCACGAACGCAACGAACGCAAGACGTGGACCGTAATCGTTCTATGTAGCGTGATGATGCTCGCCGAGATCATCGGCGGCAGTCTGTTCGGTTCGTTGGCGCTCGTTGCCGACGGATTGCACATGTCCACGCATGCCGGCGCCATTCTCATCGCCGCCCTTGCCTACGCCTATGCGCGTCGTCATGCCAATGACCCCGCTTTGGCTTCGGCACCGGCAAGCTGGGCGACTTGGCGGGATTCTCCAGCGCGATAGTTCTGGCGATGATCGCGCTGCTCATCGGATTTGAAGCGATCCTGCGCTTCCTTTCGCCGGTTCCGATCCATTTTGCGGAGGCTATTCCTATTGCAGTCGTGGGCCTGGGCGTGAACCTGCTCAGCGCGTGGCTGCTACGCGACGGCGATCACGGTCACGACCATGGTCACCATCATGGACCGCATGGCCACGCTGACGGATCGATGCGTATCGAGACCGGATATGGAAGCGTCCTGGTGGCGGTGTTCGGAGGTGCGGCCTCCTCGCGATTCCGCCTCACGTTCGAGGGACGTGCTCCGGCGGCCGCATCGGTATCCCTGCAGACATTGCGTGCCGACGGCACAGCGCAATCGTTCAGCTTCATCGATTGTGGACGTTATCTCGAATCGACCGAGGATATTCCCGAGCCGCACGAATTCAAGGCGCAATTGCGGCTGCCGGGCGAGGAACATGCGCTAAGCTTTGTCGAGCACCTTCGCCCTGGCGAGCATCTTGCCCATGCCGGGGCGGCATCCGCACATCGCGACCACAATATCCGGTCAGCTTATGTGCACGTCGTCGCCGATGCGGCGGTGTCCGTGGTCACCATCGTTGGTCTGTTGCTCGCCCGTATCTTCAACTGGCTGTGGATGGACCCGCTGGCCAGCGTCATCGGTGCGGCAGTAATCGCCAACTGGGCCTACGGGCTCATACGCGACACCGCCGCAGTGCTCCTCGATGTGGTTCCGGATCAGCGTATGCAGGGGCAAATTAGAAAAACCATCGAGAACAACGGGGACGAACTTGTTGATCTTCACCTGTGGCGGCTGGGGCCTGGCCATCTGGGGGTCGTGTTGTCGGTGGTGTCACCCGAGCCGCGCACGCCGAATTATTTTCGTGCCAAGCTTCAGCCGTTCAAGGCGCTGTCTCACATCACGGTCGAAGTACAGGCCAGAAGCGGGTCCTGATCGCGTTCGATGCGTAGTGGCGGGCCGTCTTGCCACCGCTTGTGGCCTGATTGGCCATAAGTGGTTTCAGAATTCAGCGTGTATGCGCAACGCAAAAATCGAGACGGGACCACGGTCGTGGTTGTACGCAGGATTGGTGACATACTGGTAGTCTGCGGCCACCGTGAAATGCTCGGATACGTGCATGGAATAATACGTCTCGAGAATGTCTTCGCTGCGGTAATGCGGAAGCTGGCCGTCGCCAATTAGAATGCCCAGGCCGCCGGCGGAAAAATAGGTCCGCGCCGCGGCAGAGAGGCCGTTGGCGACAAAGGCGAGGCCCACGACATCTTCCGCCCGGTTCCATCGGCTGCCCTTGAGGGACAGACCCGCAGACGTGGACTGGTTAACGTCGGTGAAATCGTAGGCCTCCTTGCTGCCGTCATTGAAACTGATGCGTGCGAACGCACCGAGGTCGGCGGCGACTTCCTGCTCGAGGTTGAGCGCGATGCCAGGTCGCCAAGCGTAATGGCGGACCAGCGCGGTACTGGGTATGGTGTTGGTGGCCTCGCCAAGTTGTACCGCATCGGTGTAACTCCCCATCCGGGCATAGTTGCCGAATCCAAGCACTTTAAGCTTTCCGGGGTGCCCTTGGAGCTCGTAGCGCCCCTCGAATTCTCCAATGAGCGCGAATTCCTTGAAGCCGGGTTCGAGGCTCGAGCTGTTCGGAATATTGGACAGGTCAAAGAACCCGCCGCGCAGAGTCCACCATGACCGCGTCCACTCGACCGCGGCACCTACCGTGTATCCCCACGAGTCCGCCGCGTAGTCGAACGCCGGAGCGTCGATGATGGACCAATTGAGGAAATCGCCGCGCGGATCGTGCGCATAGCTGTTGTTGTCGAAGATATCGACGACGGAGAACTTGCCGATGGTCAGTACCAGGTTGTCCGTTGTCTGCATTCCACCGAGCTCGTTGGCGCCGGGGCTTAGCGTGATCGCCTCACCGCCGAGATCAAAGCGCTGCCGAATGAACGCGCGGGGAAGGCGGAAGTACGGCTCCGCCTTGCCAATCTTATAGGCCTCGCCACTGGAGAAACCGGCAAGGCCCAGCGTGTCGTCGAAGCCGAACCCCTGGTCGATCTCGGGGTTGATATAGAGGGCACCTCCCTCCCAGAGCCGGACACCGAGGAATAGCGTCGCATCGGTGGTTTCCTCGCCATTGCTCACCGGCGACAAGCTGTTGGCGCCCTGATAGGGAGACGTAAATCCAGGGTGGTATTGCTTGACGAAAGTTGCCTGACCGTAAAGATTCCATGCCTCGGGTGTCGAGCCCTCGCTGGCCGCTGGCAGGGAATTCGGTGAGGCAGACGATTCCGCGGGCGCCTGCTCGGTCGGGGTTTCCAGGTCGCCCGCCAGAGCATTGCCCGCGGAATACCATAGAGCTGCCGCCAATACGGCGAGGAGGAAGCTCCCCCCGACTGCATTGCGTGCCGTGCGGCCGCGCCGCAGCAGCCGGTCGCTCGAGCGCGCGGCAACTACCATGCACCGGAGCGCGTCGTGGAAGGCATGAAGAATCGCATCGGCATCCAAGTTGGCATTCGAGAAGCAACTTATGACGTCAATATGACAGCCGGGTGACCACGTTTTCCGAGAGCGCGGGTTGTGGCTGCTGTGGCTGCCTGGATTCGCTCGCCGGTCAGCGGCAGGTCACGCACCCGTACGGCTCACCGTATCGCGCGTCTTGCCGCGGAGGACGCGGCTGATCATGTGAGGGCGGCCTCGAGCAGGCGCGCCACGTGCACCGGCTCGCGCCCCGAACCATCGCGAATCTGCTGCCGGCAACTGGTGCCATCGGCGACAACAATTGTATCTTTCGCCGCGCTCCTGAGGCGTGGCAACAGATCGAGTTCCGCCATTTTCATGGAAAGACCATAATGCTTCGCTTGGTAGCCAAAGGCACCGGCCATGCCGCAACACCCCGAGGCAATCGTTTCCACATCGAGTTCGGGAATCAGGTGCAGCGCCTGCTGCACGGCGGCCATAGCTCCGAATGCCTTCTGGTGACAATGTCCATGCAGCAATACCTTGGGCGCGATGGGCTTGAGCGGCAGTTTGAGCCTGCCTGCGTCTGCCTCGCGGGCGAGGAATTCCTCGAATAGATACGCGCCTTGCGCCAGGGCCTTCGTTGCTTCGCCCGGCAGCATCGACTGGAACTCGTCGCGCAAGGTCAACAAACATGACGGTTCGAGCCCGACCACCGCAACCCCTCGTGCCGTAAACGGGAGAAGAACCTCCAGCATGCGGCCCGCCTCGATCTTTGCCTCATCGACCAGGCCGCTCGCAAGAAACGTGCGCCCGCAGCAGAGCGGGCGCCCGCTCTTCGCGTCGGGCAAGTGCACACGATAGCCGGCCATCTGCAGCACTCGCAGCGCGGCCGTCGCGTTCTCCGGCTCGAAATAGCGATTGAATGTGTCGATGAACAGGGCGACCTCTCCTGCCTTTCCATCGCCGCTCGCGCGAGGCTCCGCGTGGAACACGGCAGGTTGCCATCGGGGAAGCCTGCGCTTCGCACTCAGCCCCAGCCATCGCTCGCTCAGCGTCGCCGCGGCTCCTGGCCGGTCCCCGAGGTTCAAGAGCGGTCCGAACCGTCGTGCGAGCGGCGCGTAGCGGGGTAGATACGCGATCAGCCGCTCGCCGAATGACAACGCATGCCGTTGGCGATAGTGGGCGAGAAATTCGATCTTCATCTTCGCCATGTCGACACCGGTCGGGCATTCGCGCCTGCAGCCTTTGCAGCCGACGCAAAGATCCATGGTCTCGAACATCTCGTCCGAATAGATCGCATCCGCTCCAAGCTGCCCGGACAAAGCAAGTCGCAGCGTGTTTGCGCGACCGCGGGTCAGATGCTGCTCGTCCCCGGTGACACGAAAAGATGGACACATGACACCGGGATCGCTCTTGCGGCAAGCGCCGTTGTTGTTGCACATCTCGACTGCACCCGCGAACCCGCCGTTATCCGACCAGTCGAGAACCGCGTCAAATCCTGCAGTCCGGTAGCCGGGCGGGAAACGGAAAAGCGAACGGTCGTCAAATTTTGGCGCGCGTACGATCTTGCCGGGATTGAGCAATCGTTTCGGATCGAAGGCGTCCTTGATCTCCTCGAACGCGCGCAAGATGCGTGTGCCGAGCATCGGCTCGATCCATTCCGAGCGCACCAGGCCGTCGCCATGTTCGCCGGAATAGGCGCCCTTGAATTCGCGCACCAGAGCGCATGCTTCTTCCGCTATGGCGCGCATTTTTTTCACCCCATCCTCGGTCTTCAGATTGAGCACGGGCCGCACGTGCAGGCAGCCGACCGAAGCGTGCGCGTACCATGTTCCTCGCGTGCCGTGTTTCTCGAACACCTGGGTGAGGCGATCGGTGTAGTCGGCGAGGTCCTCCAGGCGCACTGCACAGTCTTCGATGAAGGATACCGGCTTGCCATCTCCCTTCATCGACATCATGACGTTTAAACCGGCCTTGCGCACTTCCCAGATGCTCTGGCGCTCGGCCTCGTCGGTGACTTCGACCACCGAACCGGGAAAGCCGAGCTCGGCCATCAGCTCAGATAGCCGGTGCACGCAGGCGAGCAGCGCATTTCGCTCGCTGCCGTCAAATTCCACCAGCAGGATTGCGTCCGGATTCCCTTTGATGCAGCGTTCGACGCTCGGTCGAAATGCCGCGATATCACGTGCAAGTTCGATCATGGTCCGATCGACGAGCTCCACGGCAGCAGGCAGAAGCTCGACGATCGAGCGCGTCGCCTCCATGGCGTCACGAAACCGCGGAAAATGACAGATGCCCAGCATTCGGTGCGCGACCGTGGGCTGGAGATCAAGGTGCAGCCGGCGAAACATGGCGAGAGTGCCTTCCGATCCAACCAGCAACTGCGCCATGTTGTGCCCACCGGGAAAAACGGTATCGATGTTGTAACCGGCCACACGGCGCAACAGCTTCGGATAGCGCGCGTCGATTTCCGTCGCCTCGCGCGCGTGCAGGGCGCGCACCTTCCGCACCAGCTCGAGATATCGGGCCGGCGCAACGAAAGTGTCAAGATTCGCGGGGACGGCACCGAACTGTAGGGAATCCCCATTCGCGAGCACGGCATCGATGGCGCGCACGTTGTGAACCATGTTGCCGTAGCGCAAGGAACGGGTACCACAGCTGTTGTTTCCGGCCATGCCGCCAAGCGTCGCGCGATCGGCAGTCGACGGATCCACCGGGAAAAACAGGCCCTGCGGCTTGAGATGCCTGTTGAGGTGATCGAGCACGATACCGGGCTGCACCCACACGGTCTTTGCCTCGGCGTCAAATTCGGTCACGGCATTGAGATATTTGCTGTGATCGATTATCAACGCCTCGCCGACCGTCTGGCCGCATTGCGACGTGCCGGCACCGCGCGGCAGAACGGGCACGCCCTCCTCGACGGCAATCTGCATGGCACATACAGCGTCCGCTTCGGTGCGCGGCACGACAACACCAACCGGCATGATCTGGTAGATCGATGCATCGGTGCTGTAACGACCGCGGCTAAACGAGTCGAACAGGACTTCACCCTGCACCTCCCTGCGCAGGCGCAAGCTGAGTGCGCTTTCCTTCGGGTGGGGATGCAGCGGGAACTTGCGCTTTGCGGGTGTCATCGGTCGGGGTGGCGAGCGCGCATATGCCCGGCACGACAGGCGTTGCGACGATTCGGTCGCTCGACCGTTCGCGGCGCAATCTCTTGCATGAAGGCTTCCTTCCGGGGATTGCAGCGCCATCCGCCGCATGCGCCATTCTAGCGCGGCGATTGAAATACCCTGGCGAGCCCAGTAGCATCGACGTTCCCGCGATGAGCCCTATCGAAGGGCCGGCGCCGATGCGATCGCATGCATGCTTTGCCGGGCCGCATCGAAGCATGAGGAACTGCGATGAGCATAAAGCAGCTGTTCGACCTTAGCGGCAGGACGGCACTGGTGACCGGAGGATCGCGCGGCCTGGGGTTGCAGATCGCCGAAGCACTGGCTGAGCAGGGTGCCCGTGTCGCGCTGGTGGCGCGCAAAGCGGATGAACTCGACGCGGCGACCGCGCAACTCCGGTCGCGGCTTGGCATCGATGCGCTGCCGCTGGTCTGCGATCTGGCCGACATGGCCGCGATCCCGCCCCTGGTCGAGCGCACCGTCGCCGCGTTGGGGCCGATCGACATCCTGGTCAACAATGCCGGCACCACCTGGGGCGCGCCAACACTCGAACATCCGCTCTCGGCGTGGAATAAGGTGATGACGCTCAATCTGACCGCCTTGTTCGCGCTCACACAGGAAGTGGGCCGGCGCTGCATGGTTCCACGTCGTCGCGGCAAGATCATCAACATCGCCTCGATCCTCGGGTTGGTCGGGGGAGGCGATCCCGGCCGCGCGCCGACGCTCGCGTACAACACCACCAAAGGCGGCGTGATCAGCTTCACGCGCTCGCTCGCGGTCGAATGGGCGCCCTTTAACATCCACGTGAACGCCATCGCGCCGGGCTTCTTTCCGACCCGAATGACGCAAGGCGTGCTGGAAGCGGCAGGCGACACGATTGCCGCGCGCACGCCGCTGCAGCGTTTCGGTGGGCCGGAGGACCTCAAGGGATTAGTCGCGCTTTTCGCCTCCGACGCGAGCGACTACATCACCGGCCAGATTGTCGCCGTCGACGGCGGCACGACAGCGGCCTAGGCCGGCCATAAAAATATAATAAAAACAATGGTCTAACATCGTCTCGGGCGTTGGCGCACGGTCAATAAAGGCCTTGACAAGTACTGCCTAGGCAGTATAAAGTGGCTTCAGCGATGAAGTGAAGAAGCGGCGATGACAGCCATCTACGACCCGAAGACATTCAACCCCAAGACAGCCATTGGCGGTTTGGTGTCGCGCGTGAAGCTCAAGTTGTACGACGCATTGGAGCAGGAGCTTGCGCCACACGACATCACGGCCGCGCAGTACGTGATCCTGGTTGGATTGGCCAATGGCATTGATTCGGCGTCCGGCCTGTGCAAGGGGGCCTCGTACGACCCAGGCGCCATGACGCGGATGATCGACCGGCTGGAGCGCAAGGGGCTTGTGCGACGCGTGCGTTGTCCAGATGACCGGCGCGTGGTCAAGCTTGCGCTCACCGATGAAGGCAAAGCCGTCTATCCGCAACTCATCGCCAGCGCCGCGGCAGTTACCAACCGCTGTCTGGATGGCTTCACCAAGTCCGAGGCGCAGCAGCTCGAAGGCCTGCTGCAGCGAATCCTCGCCAGCTAATATTTTTTTCGCATTGAATTGCCTAGGCAGTTACAGACTTAGCAGTGCCAGCCAGGGCAGTAAATAGCACCGCCAAAGGAAGCGCAATGAAAACGTGGTTCATCGCTTGGGTGCAACGCGTGTTGGCGATCCTGCCGGAAAGCGTTCGTGCACTCGGGCCCTATGTGCTCGTGGAACTGATGCTGCCGGGCGGCTCGCTGTTGGCGCTGCTGCTCTGGTTCTACAACCATAGATCGGCGCGCGCCTAAGATGAAGAAAACTCACTTCGGTCTTGTCGCCGCTGCATTACTGTCGGCGTTCTTGCTCGCCGCTTGCGCCAGCACCGACGGCCTGTCAACCCAGTCATCATTGAACACCGCGAGCGACTACGCGGCGCAGAAAGCACTCTCGCGGGTCACGCCGGCATCGGCGCCGTGGCCGCGCGAAGACTGGTGGACGACCTACAACGATCCGCAGCTCAATGCGCTCATCGAAGAGGCGCTCGTCGAAAGCCCGACGCTGCGTGCCGCCCAGGCGCGCACGCGCAAGGCGCTCGCCTTCGCCGCAACAACGGAGGCAACGCTCTATCCGCAGGTCAATGGCGACTTCGCGATCAACCGGCAGCGACTGCCCGACCACGGCCTGACGCCACCGCCATTCAATGGCCTCTGGGGAACGCTGTATCAACTGCAGGCGACGCTCGACTGGGAACTCGATGTGTGGGGCAAGAACCGCGCCGCCTACGAAGACGCCCTGGACAAGGCTCGCGCTGCCGAGGTGGACGCCTATGCCGCGCGTCTGGCGCTGTCCGTTGCGATCGCGCAGGCCTACGTGCAGCTCGATCACGCCTACCTCCAGCTCGACGTCGCCCAGGCAACGCTCAAGGAGCGCGAACAAATCTACGCGCTCACGCGCGAGCGTAACGCGGCAGGCATCGACTCGCGCCTCGAACTCAAGCAGGCCGAAGCTGCCCTGCCCGCAACGCGCGAGCAGATCGAGCAGCTGCAGGAGGCTATCGGGCTCGCGCGCAACATGCTGGCGGCGCTCTTGGGCGCAGGTCCCGATCGCGGACTGTCAATCGCGCGCCCCGTGGCCGAGCTCCTGCGACCGGTCGGTCTGCCTTCGGCCGTGCCGGCTGAACTCGTGGGCCGGCGGCCGGACATCGTCGCGCAGCGCTGGCGCGTCGAGGCGGCACAGAAGGAAATTGCCGGCGCCAAGGCCGCGTTCTATCCCGACGTGAATCTTGTGGGCCTGATCGGCCTGCAGAGCTTCGGACCCGCCGGTTTCCTCAGTGCGGCGAGTCGCATGATCGGCTTCGGCCCGGCCGTCAGTCTGCCCATTTTCGAAGGCGGTCGGCTACGCGGCAACCTCGCCGGCAGCAACGCCGACTACGACCTCGCCGTCGAGCAATATAACCAGCTCCTTGCCGACGCGTTGCGCGACATCGTTGATCAATTGACCTCGCTCGCCAGCGTCGACGCACAGCATCGGGAGCAGGCACAAGCGCTTGCCGATGCCCAAGAAGCGTACGACCTTGCCCTGCTGCGTTATCGCGAGGGCGTCGGCAACTATCTTCAAGTGTTGAGCGCGGAATCGCCGCTGCTTGTGCAGCAGGGCCTCGAAGCGGATCTGCGTGCACGCGACCTGGAAATTTCAATCAGCCTGGTGCGCGCGCTCGGCGGCGGCTTCGTCACGCCGGTCGCTCCGGTTGCCATCGCGCGCTGATGGTCGATCACCAAGACACTCTCGATGATGGCCCACGATAAGAAACGGCGTGAACCGGCAAGCGCCCTCGGGCAATTCGTCTGCGGGCCGCTGGCGACGATCGCGGGCGCGATCCTGTTCCTCCTCGTCATCGTCCAGGGCGAATCGTGGGCGATCCGGCAATGGCCGCCCTTGCTACCCACCAGTTGCATTGCCGATTACAGCACGGACGCCGGCGCATTGCCGGTGTCGATTCTTCACTAAGCTGCAGCACAGGAACCATCTCATGCCAAACGATACTCAGGTTCTTCCACGCCCGTCGCTGGAGACGAAACGCAAACGGTGGCTCGTCATCCTCATCGCGGCATCCGCCGTGATCGCCATTGCCTACGGGGCATACTGGGCGATCGCCTTGCGTTACTGGCAGTCGACCGACGACGCTTATGTCAGCGGCAACGTGGTACAGATCACGCCCCAGATCTCAGGCACCGTGATCGCCATCGGTGCCGACGACACGCAGTTTGTCAAGGCCGGAGAGCTACTGGTACGCCTCGACCAGGCGGACGCCAAGGTAGCGCTGGATGAAGCCGAAGCGCAGCTCGCCAAGACCGTGCGCGAAGTGCGGAGCCTGTTTGCGACCTCTGCACAGCTGCAGGCTTCCGTGGCGATGCGTCAATCCGATCTCGACCGGGCGAGCGCCGACCTCGCGCGTCGCGAACGGCTGGCAAGCTCCGGCGCGATCTCCGGCGAAGAGATGCAGCACGCGCGCGACGCGTTCGACAGCGCCAAGGCCGGACTGCTTGAGGCGCAGCAACAGCTCACAGCCAATCGTGTGCGCGTCGACCGCACGACCGTCGAAGACCATCCCGACGTCCAGAATGCCAGCGCGCGGGTCCGCGACGCCTATCTGACCTACGCGCGCACCGCGCTCCCGGCGCCGGTTGCCGGCTTTGTCGCCAAGCGAGCGGTGCAGCTCGGCCAACGCGTGAGCCCCGGCATGCCGCTGATGGCAATCGTTCCCCTCGACCAGGTCTGGGTCGACGCCAACTTCAAGGAACCCCAGCTCGCCGCCATGCGTGTCGGACAGCCCGTGACGCTGACCGCCGACCTCTACGGAAGCAAGATCAAGTACCGCGGCAAAGTCGCGGGCTTCGGTGCTGGCACCGGCTCGGCGTTCGCCCTGCTGCCAGCGCAAAACGCCACCGGCAACTGGATCAAGGTTGTACAGCGCGTTCCTGTGCGCATCGCGCTCGACGAGCGGGAACTCGCCGCGCATCCGCTGCAAATAGGGCTTTCGATGCAGGTCGAGGTTGATACGCACGACCGCAGTGGCGACCGTCTGCCGCAAGTTGCGCGTAGCGTGCCGGCGTACGCGACCGACGTCTTCGGTTCGGTCGACGCGCTCGCCGACGAGCGAGTGCGGACAATCATCGTCGCCAACGATGGTGGCGCGACGCATGTCGCGAAGTACCCTGCGCCGCAAGACGCGGCCGCGCTGAGCCATCTCGCCGGCTTCACGCCGGCGCGAGATGGACCCGCGGTGCCCAGGCCCACTTTGTAGTAGCGCCACGCTGCATCGACGCGAGCCGCCATGGCGCAAACAGCCGTGACCACCGACGCCATGCGGGCGCCGCCGCCCCTCGCCCCGCTTCAGGGGAGCGCGCTCGTGCTCGGTACCATCGCCCTTTCGCTCGCCACGTTCATGAACGTGCTCGACACCTCGATCGCCAATGTATCGATTCCGGCGATGGCGGGCGACCTGGGCGTGGCACCCGATCAGGGAACCTGGGTCATCACCTCCTTCGCCGTCGCCAACGCCATTTCCCTGCCGCTCACCGGATGGCTGACGCAGCGCTATGGCCAGGTTCGGCTGTTTACCACGTCGGTGCTGCTGTTCGTGCTGGCGTCGTTCTTGTGCGGCCTGGCCCCGTCGCTCGGGCTGTTGATCCTGTTCCGGGTCATCCAAGGCGCCGTCGCCGGGCCCATGATTCCGCTGTCGCAGTCGCTGCTGCTGTCGAGTTATCCCAAGTCCAGGGCCGGCAGCGCGCTGGCGGCGTGGTCGATCACGACGCTGGTTGCGCCGGTCGTCGGACCGCTCCTGGGCGGATGGATAACAGACAACATCGCCTGGCCCTGGATCTTCTACATCAACGTCCCGGTGGGACTCGCCGCGGCTGCCGTGACCTGGTTCATCTACCAAAAGCGTGAAACACCGACCGCCAAGCTGCCGATCGATGCCGTCGGACTGGGCCTGCTCGTGCTCTGGGTCGGGGCGATGCAACTCATGCTCGACCGGGGCAAGGACCTGGATTGGTTCGGGTCGTGGCAAATCGTCGCGCTGGCGATCACGGCCGTGGTTGGTTTCGCGATCTTTCTGGTCTGGGAACTTACCGACCGGCACCCCGTCGTCGACCTGAGGCTGTTCAGGGGCCGGAACTTCTGGACCAGCACGCTGGCCATGTCCCTTGGCTACGGCACCTTTTTCGGCAATGTCGTGCTGCTGCCGCTCTGGCTGCAGCAATACATGGGCTATACCGCGACCATGGCGGGCATGGTGCTCGCTCCCGTGGGACTCTTCGCAATTCTGCTCACGCCTCTCGTGGGCCGCAATATTGACAAGGTCGACCCTCGCTGGTTTGCCACCGGCGCCTTCGCGGTATTGGCGCTGGTGTTGGCCATGCGTTCGCACTTCAACACCGACGCCGATTTCGCGACGCTGATCGTGCCGACGGTTGTTCAGGGCATCGCACTGGCAGTTTTTTTCATTCCTCTTATCACACTGGCGCTATCGGGCCTTGCGCCATCACGCATTCCGGCAGCCTCCGGTCTTTTCAATTTCGCGCGCATCACTGCCGGTTCATTCGGTACCTCCATCACTACCACGCTCTGGGACCGGCGCGCGAGCCTCCATCACGCCCAACTCGTCGAACACCTGACACCGTACGACCCTGCGTCGACACAGGCCTTCGCGAACTTGCAGGCAAGCGGCCTCGATCCAGCTCAGAGCACCGCGCTGATGAATCGGCTGATCGATCAGCAGGCATCGATGCTATCTGCCAACGATATCTTCCTGGCTTCGGCGCTTCTTTTTGTGTTGCTGATCGGCGTGGTCTGGCTCGCCCGGCCGCTCAAGCGCAGCCCCGCCGTGGATGCGGCAGCCGCTGGCGCGCATTGAGCGAGGACCGGGTTCGAGAACCTACAGGCGGTGACTGCGGTCGCCCTCGCGGAAGCCGATAAGCTCGATATCGAGGCCCTTCGTCAAGGCGAGCACCTTGAACAACTCGCCCATCTCGGCCGGAGACGTGAGTTTATGCACGGCTTTCGCCGCGTGCAGATACGGCACCGCTTCAGGATCACCGCAGCGCGCGAGTCCGTCGAGCAGTCCGCTGGCAAGAAGAAATTGCGCCTGGGTCGCAAATCCGGCGACGTTCATGCCGGCGGCGATGCCGGCGCGCGCCATGGCGCTGAAATCGACATGCGCACTCAAATCGCTCAATCCCGGGTAGAAGAAGGGGTCTGCGAGGGCACGATGGCGATGGTGGGCCATCAAGGTCCCGGTGTTCCGCTGCAGATGATAGTACTCGGCTGCCGGAAAGCCGTAGTCGACGAAGAGCATCAGGCCCCGGTCGCAACGCAGGCCAAGGGTCGTCACCAGCGCCTCGGCCGCCGGGTTTAGCTCCGACACATAGTCCCCGGCGAGTGGAAAGCGCGCTTGCGCCATATCACGCAGGGTTCCTGCTCCGAGCGGGCGGTCGCAGAACACGAGGCCCACTGTCGCGTCGACCGTCACGCCGCGCTCGAACCATTCTCCATTGCGTCGCGCGACGAGGTGCACCGGAACGGCGTCGAGTACTTCGTTGGCAATGACCGCACCGCTCCAGCACTCAGGAAGGGAGTCGATCCAAGCCACCTGCGGCATGAACTCAGGTATCCGGTCCGCCAAGTGCCTGCGCTGACGTTCGCGCAGATCGGGACTCACCTCGAGCAAGAGATAGTGCGCGGGCAGTGCGTCTTGCTCGGCTAGCGTCGTCAGCACGTCGGCGGCGAGGCCACCACTGCCGGGTCCCACTTCGATAATTTCACCGCCTGTCACTTGCGCGAGCACTTGCGCGAGTTGAGCCGAAAGCGCGCGCCCGAACAGCGGCGTTAGCTCCGGCGCCGTTACGAAGTCGCCCGCGGCACCGAGCTTGTGTGCACCGGCGGCGTAGTATCCGAGACCGGGCGCGTAGAGCGCCGCGCGCATGTAATCGGCAAACGAAATCCAACCCTCCGCCTCGGCAATGCCATGCACCAGATGAGCCACAAGGCGATCGCTATGCTCGCGCTCCGCGGCAGAGGGTGGAGGCAAGCCGCCCGGACTGATATGGAGTGGAGCGATGGACATCGATGTGCTAGATTGACAGGTCGAGGGAGTGTAGCCGGAGCGCCACGTGCAGGGCAAAGTCGTCTTGATCACGGGAGGGGCCAAGCGCCTCGGTGCCACCATCTGCCGGCGATTGCACGCCGCCGGCGCGAACCTGATGCTGCACTATCGCGCATCAGCCGGCGAAGCGCGGCTATTGCAGGCGGAACTTAATCACCAGCGCAAGGATTCGGTCGCGCTGATCCACGCCGATCTCCTTGATCTCGGCAAACTGCCGTCGCTGATTGACCAGACCCTTCAAATTTTCGGCCGACTTGACGCGCTGGTTAACAACGCAGCGAGTTTTTATCCCACGCCCATCGGCGAAATAACCATTGATGATTGGGAAACGCTCATCGGCGCCAATCTTCGCGCGCCCCTGTTCATCGCGCAGGCCGCCGCGCCAGCGCTCAAGAAAACCCAGGGAGCGATTGTTAACATCACGGATATCCACGCCGAACGGCCGCTGAAGAACTACGTGCTCTATAGCGTCGCCAAGGCTGGGCTTGTCGGGCTGACGCGTTCGCTGGCGCGTGAACTGGCTCCCGAGGTGCGCGTCAACGCGGTGGCGCCGGGACCGATTCTCTGGCCCGATGACGATACCTTTGATGAATTGTCGCGACAACGGATCATCTCGCATACGCCCCTCAAGCGCGAGGGCACGCCAGAGGACATCGCCAGGGCTGTGCACTTTCTGCTCGCCGAAGCGACGTACGTCACCGGCGAGACGATCAACGTCGACGGCGGGCGGCACGTGGCGCTCTAGCAGGCGGCTCGGCTACGGCGACTCGCCGGCAAAGGACCGGGGTCGCACGTTGCCCTTTCGCCGCGCGACTAGCGTTGCCAATCGCTCAAGATAGGGATCAACGATGCCATGCGTGATGAGCGCGACGCGAGCGCGCTCCAGGTAATCGGCCGACGAGCCGAACGCGCCCGCGGCGTTGGCAATGACTTCCGCCTGTTCGCCCAGCGTGAGCTTGCCCGTGTACTGGCGGTGTGCGCGATCGACGACGAACGCCAGCGCCACGAGGGGGACCCCTCCGCGGCGCACCGTCACCCAGAGCGGATGATATGCGCCGAGTACCATCTCCCGTCGCCAGAGGAGCAAGAGTTCGTCCTTCGCGACGCGGGCCGGCAAGCGGTAGACGACGCCATGACATGACCCGCCACGATCGAGCCCAAGCACCAGCCCCGGTTGCGTAGAAGTGCCACGCGAAGCCAGGGACCAGAGACAGAAACGCCGGTGCCGGCCCCTGAGTGTCGCAAGGCGCGCCTCTTCAAATGGAAAGAGCGGATTCCACAACAGCGAGCCGTACGCGAATACCCACCACGCCGAACCGGGCGGCTTGCGCTTCAACGTCGTGGCCAGGGAGGCCGCGAGCTCCTCGTCGGTCAGCGCGTGTCGTGGGTCGACCGCCGCCGCATAGACGGCGCGCATGCGCCCTTCCTCGAGATCACGTCGCGACAGCGTCATGGGTCGCGCTCGGATTCGTGGCTCTGCTGCTGCAGCAGCACCTTGGCCCGCCGTCGCTTCGCCGCTGTCGATTTGCCATGTGCACCGCCTTTGCCCAGCAACGGCGAGCGCGCGACGGGATTGCGCGGCCGGGACGGTGCACGCGGCTTGGCGCGCTTCACACCAGGCCTGTGAAGGGCAACTTCCCCTCGCACCATTGGGCAACCGCCAGCAAACGGTCGTCGGCGCCGGCGACCGTCGCAAGCTGCAAACCCAGCGGCAGCCCTTTGGCCGCCCTCGTGATCGGGATGCAGATGGCGGGCAAGCCGAGCAACGACCAAAGCGTGCAACACGCCGGATCGCCCGTCTGAGTGAGATCGGCTGGCGCGGCGCCCGGCGCCGGCGGGGAGGCGACGGCATCGAATGGCGCGAGCCATTTGCTCGCCGCCGCGACCAGGGCGTCGCGCCGCGCCTGCGCGCGCGCATAAGCGGTCGCGCTGATTTCCCGGCCCTCGTCGAGCGCGGCGTTGAGCTTGGCCGAAAGCCGCCCGCGCTCACGCAACTGCAGCTCACCGAGCTGCCGCACCGCTTCGAAGAGCATGATCGTGCGATGGACGGACTGCGAATCTGCCCAAGCCTCGGGAAGCGCAACAGCGGTGACCATTGCCCCGGCACCGCGCAAACTGTCCACCGCGGCCAGCATGGCTCGCTCCTGTTCAGTGCCCGTCGCGACCCACGGAAACCCCAGCAGCAGCGCGAGCCGCGGCGGCCGCGAAATGACCGTCGTCTCGCCGCCGATGCGGCCCGGATCGGTTAGGCACGAAGCCAGCAAAGCGCAATCGGCCACCCTGCGGGCAAAGATGCCCAGCGTATCGAGCGTCGGACTGAACAGATTGACCCCCTCGAACGACAGCGTGCCGATCGTCGGCTTGAAACCGACCACGCCGCAATATGCGGCCGGTCGAATGACCGAGCCATTGGTCTGAGTGCCAATCGCTGCCGAAACCTGTCCCAGCGCCACCGCAGCCGCCGAGCCCGAAGACGAGCCTCCCGGGGTGTGTGCGGCGTTCCAGGGATTGCGCGTCTTGCCTGGATGCATGAACGCGAATTCCGTGGTGACCGTCTTTCCGAGTACAAATCCTCCTGCCCGATGCAGGTGCCGTATGCACTCGGCCTCGTACACGGGCTGCGCCGCAGCGTAAATAGGCGAACCGAGTTGCGTCGGCTGGTCAATGGTCGCAACAATGTCCTTGACGCCAATGCCAATGCCCGCGAGCGCCCCGATTGCTGCACCGGTCTCGCGCTCGGCATCGGATCTGCCTGCGGCTTCGAGCGCCGCATCGGCATCGAGGTACGCCCATGCCTGAACATTGGCGTCGGTCGCAGCAATGCGTTCGAGCAGGGCGCGCGTGAGCGCCTTGCTCGTCGTCGCGCCCGAACGCAAAGCCGCGAGCGCGTCAAGCAGCGACAGGGCATGCAACCGATCACTCATGGCGTCCCGCGCGTGAGAATGCGTGATACCGCTGCCCCGGGCGGCAACTCGGGCGGCAGGAAAACCGCCTGCAGGTCGTTCAGGAAGCGTCGACCCAATGGAGTCGGTCGTACGCGCCGGTGGTCGCACTCGACAAGGCCGCGACGTTCCGCTTCATCGAGTTCACGCTGCACGCTGGCAAGATCAAATCCGGTGCGCTCGGCAAACTGGGCAACGGGAAAACCCTCGGTGAGCCGCAGCGCATTGAGCATGAATTCAAAGCCGACGTCGACGCGTGAGACCTCCCGTTCTTCGGCAATCGGCGCGCCGCGACCGATCGCTTCGAGATACCGCTGCGGCTGCTTGTGGCGAATCTGCCGCACGATGCGTTGGGGAAACGACAGCTTCGAATGCGCGCCGGCGCCAATACCAAGGTAGTCGCCGAACTGCCAGTAATTCACGTTGTGCCTGCACTCGCCGCCGGTTCTCGCGAAGGCCGAGGTCTCGTAGTGGCGATAACCCGCCGTAACCATGTCGTCCTCGAGCGCGTCCTCGATCTCGGCGGCAGCGTCGTCGTCGGGCAGCTGTGGCGGATAGCGATGAAACAACGTATTGGGTTCGATGGTCAGATGGTAGAAGGAAAGATGCGGCGGCGAGTACCCGAGTGCCGCCGCCGTGTCGGCGCGCGCCTCGTCGAGTGTTTGCCCAGGGAGCGCGTACATCAGATCCAGGTTGACGTTGTCAAAGATGTCGAGCGCCGCGGCGGCCGCCGCGCGCGCCTCGCCCTCATCGTGCACGCGACCAAGGGCAGCCAGGTGTCGCGGATTGAAGCTTTGCACGCCAAGCGACAAGCGGTTGACGCCCGCGGTCTTGAAGCCCGCGAACTTCATTCGCTCGAACGTGCCCGGGTTCGCTTCCAGCGTCACCTCGACATCCGCGGTGAGCGGAACACGGGCGCGGATCGCAGCGAGAGTGCGATCGATCGCTGCCGCCGAAAACAGGCTCGGCGTTCCGCCGCCAAAAAAAACGGACGCCACGCGCCGTCCCCAGATGGACGGCAGCGCCGATTCGAGATCGGCGATCAGCGCGTCGACGTACTGCGTCTCAGGCAAAGCCTCCCGCAGCTCGTGCGAATTGAAATCGCAGTATGGGCACTTCCGAATGCACCATGGAATATGAACGTAGAGCGCGAGCGGGGGGAGCACGGCGAAGAGCGGCGTCGAAGGCGAGTTCACCGTTGCGCTCCGGATCGACACTAAGTCTCCCCAGCGAGCCGTGCGATAAGGGCTCGCATCGCCTTGCCGCGGTGCGACCGTTCATTTTTCTCCGCCAGAGGCAGCTCGGCGCCGGTCATGCCGCTCTCTGCGTCGAGAAAGTAAGGATCGTAACCGAACCCTTTCCCACCCCTGGCTTCATCGATGATCGTCCCGTCCCACCGGCCTTCGGCGAGTATCGGCTCCGGGTCGTCCGCGTGCCGCATCAAAACGAGTACGCAATAATAATGCGCACGGCGATCGGCGACCCCTGCAAGATCGGCGATGAGCTTCGCATTGTTGCGCCGATCGGAACGGGGAGTTCCCGCATAGCGTGCGGATTGAACGCCCGGAGCGCCAGATAGCGCCGCGACGCAAACACCCGAGTCGTCAGCGAGTGCGGGGAGAGCGCAAAGGCGGCTTGCATGCCGTGCTTTCGCGAGCGCATTCTCGACAAAGGTCGAATGCGGCTCATCGGCCTCGGAAATGCCCAGTTCGGACTGGGGCACGATTTCGATGCGAAGCGGGGCGAGGAGGCGCCGGAATTCGCGCAGCTTGCCTTCGTTGCTGGAGGCAAGAACGAGGCGCGGAAAGTTCGGCACGGTGGGTCGCTCGCGCGGCGCGTTATGCCTCGAGAGAACGCTTCTGCGCCACGACCAGGTCGCGTATGCCCTGGGCCGCGAGCGCAACGAGCGCATCCAACTCCGGCCGAGTGAACGGCGCTGCCTCCGCGGTGCCCTGTACTTCGACGAAACCTCCGCTGCCGGTCATGACGACATTCATGTCGGTGCCGCAACCCGCGTCCTCGGCATAATCGAGATCGAGTGTCGGCGCGCCCTCCACGATTCCCACCGAAACCGCTGCGACCGCATCAGAGATCGGCTCGCCGATGAACAGGCCCTGCGCCCTGCCCCAGGCGATCGCGTCGCAGACCGCAACCCACGCGCCC
>Ga0074045_10000670_pt1 | contig 33475 bp, 27 predicted proteins | sample BogForMeECP23OM2_FD_94442 | JGI IMG/M metagenome (GOLD analysis project Ga0074045, IMG submission 94442) | Bog forest soil microbial communities from Calvert Island, British Columbia, Canada - Bog Forest MetaG ECP23OM2 | ecosystem: Environmental > Terrestrial > Soil > Wetlands ...
CCGGACTCTGGCAGGTTATGGGAAGAAGCCGGACAACATTTGATGAAATGGTGCGACTTGACCTTAAATATATCAATGAATGGAGTCTTTTACTTGATTTGAAGATTCTTCTCATGACTCCTAAAGCCGTTATAAGTGGATCTGGCGCCTTATAATATTTTATCTCTTCAATTAACATTCCTGTAAAATTAGGAAATGAATAGAATAGAAGGAGCTCTTTTATATGCTTAGGATAGGTGTTATTGGATACGGATACTGGGGACCAAATATTGTCAGGAATTTCAATTCAGTCAATGGTGCTCAGGTTGTGATGGTGAGCGACATGAATGCTCATACACTCAAAAATAAAGTTCAAAAAGCTTACCCAAACATTAAAACTACAACTGACATTAACGAATTAATTAAAAATCCCGAAGTTGACGCCGTTGCCATAGTCACACCGGTTTTTACCCACTTTGAAATTGCCCAAAAAGCGTTGGAAGCCGGTAAAAGTATTTTTGTGGAAAAGCCTTTCACTTACACAGTTGCCGAAGCCGAGCAACTGGTCAATCTAGCTGAAAAAAAGAAGTTAAAGATCATGGTTGATCACACATTCCTTTACACCGGTGCGGTGAGGAAGATCCGGCAACTGATCGATGAAAACACGCTGGGCCATCTCTATTATTTTGATTCCATGCGCGTCAACCTCGGTCTGTTTCAGCATGATGTTAATGTCGTTTGGGATCTGGCTCCGCATGACATCGCCATCATGGATTACGTCATTGGTCAGAAACCGGAAGGAGTCATTGCCACCGGCGCCAGTCATTTCGGCCGCAATCTGGAAGACATTGCCTACCTTACCTTTTATTATCCCAAAAACATTATCGCGCACATCAATGTTAACTGGATCTCACCCGTGAAAGTCAGAACAACCCTCATTGGTGGTGAAAAGAAAATGCTGGTTTGGAATGACCTTGAACCGGATGAAAAAATAAAAGTCTATGACAAAGGCGTACAAGTCAAGACAAAAGAAGGGCAATACAATCTGTTGGTTGATTACCGTTCCGGCGATATGTGGGCACCTAAAGTGGAACAAACCGAAGCTCTCAAGCTGATGGCGGAACAATTTGTCGAATATGTGGAAAACGGCGGTTCGATAATCAACAACGGTATCGACGGATTGAATAACGTGAAAATGCTGGAAGCCACGAGCAAATCTCTGAAAAACAAAGGAGCCATAATCTATATATGAATTATGTTTGCATAACCGATGACGTCAAACTGGGTAAAGATGTTCGTCTTTCCAAATTCATCAACCTCTATGGCTGCATGGTTGGTGACAACACTAAGATTGGCGCGTTTGTCGAGGTGCAGAAAAATGCTTTTATCGGCAAGAACTGTAAAATATCCAGCCACACTTTTATCTGCGAGGGTGTTACGATTGAAGACAATGTGTTTGTCGGCCATAATGTTGCTTTCATTAACGATTCTTATCCGCGGGCAACAGCTCCTGATGGAAAAATTCAAACAGAAGCTGATTGGAACGTAGAGCCGACACTCGTGAAGAAAGGGGCATCCATAGGCTCCGGTTCGACTATTCTGGCCAATCTGACCATCGGCGAAAACGCGATCGTCGGTGCCGGCAGTGTAGTCACTAAAGATATCCCTCCGAATACGATTGTCGTAGGCAATCCAGCGAAAATTAAAAGAAAGGTTTAGGTCATTGTGGATTTGATTATGAAAGTACCATTTTTAGATTTGAAAGCGCAGCACAAAGGGATTAAAGATGAAGTTCACGCGGCCATGAATGAAGTTATCGAAAACACCGCCTTTGCCGGTGGGCCGTTTGTAGCCAAATTTGAGCAGGAATTTGCCAAATTTTGCAATAGCAAACATGCCATAGGTGTAGGCAACGGCACGGATGCCCTCTGGCTCAGCCTTGTTGCGCTGGGCATCGGAACTGGTGATGAAGTCATCACTGTACCGAATACCTTTATTGCCACGGCAGAGGCCATATCACTGGCAGGCGCAACGCCTATTTTTATCGATGTGGAAGAAAAAACCAACAACATGAATCCCGCGCTGATCGAAGCGGTAATCACAAAAAAAACAAAAGCCATCATTCCTGTTCATCTTTTTGGACAAACGGCGGATATGGACCCAATTTTGTCAATAGCTAAAAAGCATGGTCTTTATGTTGTTGAAGATGCCTGCCAGGCGCACGGCGCCGAGTATAAAGGAAAGAAAGCAGGCTCGATAGGTATCACCGGCTGTTTTAGTTTCTATCCCGGTAAAAACCTGGGCGCTTACGGAGAAGGCGGCACGGTTATCACCAACGATGACTCACTTGCCGACAAGATGCGAATGTTCCGTGATCACGGCCAGGCCAAGAAATATTATCACGGCATTATTGGCTGGAACGCCAGACTCGATGGCATTCAGGGAGCCGTACTCCATGTTAAATTAAAATATCTGCCGGCTTGGAACGATGCCCGTCGGAAGCACGCCAAAGACTACACAACAGGGCTCTCTGCGGTGAAGGAGGTTATCGTTCCGCAGGAAGCAGACTATGCCAGGCACGTCTATCATATTTACGCCATTCGCATAAAAGACAGAGACAAGCTCATGGCTTACTTGACTGAAAAAGGCATCTCCTGCGGCATTCATTATCCTGTGCCTGTTCATCTGCAGGATGCATATAGTTTCCTCAAGAAAGGCAAAGGCAGTTTCCCCGTTGCCGAAAATTGCTCGACGCAATATCTTTCGCTGCCGATGTTTGCTGAATTGACAGACGAACAGGTTGGTTATGTTGTCGAGCAAATCAAAGGGTACTATGCCTGAGCCGTCGCTTATCAATCCGGTAGAACACGAAAACTGGAATACCCTGCTTATCTCCACATCAGGTTATTCCTTTTTTCATACCGCCAACTGGGCTAATGTTCTGAAAAGATCATACCGCTACACACCTTTATATCTATACACCTGTGAAGAAAATAGATTTTCCAGCCTTCTGCCTTTGATGGAAGTCAATAGCTCTCTCACTGGCAGAAGAGGCGTCTGCCTGCCCTTCACCGATATGTGTGACCCTATTGCCGAAAATGCGCAACAGTTCAGGCGCCTGTTTGATCAGGCCGTCTCTTTGGGACGAAAGCGTAAATGGAAGTATCTGGAAATTCGAGGAGGAGAGAAATTATTATCAGCGGAAAAACCTGCGCAATTATATATTGGACATACACTGGATTTGAGTTGCGGACAGCAGCAGTTATTTTCCAATCTGCGGGATTCCGCCAGACGTAACATAAAAAAAGCGCAAAATGAAAAGGTGAAAGTCAATATATCTAATTCACTAACCGCCATGAGAGAGTTTTACCGGCTCAATACCATGACCAGAAAAGAACATGGCCTACCTCCGCAGCCTTACAAATTCTTTCAGCATCTGCATGATCATGTGATTGCCAAAGACATGGGATTTATCGCCATCGCATCGCTCTCCGACCGTTCCATCGCCGCGAATGTTTATTTAAACTTTGGAGAGGAAGTTATTTACAAATATGGCGCTTCGGACAAGAGATATCAGCATCTGAGAGCAAATAATCTGGTGATGTGGGAGGCCATCAAATGGAGTTGTAACCAGGGTTTTCAAAGCTTTTCCTTTGGCCGGACTGAACCGGAACATAAGGGACTGATGCAATTCAAAGCAGGCTGGGGAGCCAAGCCATACCAGATTTATTATTACAGGTATAACTTGCGGAAAAATGTTTTCACCGTCAATACTTCAGATATCAATCCTTTGTTTAAAAAAATATTTTCAAACCTACCCGTAACGTTTTTGAAAATGCTAGGCAGAATTTTATATCGTCATATGGGCTGATAAAGAGATTTTGTCTAGTTAACCCTTGCAAATTACTGGAAAATGTTGTAATAATACAATATTAATTGTGCAGAAAACATTTTCTAAAAAGTTATACTTTTACCCCCTCGAATACATCCTATGTAACCGAGAGAGCGGAGCTGTGTTTAGCGCCTAATCATTTGACGCTTATGACATATAACACAGGTTGGGATAATGACATTGTGTAAATAAAAAAATAATTGAAGCTCTCCGCAATAAGCTGCGGAGAGGCTTCGATTCTCAAGGAATATTATAATTTTCTATTCGCTCGCTTATCCCGTAGCACGCTGCGGGTAATGCGCTCGCTGCCGAATTCAGAGAACCTACACTGACCAATGTTATGAATACAGATTATACTTAATAAGGAGAGAGACAATGATTGATAATAAACAAATTCGGGAATTTATTAAAACAAAGATCATCAAGGACAATAATATTATTGATTTTAAAGATACAGATTCATTAATTGAAACCGGCATTATTGATTCTCTTGGTATTCAGATTCTCCTAGCGTATCTTGAAGAAACATACGCTATTTCAATCAACGATGATGATTTGGTGCCAGAAAATTTTGAAACAATTGATGCTATTATACATTTTGTCAAACAGAAAATGAAAGGATGATTATGACTCGAACTACCTCCATGTCCGATCATGACTTAAAGAAGCAGCAACTTAATATTCTTTCAATAGCTGAAGGTTTCTTTCAGTCGAGCGTTCTGTTCGCGTTATTAAAATTAAATATTTTTAACCTTATCGGTGAGAATGGGAAAACCCTTGACTATTTGGCGACAAACTTAGGCACATCTCCTGAAACACTGGGACGTTTATTGAATGCCGGAGTTGTTCTCAATTTGTTGAACTCTTCGGATGGAGTTGTCTATACCCTCACACCTGCAAGCAAAGAACTTCTGCTAAGCACTACTGAAGAACAATTCCTCGGCAACTGGATTCTGAATCTCGACTATTTTCGTTATGCGCTTTCGATGCTGGATGAAGCGGTTTTAAAATCAGGTCCAGTAGTAGATCCGACAACACATCTGGGAAGGGATACGCGGCAGACACGTGAATATATATTCTTGCGATGCACAATTATGCATCGCTTCGCGGCAAAGAACTGTCAAAGTATCTTGATACGAGCAAGAGTAAAAAACTACTAGATCTGGGATGTGGACCAGGCACGTACTCGTTTCAATCAGGCATAAAAAACCCTGATCTCCAGATTCATTTACTAGATTTACCGAATATTCTTGAGATTACAAAAGAAGTTCAGAAACGATATCCCGTAAAGAATAAGATATACTACCTGCCATTGGATGTTACAAAAGAGGAAATTCCAGGTTCGTATGATATGATACTGGTTTCAAACATCCTTCACATGCTGGGGGAGAGTGAAAATCGAAGACTGATTAAACGATTATATCAATCGGTCAATTTACGCGGTTCTTTAGTCATTCAGGCTCAATATCTACAAGATAATCGATTAGGCGGACGATGGCCTATTTTCCTGGATCTCATTCAGTTGTGCACCACCACTCTTGGGAAGAATCATTCAGCAAAGGAAATGGTTGAATGGATGGAAGAAGCTGGATTCGTTAACATACAACGTCAAAGAATGACACTTCTAAACACAAATAGCTTTTTACAAGGATTCAAGATATAGTTTAACAATATTTGCCTACAAAGATGATCAACGCCAATCATTTGATTTGAAGAAATTTTCCATATTAATCTAACTTTGTTTATTGATATTATGATCAAACACTACCGGCCAAATGATTTCATATGTTTTTCATGTAACTCTTTGGGAAACTAATGATCAGATACTTTTACATGCGAATCGTTCAAAGCTTCGAATTTATTAAGTATAACGGAATATTACGTTATCTTAAAGAAACCATTTATTTCCGAAGAAAAACAATTATTGTGCAAAAAAATCTTGATGAAGCTAAATTTGATGCAGAATTTCTTAAAAGAAATGGAGTGCGGTTCTTAGAAATAAATGCAAATACTTATCCAATCAGAACTTTTGAATATGCAGAGAAAAATAGACATTTAAAGGCTTTGTACTATCTCAGCTGTGGATATAATGGCCATGCTTTAGTCAAAAGCAACAAAATTATAGCCGATATCTGGTATTGTGGCTATGATAGATTTGGCCATTTGCCCTATCATCCTGATTTAGATTGGTTTGGTATAAAGTTGATTCCCGGTGAAGTATATTCATTCGATATATATTTGATTCCAGACGAAAGAGGAAATAATTTGTCAGCCGTACTTCAAGATAGCGCTTGTTATGATTTATTCAAAAAAGGAAATAAACGGGCTTTCGGATATTATTGGGCAGATAATACTCCAGCAGTGTGGAATACCAGGGTAATCAACAGATGGAAAAAAGTGGGACAAATCAGAGTTACCCGCCTCTTATTTTCTCACAAATTCAGGGTTAGGGATAAGAAAGCCGATAAATTGAAGCAGTCTTCAGACATAACCAAATAAAAAGGAATCTAATATTTTTTAGGAGATGAAATATGGATAAGAAATGTTTACCAATGGTTCCTAACCGTAAGGCGTCCTTGCCATGCGTCTATGGCGATACCCCCTCGTTTTTAGGTGTACCTGTCCTGGATATCGGGTCATTAAAAAAGGGTATAGATGTAGTCTTCATGGGTGTTCCATGGGAGGGCACAATTACCTGGGGTTCCTTTACAGGGTGCGAGCTGGCCCCACGAGTAATCAGGCATGCTTCGGCGCGCTACGGTGGTTTTTTACCAGAGTATGAACTAAATTTATTCGATTATCTCAACATTGCAGATGTTGGGGATTTGTCTGTGTTCTCAAGTGATCCAGCCAAAACAATGGAAAATATTTCCAAGGCTGCACAAACTATTTACAAAAATAAAAGTATACCCTTCACCCTTGGCGGAGACCATTCTATTACACCTGCTATTATAAAAGCATTGGGAAAGAACGAAAAAGACAGTATTGGCATTATCCATTTTGATGCCCATTTAGACAATGCTAAAAGTTTTGGTCATGATCTATTGGCCAGATGTACTCCCCTTCACAGAATCGCACAGAACCCTAAAGTAAGGAAAAAAAGTATTGTGCATATTGGCATAAGAGGCCCAAGAAATTCATCGAGCCAGTTAGAATATGCTAAACAGATGGGCGCCAGCGTTTTTCATATGGGCGAAATACGCGAGCGTGGTATGGAGGCAGTCATTAATGATGCAATTAATATTGCTTATGAAAAAACCAAACATGTTTATGTAACCATTTGCAGCGACTGCATTGATGCGGCATTTAATCCGGGTGGCCCTGCAGATTTCAATGGTCTTGTCCCTTACGAACTGTTTACCTCCCTTTATAAACTTGGGATAGCTGGCATATCAGGACTCGACTATGTAGAAGTTTATCCGAATCAGGACGCTAATTCGTTTTCATCTCACCTGGCATCGTGGGCCATCATTTACGCTTTGGTTGGCATGGCCTCAAGGAAAAAAGAGGGCAAAGGAGAATAACCACATGGATTTTTCATTTACTGCCGAGCAAACGAAGTTTAAAGAATCTGTCATAAATTTCGTAACCCGAACACTCAATCAAAGTGCGCATGAACGTCAACAAAGTGAAGATTTTTATCTCGAAGGGTGGAAAAAGTGCGCCGACTTCGGCATACTCGGTTTACCCATGCCCAAGAAGTATGGTGGTTTGGAGATGGATCTTCCGGCCTGCGTCGCGGCCATGGAAGGATTCGGTTACGCGTCTAAAGATTTCGGCTTATTATTTTCAATCAACACTCAAATTTGGACTTGCGAAGCCCCTATCTTAAAATTTGGCACTGAGGAGCAAAAGAATAAATACCTTAGAGGTTTAATCAACGGCACCCTAATCGGCGGGCACGCCATGACCGAACCCCATTCCGGTTCTGACGCTTTCAGTCTAACTTGCAAAGCTGAAAGAGTTGGTGAAAAGTATATTCTTAACGGAACAAAGATGTTTATCACCAATGCTCCCATTGCAGATATTCTTCTCATCTTTGCCAGAACTGATGAGCACAAAGGTTTTGCCGGCATTTCAGTTTTTATCGTCGAAAAAGGGTTTAACGGGTTTTCCGTTGGCAAACCATTAAAGATGATGGGCTTAAAAGACTGTCCCCTTGGTGAAGTCATATTACAGGATTGTGAAGTGCCCGTTGAAAACAGACTGGGAAAAGAAGGCGCAGGGTCCGCCATATTCAATTCAGAAATGGAACAAGAGAGAAGCTGCTTATTTGCCACACATCTGGGCAGCATGGAAAAGATTCTGGAAGACTGTATCCAATACGCTAAAACACGCCATCAGTTTGGTAAGTCTATTGGCAGCAATCAATCCATTTCCCATAAAATTGCGGAAATGAAGGTAAGAGTTGAGATGTCCCGCCTCATTTTATATAAAGTCGCATGGATGAAAGCCAGTGGCAAGCGGGCACCCATGGAAGCTGCTATCGCCAAGTTGTATATCAGTGAAAGCTATGTAGCCACATGCTTAGATGCTTTACAAATTCACGGGGCATATGGCTATTCTACTGAGTTTGGAATTGAAAGAAACCTGCGTGACGCTATTGGCGGGAAAATTTATTCAGGCACTTCAGAAATACAAAGAAATATTATCGCAACTTTCCTGGGTCTTTAATCTTCAACGTAGAGAAAAGTTAATGTTCGTCTATCTATTACAAGATCTGCTAACAAATACCGCCAGCCAGTATCCCGACAAAGAAGCTGTTAACTTTAGGGGCAATTCTCTGACCTATTCGGATTTGGAAAAAAAGAGTAATCAACTTGCCGCCGCATTATCTCAATCCGGTGTAAAGACAGGAGACCGGGTCGGCTTTATGCTCAACAAATCCATAGAAGCGATCATCAGTATTTTTGGCATTTTGAAAACAGGCGCCATTTATGTGCCCATTGATGTGCGCACACCAACAAGCAGAGTACAAAACATATTAAAGAATTGTGACATCCAACTTTTAATCTCATCATCAACGATTGTTAAGTCCATTACAAATGATTCCGGTTGCGATCTTCCGCTGAGATATATTATGCTGATTGATAGCAAAACAGACACAGCTTCTGATGATGTCAACAATATTTCTATACTCTCTTTTGAAACTGCGTTAAAAGAACAAAAAGGAATAAATTTTCAATCAAATATTGCAGATGTCAGTCCAGCCTATATTTTACACACTTCAGGTTCAACAGGATTACCAAAAGGGGTTGTTATCTCTCATCTGAACGCGCTTACTTTTGTCAATATGGCGGCAGAGTTTTTCAACATTGAATCAAAGGACAGGTTATGTAGTGTCGCACCATTTCACTTCGACCTTTCCGTGTTTGACATATTTGTAGCTTTTAAAAAAGGCGCAACGCTAGTTTTAATGCCTGAATATCTTCCCACCTTTCCCGTAAAATTAGCAGAATATATTTCCAATCAGGGAATCACTGTTTGGAATTCTGTTTCTTCTCTTTTGTCCATGCTGGCGGAAAAAGGCGCCCTTGAAAAATACACATTTGATGCCATGCGCATAGTACATTTTTCCGGTGATATCCTGCCGGTTAAATATCTCCGGATCCTGAAGAACCATATGAAGGCCGCTGAATTTTATAACATCTATGGACAGACCGAAGCAAACTCTTCGATGTATTATCGGGTGAAAGAAATTCGAGATGACAATTGGAAAGTCCCTATTGGAAAACCATTTCCCAATTTTGAGATCTTCCTACTGGACGAAAACGGCCATACTCAAACTGCTCCGGGTAATGAGGGTGAGCTATATATAAAAGCAGCCACTGTTGCTCTTGGGTACTGGAAAAATAAAAAGGAAACTAACGAGAAATTTGTAACTGATCCACGCGATCACAATTTAATCAGCAGGTGCTACAAAACAGGTGATATCGTCCGCATTGATGAAGAAGGTAACTTTATTTTTGTCGGTCGCAAAGACCATATGATAAAAAGCAGGGGATATAGAATTGAGTTGGCTGAAATTGAGACAACACTAAATAGCCATCCCCTCATTAGGCAGGCAGTGGTTATTGCAATTCCGGACGAATTGATAGGGAACAGACTTGTTGGGCATGTATCATTAGTGGAAAAGGGGGATTTGAGCAACAACGATCTCTATAGTTTTTGTGCCAGCTTGTTACCAAAATATATGATACCTGAAGTCTTCAAGTTTCATGATATGTTACCCACAATTTCCACCGGTAAAATTGACAGGAAAAGTCTGGAAAGACAATCTCTCGAGTATGGAAATGTTTAATCCATCTAAGATCGTCGCAAGTCAGAGCAAGATCATATGAACAAGCGGTTCAGCGTAATCATTCCTACATACAACCGCGAAGAGTATCTCAGACAAGCTATTGATTCTGTTCTGGTGCAATCTCTTAAAAACTATGAAATTATCGTAGTAGATGATGGCTCCACGGATCGAACGCCTGAAGCGCTTAAATCGTATGGAGAGCGGATCAAGACCTTGCGCCAAATAAATCAGGGACCGGAAGTTGCCCGCAACGCAGGCGCCTCGATGGCAAGCGGAGAATACCTGGCATTCTTAGATAGTGATGACCTTTTCCTGCCCTACGCGCTGGCAACGTACGATAAGATCATTCGGTCATGTGATTCACCTGCATTGATCCTCGGAGCCATGACCTACTTCACGCAGGGTCATGATATTCCCATGAACGTTGGGTTTGCGGATGTCATAGAGGTGTTGAACTACCAAGATTTCCTATCAAAGGATGTCGGCATTGGTCTTGGGCATAGTAAAATTGTCATCAGGAAGTCGATATTCAATGAAATAGGCGGACAGCGAAACAGCACACCGGAGACCTTTTATTTAGAAGACTATCACATGATGCTTAAAGCCGGGACCTATGGGCCGTGCGTGATCGTGAAACAACCGACCACTGTCCTTTATCGAAGACATGCGACTAACAGCATACACAATATAGAGGCTTCTGTTAGAGGGGTTTTCTCTCTTATTCAGTCTGAACGTCGAGGTGATTATCCCGGCGGGCGGGCCCGCCGCTTTGCCCGGTATGCGCGCATTGGGGGATCGGCATATGAGTGGTTTAAGAAAGCAGTTACCCATCATTGTCCCGGTTTGGCTTTTAAGCTCTTTTTCGCCAGTTGGCCGATGATTACAGCAGCCATATTGCAAAAATTCCGGTTTTTTTTCCACCAGACCAAATCATTGGTTATCCCGCACGAATAACCGATTTATTGAAATTATGTATTACAATGCTTAAGTAGTTTGCTTAGAGAGCTTTTACCGACGGGATAGTTTCTCCTAAAATAATTGTTATTCCTTTTAAGGCGCATCATAGACACGCAACAAAGTAAGAAAAAAGATCTTTACGATTTTCCTATTGATTCCATTCTAACATTTGATGAATGGAACAAATTACGATATTTAATAGAAGAAGAACTCAAAAGGTTAGAAGGACATGAGGAAATAAAATCAGAATATCTGCCTTTTATCAGTTACTTTGAAGATAAGACAAGAGAGATGTTAATTAATGCAGGATTTAAAAAAGAGATTATTGAAGATCCTGAAGAATTAAATACACTTATAACAATATTGAATAATCAAGGTATAAAACATTCGTTTCATCGATCCGATTTACATCTGCCCTATGAATTTCCATCTGGTACTTATAAAGTGAGTGAAGATAATCATACGATATGCATTAATGTTTATATAGAGGCAGCGTTACGTGCGTTGGGGTCCACAAAAATACTGAAAGGATTATTGATCAAAAACGGTTATATTAATAAAGATGTTGTCAGAGTTTTTCTCCGATCTTTAGAGATGATAATGAATTTAGCACGAACCGGAAACATTGCTGGATTTGCAAAGTCAAAAGAAGAAGCCGAAACAAACAGCGAAAAAACACGCGAGATAAAAATGAGAATCGTGCGAAGAGCAATCAGCCAAATATTTGAAGTAAAACCAGAAACACAAAAAACTCTGGGAGATGTGTGGAAAGAATTTGATGCTGTAAATAAAGGCGTGAAATTCAAGTTACGGCAGTCCGATATTTATAGATTAGGAAGCGGAATATATAAAGCAGAAAAAGGCAAAGATAAAAATGGAGATGATGTAATTTGTATATTTAAAGATGACGAATTATTTTCGGATTATGCAAAAAGATCGCTGCAATACTTTATTGAAGAGTTAAAATAATAATTTTTTATCACAATGATATCCCGGAACAGTATGAATGATTGCAATAATTTGCTTACCAGGGATGGTTTCTGAATGTGATTATGCGCCAAATCAGATACTACAATTCAATCGGTATCCTCAATTCTTCGACTGACCACTACTGAGACTTTGTGAAAGAAACCATTCTAAAGGTTCGGATGGAGAGCTTTGAACAACGGAACATTTTAGCCGAATTCATTATAAATTTTAAAATGAATACGATGTGCTCTGTACTAAAATTAAGTTTATTACTTTAAGGATGGAAAATGAATTGGAGTAGAAATTTCTATTATCTTTTAAAAGCAATTATTCCGCGCTGGCTGCAAATTTATATCCGTAGAATGTTATTACGGCGGAAAAAACATTTGTGTAAAAATATATGGCCGATAGATACAAACTCCGCAAAACCGCCGGAGAACTGGCAGGGATGGCCCGATGGCAAAAAGATTGCTCTGGTGCTTACACACGACGTGGAATCGGTAAAAGGATTAAATAAATGTCGTGAACTGATGAAGATTGAGGAAGAATTAGGGTTCAGATCATCTTTTAATTTTGTTCCAGGCGATTACGATGTACCCCTGGAATTAATTAATGAATTAAAAACACGTGGCTTTGAAGCAGGACTACATGGCCTGCACCATAATGGTAATATTTTCAGATCAAAAAAAATATTTTTAAAACATGTTCATCAAATAAAGAAATTTTGTCAAAAATGGGATGCGGTTGGTTTCCGCGCGCCAAGTATGTATCACAATCTTGAATGGTTGCATGATCTGGATGTTGAATATGATTTATCCACATTTGACACAGACCCGTTCGAACCCCAACCTGATTCAGCCGGTACAATATTTCCTTTTTGGGTGGAAAGTAATCATGATAAGAAGGGATTTGTGGAACTGCCTTATACCCTCCCCCAGGATTTTCTGCTCTATATTCTATTGCAGCACAAAAATATCGACATTTGGAAAACAAAGCTTGATTGGATCGTCAAACACGGCGGTATGGCTCTTTTTATAGCGCATCCGGACTATATGAAATTCAATAAAGATAAGTTAAATAAAGATGAATATCCTATAGAATATTATAAAGAATTTCTTACTTACATAAAAACCAAATACAAGGGCCATTATTGGAACGTATTGCCAAAAGATATGGCTCGCTTTTGGTCGGCAAACTATAGACTTAAAAGAAACATTACAAAGAAGCCAAAACACATCTGTATGCTTGCCTATTCCTTTTATGAATCAGACAATAGGATTATGCGTTATGCAGATGCGCTGGCACAACGTGGTGATACCGTTGATGTAATCGCATTAAGGGATGAAAACAGCTTAAAATATGAAAAGCTTAAAAATGTAAACGTTTATCGCATACAAAAACGAATAATCAATGAAAAAAGCAAAATATCTTATTTAAGCAAATTAATGATATTCCTGCTACGATCCTCAATTTTTTTAACAAGAAAGCATTTGCAATATCCTTATGACGTGGTTCATGTTCACTCTGTACCGGATTTTGAAGTTTTTGCAGCCTTACTTCCAAAAATGCAAGGCGCCGGAATTATTCTCGATATTCATGATATCGTGCCGGAGTTTTATGCCAGCAAATTTTCCAATGGCAACGACAGCTTTTTCTTTAAAGCTTTGATTAAAATTGAAAAGTTTTCGATTAAATTTTCTGACCATGTCATTATCTCTAACCATCTATGGTATAAGACATTAATAAATCGTTCTGTTGATGAATGCAAATGCACCACCATTATGAACTATCCTGATGAATCCATTTTCTATAAAAGGCCAAGAACCAGAGAGGATAAAAAATTTATTATGCTTTATCCCGGCACACTCGGTTGGCATCAGGGCTTGGATATTGCTGTTAAAGCTTTTGCAAAAATCAAAGACCGTGCCCCAGAGGCCGAATTTTATATCTATGGCAGTGGAACAGAAACCAATAATCTGAAAAAAATGATAAGCGAACTTAATTTAACAGATAGAGTTTTCATTAAAAATCCAATGCCTATGGAACAGATAGCTAAAGTTATGGCAAATGCCGATCTCGGCGTCATCCCCAAGAGAAATGATCCTTTTGGTGGTGAAGCATTTAGCACCAAGACACTTGAATTCATGTCCTTAGGTATACCAATAGTTTTATCAGGAACAAAGATTGACAAATATTATTTTAATGATTCAGTAGTAAAATTTTTCAAACCGGATGATGTTGATGATCTCTCAGAATGTATGCTCACCATGGTGCAAAATCAGGCACTACGCAACACACTCCGGGAAAATGCTCTAAGTTTCATAGAAGATTATCATTGGTCAAAAAAGAAACATGACTACTTTGAATTGGTTGATTCACTCATAATGAATATCAGGAAACATAAAGAAGAGTTACGTTATGATTTCTTTCCGTCTTGATCGTTTCTTAACAATTTACCTGTTTAGTCCTTTTATCGTCAAGAAGCAATTAGAAGGAAACAAGCGAATACCCATCCTTATGTATCACAGTATTTCCGATGATAAGGAAAATGAATTGCACCCTTATTACCATGTTAACACCTCACCAACTGTTTTTGAGAGGCACATGCGTTACCTGCATGAAAACAATTATTCCGTCATCAATCTTGAGGATTTAGAAAAAAGCTTCCCTACGCAAGATTCATCTAAATATGTTGTCATTACTTTTGATGATGGATTCCGTGATTTTTATACAACCGCCTTTACAATATTAAAGAGATATGGATTTAGCGCCACTGTCTTTTTACCAACAGGCTTTATCCATCAAGAAAGATCATCTTTTAAAGGTAAAGAATGTATGACATGGGATGAAGTGCGAACATTAAGCAGACAAGGCATCATCTTTGGATCACATACCGTTACTCACCCGCAATTGAAAGACTTAAGCGCAAAAGAAATCGAACATGAGATTAAATCATCCAAAGAAAATATTGAAGATAAAACCGGCATCATCGTGGAATCTTTTTCCTGCCCGTTTGCCTTTCCCGAAGACAAAAAATTTGTAATCACATTGAGGGCGCTACTCAATAAATGTGGCTATACAAATGGTGTTACAACAAAAATCGGAACGGCTAATAAAAGCCATGATAAATATTTTTACCCGAGACTACCGGTAAATTCAGATGATGATATTTTATTTTTTGAATTAAAACTTCAAGGCGCTTATAATTGGTTAAGAAAACCGCAGACATTCATCAAATATATGAAAGGCAATTAATAATATAAAAATGTTTAATGTTTGTATAATGGGCGCTTCCCTGACAACCGGCAATATGGGTGTATCCGCATTGGCGGCATCATTGGTTAAACTTATTTTGACCACACGCTCCGACGCGTCGATAACCTTTTTCATTGAGGAACGTTCATCAAAACCGCAGGAAATAGAATTATGCGGCAGAAAAATCAGTATCCAGGTCACAAACATGAGGCGCTCGCCGCGTGCTGACTTTGGAGAACATGTTTTTGTCATATTCCTTTTAGCATTGTTATACAAAATAATCCCTGTTCAGGCGTTTAAAAACATAATCATAAAGTATAATTCGCGATTAAAAGTAATTGCCGCGGAAGATTTTATTGGTGACGTGCGAGGTGGAGATAGTTTCAGCGATATCTATGGCGTGAGGGGTTTTATATTAGGATCGATACCAAGTATCATCATATTGCTCATCGGAAAAAAGCTTGTTCTTTTACCTCAAACATACGGGCCTTACAAAAGCCGTATTTCCCGCAGGATCGCCCGATACATTTTGAACCATGCGCAAATTATATTATCGCGTGATAGAGAAAGCATGAACCTCGTCCAAGACATCCTCGGCAATAAAAACCGCAACAAACGGATTATTTTTTGCCCTGATGTCGCCTTTGCTCTTGATTCGATTGCTCCAAAGGATGGAGATATTCCACCGTTTATAAATACCGGAAGCGTAAACCCGGTTATCGGATTCAATATCAATGGTCTTTTATATAACGGCGGATATACACACAACAACATGTTTAATCTTCGAATGGATTATAAGCTGTTTGTGCATAAACTGTCTGAAGCAATTCTGAAAAAAACAAAGGCCAATCTTCTGCTCATACCTCACACGTTTGCCGTGCACGGCCATGTCGAAAGTGATCCCGATGCCTGCGCGGAAGTATTAACGGCCTTATCACCGGCATATAAAGGCAGGATACAAATGATTGCCGGTAAATATGATCAACATGCTATCAAAGGCATTATCGGACGTTGTAATTTCTTTATCGGTTCGAGGATGCATGCATGCATTGCCGCATTATCACAGAAAATTCCCACCGTTGCTGTTGCCTACAGTAAAAAATTCAAGGGAGTATTCGATTCCATTGATGCAGGCAATTTTGTCATTGATGCCAGAGAAGCAGAAACACAAGAAGCTGTTGACATGATTTTGGCTATGTTTGAAAGCCGCGCAAGAATAGAAAAAATATTGCAGGTTCAGATTGAAAGTGCACAAAAGCTGCAACTGAAAATCTTTCGCGAAATAACTCACGCACAAAAAGAAATATAAGACAAATTAGACAAATGAAACATCTCATCCGCATCATAAAACTGATCATCAGTCTGCTTGTTTTTACTTATGACTACATTACAGGATGGCTTCGATCATTATTTAATGAAAACATGACATCGTGCGTTATTTTATACTATCATACTGTATATACGAAAAGTAAAGAAGCGTTCGAACAGCAAATGGATGATCTTCTGCGTTGGACAAAACCGATCGCGTTAAATGAAATCAATTTGTTAAAACCCGGTGGGCGTTATTGCGCCGTAACATTTGATGATGGATTTAACTGTATCTTTGAGAATGCCTTGCCTGTGCTGTCAAAGCGTAATATACCTGCCACATTGTTTGTACCGTCAGGCTTACTTGGCCAGCAACCGCTATGGCTTATTGAAGGACACGAAGACTATAATGATGTCGTAATGACAAAATTGCAGTTAAATAGTCTGGATAAAAAACTATTTTCTATTGGTTCTCATGGAAAAACTCATCAAAACCTGCTTCAAGTGAGTAACAATGAAGCAAGAAAAGAAATTATTCAATCTAAAAAAGAGCTCGAGGATATACTGAACACGCCGATAGAAACAATGAGTTTCCCTCATGGCGATTTTAATCAGACGCATATTGATATGGCTTTTCAGGCAGGCTACAAACAAGTATATTCTATTCTTCCTCAACAGATACATGCTGGTTCCGATGATTTCCTCAGGGGAAGAATAAAAGCAGAGTTATACGAATGGCGCATTGAATTCTGCTTGAAACTATTCGGCGCATATCGCTGGCTGCCCAAAGCTTTTGAACTAAAGAAAAGGTTTTATCAATTATTTAATGAATTGTCACAATAACGAACATGAATAAAAATGCAGAAGATTACATAGTACTCATTGATCAAATAAGTAAAATAGAATGGGAACAACTTTCACTTGAATTTGACGACGCTACCATTTACCAGACCTGGTCTTATGGAACTGTTCGCTGGGGTCAATCAAACTTAAGTCATATAGTGGTTAAGCGCAAAGACGAAATCATTGCTGCTGCTCAGTTACGAATTATAAAGATTCCTTTTTTAGGCGCAGGTATTGCATACCTTCCATGGGGTCCATTATGGCGGCGACGCAATCAAAGCATAAATGCAGATGTATTTCGTCATATAATAAACGCATTGAAAGAAGAATACGTAATCAGGCGAGGATTGCTGTTACGTATTAGTCCTAACGTATTTAAAGAAGAGAATGGGGATTTTATATCAATATTGAATAAAGCGGGATTTAAAAGAAACGAACACGCACAGCCATACAGAACCTTAATGCTGGATCTATCATCAGCGGCGAATGAGATTAGAAAAGCATTTGATCAGAAATGGAGAAATCAATTAAATCGCGCCGAAAAAAATAATTTAATAATTCTAGAAGGCACCAGTGATGAGCTATATCAGAAATTCTTAATTCTGCAAAAAGAGATGCACGAACGAAAAAAATATATCCCGGGGGTCGATTATGATGAGTTTAGGAAGATACAAAAGGACCTTCCCGAAACACTTAAGATGATTATTCTAATCTGTACATTTGAGGAGAAAGTCCTTTCAGCAACAATATGCAGTAAAATAGGCGATACGGGAATCTACCTGCTTGGGGCGACCGGCAATGACGGCACGAAAATGAAAGGAGCTTATTTATCACAATGGCGTATCATAGAAATAATGAAAGCGCGCGGCTGCCATTGGTATGACCTTGGCGGCATAGACCCGGATAACAATCCGGGCGTATATCATTTTAAATCCGGCATTTCCAGCAAAGAAGCATACCATATTGGACAGTTTGAAATATCTCAAAGCAAAATTAGCAACCTGATTGTTAAAGGAGCGGAAAAAGTGAAAGGAGTTTTGAAAAATTAAAGCTGACTACTTCAAACAATGCTGATCTTGATTTAAATGGAACAATGCGAGACGTTTACAACTTAGATATTTCCTCTGATGGCGCTAACGAAAATATGAACTCAAAGTGGTATATATAGATAAAAATACATGGATAGCAAAAATAAGTATTACTGTGGATTTCCCGGAATAAATTTAAAACAATTTCCGAGAGCTAAGCAGTCACGAAATAGTGCGAAGACTTGGTTCAACAGCGGTGATGTTTATTATTTACATATGGCAAGGACTGGTATTAGGTTTATACCTACGTTACTTGGTCTTGAAAAAGATAGTGAAATACTAATTCCGGCTTATAACTGCGGTGCAGAAATAGATCCGCTGATAAAATATGGAATTAAAGTTGTGACCTATAGGATAGACAGATCATGTAACGCAGATTTAACTGACATTGGTAACCGAATCACATGTAAAACTAAGGCAATTTATGTAACTCACTATTTCGGTTTTCCACAAAAGATTGATGCACTAATAAATATCTGCAAGCAACACGGTCTATATTTAATAGAAGACTGTGCTCTATCCCTATTCAGCAGGGCTGCGGAGAGAAAATTGGGCACGTTTGGCGATGTATCGATATTCAGTTTGGTAAAATCTTTACCTGTCCCTGATGGTGGCGTGTTGATCATAAATAACAAAGAACTCAAGAATGTAAATTGGCAGACACACTCTCCTGAGAAAGTGAGAGTCTTACGTGGAATGTTACCCTTGATAAAATCAACAGTTTTAAGAGGAATATTAAAAATAAATTCTTTAAACTCATTATACGCACTTATTATGAAGCTGGACTCAAAAAGGAAAATTTCACAAATTCATAATAATATTTCAGCTTCAAATAACAAGACAATTTTATCACCAGACCAATATTATAATGAAAATTTAAGTGATAGACAGATGTCCGCTATTACGAACTTTTTATTAGACACTTTCAACGTGGATGATATTATAATGAGACGTCGTAATAATTTTAACCTATTTAAATCAGTAATAACTAATTGTGGTATTAAACCACTATTCAGGGAATTGCCGGAGGGTGTATGTCCCCTCTGTTTCCCCATTATTGCTAGAAACAGGGATTACTTACAGGTCAAATTATATGAGCGAAATGTCTATTCAGATGCATGGTGGAACGGTTACCACAAAGCTATAGATTGGGATAATTATCCAGATGCATGTTACCTTAAAGAAAATATTTTGACACTGCCTATCCATGAAGGACTTGATGATCAGGATATTGTTTCCATTGCTGAGAATCTGATCGCTTTAATGAAATCATCATAAATGCGTAATGATTAAGTGCGTATTGGTGATGAATAGTTAGAAAAGTTAAAAGGTAATGAATTTTATGGATGAGCTCTTTGATATTTCGATTATTATTGTTAACTGGAACACGAAAGAATTACTGCTTAAGTGTGTCAGCTCAATTGAACAGGAGATCAATCAGTATAAAGTTGAAATCATAGTAGTTGATAATGCATCCAATGATGGATCGGTTCAAGCGTTGAAAGACTTTTACCCACATGTAAAGTTAATTCAAAACAAAGAGAATCTAGGTTTTGCCAAGGCCAACAATATAGGAATAAAATCGAGTTCGGGGAAGTATGTATGCCTTGCAAACTCGGACGTTGAGCTCCGCGACGATTGTCTCTTTAGAATGTATGATTATATGGATAAACACCAACAAATAGCGGTTCTCGGGCCAAAAGTATTTTATCCTGATATGAGAAATCAGGTTTCATGCACTAATTTCCCCACGCTATGGAATAATTTTTGTGAAGCCAGCGGACTGCATAAAATATCTCACCTCTCAAAAATATTTAGTGGTGAGTACATGAGATATTATCATCACAATGCAATCTTAAAAGTAGATTCTTTAGTTGGATGTTTTTTAATGGTAAGAAGAAATGCTATTGATCAAGTGGGCCTTTTAGATGAACGATTCTTTATATACGCAGAAGAAGTAGATTGGTGTAAACGTTTCCGAAACGCAGGCTGGGATATTGTTTTTTTACCGGACGCCTCTGTGATCCATCACGATGCATCGAGTTCTGCCAAGGAACCTTTACGATTTTCCACTGAACTGCTTAAATCACAGATAAAATACTGGAAAAAGCATCGTAGTAAAATTGCTGTACTTATTTTTTTATTAATTATTGTAGTGAACCATGGAGTAAGATTAATTTTAGGGAGTATTTTGTATATTATTAAACCATCACAGAGAACAGAAAATACTAAACGATTGTTAAAAAACTATTCGGCATTGAAATATATTTTTTGCAGAGAATATATCAGCGGCCGAACTCTCCATTAAACTATATTGCTATAATAGGCGGTGGAACCATATCAGTATGCCGCAAATAGACCTTTCAATCATCATTGTAAACTGGAACACTAAAGACTTATTACTGGAATGTTTAAGCTCTTTGTCAAACCAGGAAACTATCTTTAAAACAGAAATTATTGTTGTTGACAATGCTTCAACGGATGGCTCCGCAGAAGCAGTAATTGAGCATTATCAACATGTTAAAGTGATAAGAAACGATTTTAATATGGGATTCGGTAGAGCTCATAATATTGGCATAAAAAACAGTTTGGGACGCTATGTTTGTTTACTCAATTCCGATGCGCTTGTTTTACCAAATTGCCTTAAAAATTTAATAGAGTTTATGGATAAAAATAAAACCATAGGAATCAGCGGGCCAAAAACATTTTATCCTGACTTTAGTTTACAACATACATGTAGAAAATTTCCCGGTCTGTGGAATACATTTTGCGGAACCACTAATTTAAACAAAATATTCCCCCAATCCGACATGTTTTCCGATGATCACATGGTGTTTTTCGATCACAACACGACAAGAAAAGTTGATGGACTCTCCGGTTGTTGCCTGATGATCAGAAAAAATGCTCTTGACCAGATAGGGTTATTTGACGAACAATTTTTTCTATTTTTCGAAGAAACTGATCTGTGCAAGCGTTTTCGGAACGCGGGCTGGGACATTGAATTTTTCCCGGATGCATCAATAGTACACCATCACTACGCCACTGCATCAAAAGATCCTGTAAGATTTGACATAGAATTGATTAAATCGCAGATCAAGTACTGGAAAAAACATCATAACAAGATTGCTGTAAAAACCATGCTATTTATCAGTCTGATACACCATAGCATCAGGCTGATATTAAAAAGTATATTATATATCTTTACTGCCTTGGAAAAGAGGATGCAAACCACCAATCAATTATTAAAACATTACTATGGCCTGAAACTCATACTTTCTGGTAAAGATGGCAGAGAGAGATAAGCATGGATAATAATAATTACGTCTTAATAACCGCGGCGCGAAATGAAGAAAAGTATATTGAAAATACTATAAAAACGATCATCGCGCAGACTGTATTGCCGCATAAGTGGATTATTATCAGTGATGGATCAACCGACAAAACCGACGAAATAGTCCTGCAATATTCTACCAAATATAATTTTGTAACTCTTCTGCGTAAAACTTCAAACATAAATGAGCAGATTGATTTTTCGTCCAAGGTTCACGCAATCAATATGGGATATGAGAAGCTCACAGGAATAAAGTATGACTTTATCGGAATACTCGATGGTGATATCACTTTTGATTCCCAATACTATGAAAAGGTTTTAAGGAAATTTGCCGAAAATTCCAAGTTAGGTATTGCGGGAGGAATTATTTTTGATCAATACAATGATCATCGCATAAGAAGATCGCCAAGTAATCTAAATTATGTTTCCGGATGTATTCAACTTTTTCGCCGTAAGTGCTATGAAGACATTGGCGGCCTTTTTCCCATCCAAGAAGGCGGCGAGGATACCATTGCTGTGTTTACAGCACTGATGAAAGGATGGGAGGTGAAAGCCTTTGAAGACATCGAGGTCTGTCATCACAAACACAATAAAGCCACGAGAGATAAATTAAAAGAAGCATTTAGAGCAGGCCGAATGTTTTATGCACTGGGCAGCCATCCGTTATTCGAAATCACAAAAAGCATCAAAAGTATTACTAGGAACCCCTTTTTATTTTTCGCCAGCATGAGGATGTATGGTTATATATATTCCTGTTGCCAGCGACAAAAGAGGCCTGTATCCGACGAGTTTATAAAATTCCTGAGAAACGAACAATGGACCAAACTGAAAACTGTATTCATAAAAAAAGGAAAACAAAGTGATCAGATTTCGGGGGCAAGTCAAAAAACAAACAATCGATATGAATAATTTAAGAGACGATCATTAATGGAAGATGTTATACTTTTAGTGACACCCTTCGGCATGACGTTCCTGGCAATCATGGGGCTATTAATTTTATTATTGCCGCGAAGGCTGGCTTTTCTGCCTCTTATCATGTCCATAAGTTACATGACCCTGGGGCAGCAGATTGTCATTGCAGGACTTCATTTTGATATAATGCGCATCCTTTTACTATTCGGCTGGGTCCGACTGCTGATCCGCAAAGAGATTAAAACATTTGATTTCACTATTATAGATAAATTAATTATTTGGTTTGTTCTTGCAAGCATTATTACTGCAACCATTCTGACGCCAACCATGGATACGTTCATCAATCAAATGGGTCATGCATATAATACCATATTGGCTTTTTTTCTGTTCCGCTTTTTAATCAGGGACCTAGATGAAATAATCTTCATCCTAAAAATAACGGCGATTGTCATCTTGCCCCTGGCGCTTTCCATGATTATCGAAAAATCCACACAAAGAAATATCTTTTCTATTTTTGGTGGTGTGCCCGAATTTACATTTATTCGTGAAGGACATTTGCGCTGTCAGGGCCCTTTTCGGCATCCCATCCTTGCGGGGACTTTTGGGGCCACGCTGTTGCCTCTCTTTTTCGCCCTCTGGAACAAACAAATAAAAGGGCGACTCTTCGCCTATATTGGCATTATCTCATCCACGATAATTACAATAGCATCCGCATCTTCAGGTCCCTTGATGGCCTACTTGACATCAATTATCGGGCTTTGCTTCTGGCCATTGCGCGATAAAATGCGTTTGGTTCGATGGGCACTGCTAATGGGCATTATAATGCTGGCAGTATTCATGAAAGCCCCGATCTGGTTTTTAATTGCCAGATTAAGCGACTATACAGGCGGTACAGGCGATCACCGGTCATTAGTGATAGATCAGGCAATCAAGCATTTTAGTGAATGGTGTTTACTGGGAACAACATACACGGCTCACTGGGCAGTTGATAATGCATTAACCGTTTTACACGGTGATCCCAACATGATTGATATTACAAATCAATATCTTTTTATCGGCGTTCAGGGCGGAATATTGCCGCTTATATTATTTATACTGATTATCGTGTATTGTTTTCAGGGCCTTGGTCAAACGCGTCGAATGTTTAATAGTAAACCCCGTTATATCCAAATGATTCCATGGGTTCTAGGCAGTGCTCTTTTTGCGCATATAGTTACATTTATATCTGTAGCGTATTTTGATCAGATGAACGTTATGTGGTTATTGCTACTGTCGATTATCGCATATGTAACAAGTTTATCAGTCAAGAAAAAAGACACAAAAGTATTATCATGATCGATAACCAATAAACAACCCAGCCGCAAGCAGCGGGGTATCCAACACCCTCTAAAATAGGGCAAGTTGCCTTGACTTATATAATACTTTATAGCTCTTTGCTATTCCCTGCTCTTTTACATATTTTGATATAGTATTCTCATTACCAAATTTGCTTACGGTGTTCACGAAATATCCGTCTGTCCATAATTCACCGCCCCAAAGTTGCTCCTCAATTTCCGGATGATGCCTGAATACTACCCGTGCTGTTATACTCTTTATGAGTGTTATTCTCTTAGTCGGACTATACATCGGAACCGACTGCACCCAAAAATGAACATGGTCATTGTCTATCCCTATCTCAAGAAAATGCACTTGATATCTTTTTGAAATTTCAAGACATGTTTCTTTTATCGTGTTGTCAACTGCCGAACCGAATATGACTTTTCGGTATTTCGCTGGACATACGTAGTGATACAATATTACCGATACATTATGTGTTTTGTGTATGTACTTGCTCTTGGACATACACATATATATCATTTTTTCGCCGCAAGCGGCGGGGAATTATACCCTTGGAGATTAAGAATTCTTTTTCAGAACAATTAGGCGATCAATGAATTTCATTTTTTAATATGTCTAAAAATTAAATAAATATGGAGTTGTTTTTTACGTCATCTGCTAAATGTCGTTTTTTGCCTTTGGGCGAATCGAACAAAATTTATATGCCGCGCCACATGCTACAAAAGTTTTCGAGGATGGCTTTTATCCTGGTTTCCCAATCGTCTTCATGGCGCTTTTGCAAAATATCAAAAACTAAAAATTATATTAAATAGGGTAAGAAAAATATAAAGAGGAATATTTCAGGTATTTGAATTTTAATTTCGTAAAAAGCCGAACACGATAGTTGATACTTACAAAACATAAAGAAGAGTATATGAAGAAACCATCTGAACACGATATAAGAATCATAAGATCACGGAAAGAGATTGAAGAAATAAGAAGTTTTTGGGAGAAGGTTCAGTATCATCCAAACACTGATATTGATCATTATCTGACAGTTATTGATTCATTAGACAATGTTATCAGCCCATATATAATTCTTTTTAGTGTTGACGGACAACCTAAAGCGTTGGCAGTTGGGCGAATAGAGAAAATAGATATGGGTATTTCATTAGGCTATAAGACTTTTTATAAAGCTAAAGTAACATGCCTTACAATGCTTTATGCCGGTCTTTTAGGAAATTGGTCAAACGAACTTAATATTGCTTTGGTTAAAGCATTGATGAAAGAGTTGCGGTATAAGGTTGCGGATATCGTATGGTTTAATCTTTTGCACATGCAATCTGATTTATACAATCTTGCGCGAAAATTACCGAATTTTATTTGTCGTGATCACGTTATTGAAACAAACATTCATTGGAAAATGACACTACCCGACAGCTTTGATTCTTTTCTGAAAAAGATGACGGCAAAACACCGGTATTGGTTAAATAGATTACCGAGAGTTTTTCAAAAAGATTATCCTGGCAAGGTTGATTATAAATATTTTGAGAATAGTAATAATTTTGAGCAGCTAATTGCAGATATAGAGAAAATAGCTAAGAAAAGTTATCAGCGCTGTATTGGGGCTGGTTTCATTGATAATAGTATGATGCGCCAACGTTTAAGCATTGCAGCTAAGAAAGGACATATGCGTGCATATTTATTGTATGTTGATGAAAAGCCATGTGCGTTTTGGATAGGTACCCTTTACAAGAAAATTTTCTATCTTGATTATACCAGTTATGATGCTGCTTATAAACGTTATGAACCGGGAACAATTCTTTTTATGAGGATGCTTGAAAATATTACAAAGAGTGAAGCAACGGAAATTGATTTCGGTTTTGGTGATGCTTTCTATAAACAACGCTTTGGGAATCAGCAATGGATAGAATCTTCAATTTATCTTTACGCACCAACAATAAAGGGCGTAGCTATAAATTTAATGAGAACCCTTTATATCATACCATATAGATATATCATGGGCCTGGCTGAGCGCACAAACATTCTCCCCAAAATCAAAAAGTTATGGCGAAATAAACTTATTAATAGTCAAAGCAATTCTAATGCCGGTGCTTAAAATTTTAAATCAGGCGACGCACCGTGTCTCGTCCTATGTCATGACCTTTATCCCACAGTTCATTATAGAGCAATTTCCTCACTTATGCACCTGTCCAGTTTTTCCAGACCTCTGAACAAAAGAACTTTATACAATCTTTTAAAGAATAATCGGGTTATTAAAAAATGAATTTCATCCAAAAAGTGACAAGAGAATTAAATAAACCTGGTCTTTTTACCAGAGGCATACGCGCGGGAAGCATTCTTACTGTGGGAAGCCTCGCAGAAAACATTTTCAGATTCATTCGGAATATCATACTTGCAAGGTTACTGGCACCTGAGGCATTTGGTGTGATGGCAACAGTTCTGGCTTCGGTTGCTGTTATGGAAGCCTTTACTGAAGTCGGTTTAAAACAGTCTGTTATCCAACACAAGAAAGGATCAGATGATCGCTTTCTTAATATTATATGGTGGCTGTCTTCATCCAGAGGCCTTGTTCTTTATAGCATCGGGTTTCTTGTCTCCCCGCTCATTTGTGATTTTTATCAAAAGCCAGAAATGCTTCACCTGATAAGAGTTGGCTTTCTTATCATTTTATTCAATGGTTTGATCAGCCCTAAAGTACATATTCTCGAAAAAGAAATGCGCTTCAAGAACTGGGTTTTTTTAATGCAGGGCTCCAGTGTAATAGGCGTTATCATTACTATAACAATAACCTTTTTTTTTCAAAATGTATGGGCGCTTGTCATTGGCTATACGGCTGAAGCATTACTTAGAAGTTCTTTGTCATTTATCTTTTATCCTATAAAGCCCAATCTAAATTTTGACAAATTATTTTTGACCGATATCCTTACGTTTTCTAAAAAAATGTTTGGTTTACCCATCCTGATGCTGCTCTTTGTGCAGACCGACGTTTTCGTAATTGGCAAAGTTCTGACCATGGCACAATTGGGTATGTATACCCTTTCGAAAAGTCTGGCAGAAATGCCCCAAACTTTTTTATCCAAAGCTCTATCACCGATTCTTTTACCCACATTAGCGCAAATACAAGATAACAAGGATAAACTTAAGGAGAGTATATTATTACTGTCAAAGTGGACTATGACCATAGGATTGCCGCTTATTTCTTTTTTTGTTTTTTTTGCCAATCCTATTTTATCCCTTATTTATGGTTCAAAATATGCCGCTCTTGCCGTTCCCTTTGCTCTCCTGAGTATTAATAATTTAATTTTGATTTTTGCTTCATTTCCAATGTATGTTTTTATTGCTATCGGACAGCCTAATATTCAAAGATTAGCATCATTTGCAAGAACTTTTCTTTTTTTAATGATAATTTATCCTGCAACTTATTTTGGGGGATTGTTTGGCGCGGCATCTGCTGTATTGTTTTCAACGTTGATTCTGTTAGCAATACAAACTTTTTATCTAAGACGTTTATTATGCATTACTAACATGGAATACTTTATTTCTTGGCTAGAAGGCATTAAACATTCCCTAATAGTTATTTTTCCGGCTATTTTATTAAATATGTTTATGCAGCTGAATCCTTTAACTTTATTTATTTTTGGTGTAATATTATGCTGTTTTGCTTGGATTTATGCTATATTGAAAGAATGGATGGTAAGGAAATAAAACCATTACCGTTTCATAACAGTCAAAAGGAATGTTAAAAATTTTAAGTACAGTTTTTAAATTTAATCAACAAAATAATTTTCAGAAGGTCAATATATAATTAGAAGGGAATTAATATTATGATTGATACAAATATGCATTAAACAATCAACTATTCATCCATTTAAATAATGTTAATGGTTTTACAATCTGATGATTGCAAACATTTCCAAACAATTTCTTAATATGAAGACAGATGCCATTTATACAGAATCAAAATTGTTAGGCAAGTTCCTTTTTGCCGCCTATAATATCAATAATAGATATCTTCGAAAAATCATACGTACATTCTTGCTTAGAAACATAGCAACAGAAATGTATTCAAAAACATTGCGTAAGATTTTTTCTAAATATCATTGTGTAGAAGTTGGCATGTATACATATGGTGCGTTTATTTCCGATTTTGTATCCGGCATTGTTGTTGGACGTTATACATCGATTGCCAGAGGGCTCCAAGTTATTAATGGCAGCCATCCCATAACACATAAATCTACGCATCCCTTCTTTTTCAATCCAGACATGGGATATGTTGATAAATTGCTGATCGAGAGAAGAACAAAGCTTATAGTAGGCAATGATGTTTATATCGGCCTTGATGTGACCATTTTGCCACAGGTGACATATATAGGTGATGGTGCAGTAATTGCTGCCGGAAGTGTTGTGGTAAAAGATGTCCCTCCATTTGCAGTTGTTGGCGGCAATCCGGCAAAGATTATTAAATATAGATTTAGCGATCAAAAAATTAAAGAAATTATTGACACTGCCTGGTGGAATGAAGATATGGACGAAATAAAAAAAGATATGAGCGGTTTTTTAATCCCATACGAGTAAACTACATTAGTTGAATAAAGACTATGAAATATGTAACAATCAAGAATCGGCTTTGGTTGTGCTAATTTCGGCGGAATTGGACAACAGTCTTGCCGCTGCCCACTCTGTGCATGTCCATAAAATATGAGGTTGTACGAGGGGTGGAAGGTGCTCTCGGACGCTCAGAATTACATAATGCATTTCTTAAATTGCGCGTCATAAAAGGCGTTTCGAATGTATTTATCCAGTCATGACAGGGTTGACTGCTGCGGGTGTGGCAGTTGCCAACAGGTATGTCCTTTACACTGCATAACCATGACACTATTGGATGACGGATTTCTTTATCCTGCAGTAGATGAAGAAAACTGTGTGCATTGTGACAAATGCGTGAATGTGTGCCCGATTCATCAATCGGAGAAGACATTACAGGACTGCCAGTCCCTTTGCTATTATGGGTGGCATAAGAATGAATCCACCAGGAGGAAGAGCACATCCGGGGGTGCCTTTTCAGCCATTGCGGAACTGGTACTGGAAAGCAGTGATAGTAGTGTTTATGGCGCACTATATGACGACGACTGGCGTGTTTGTCACAGGGGGATAGACTCGCTAACCGGGCTGGATAGACTGCGGCAATCGAAATATGTTCAGAGCGACCTGGGTAGCTGTTATTCTGAAATACGGGAAAGATTAAATCATCATGAGCACGTTTTGTTTTGTGGCACACCTTGTCAAGTCGATGGATTGCGATTATTCCTGGAAAAAGACTATGAGAAACTGCTGTTAGTTGATTTTGTTTGTCACGGAGTGACGAGCCCTGTGATTTTTAAAGCGTATATACGGCATCTCGAGAAGAAGCACGGCTCACATGTACGAATGTTCCGCTTTCGTGACAAGGTGACTATAGGAAACGTGTCGTCGTTAGGGCATACCAGCATAGTCTTTGAAAATAGCAGGACGAGATCATCTGAATGCAATTTGTATCTACGAGCATACATAAACGGATTGATGCAGCGAGCGAGTTGTGAAAAGTGTCCATATGCGAGTCGCTATCGCAGGTCGGATATTACACTTGGGGATTTTTGGGGAATAGAAGACATAATTCCAAGGCTTAAAGACCAGTTTTACAAAGGGATTTCGCTTATATTAAGCAACACCAAAAAAGGGCATGCTATTTGCGGGAAATTATCGGAGAGGATGTGCTTGGTCCAAACTGAACTGTCGTATGCTTTTAATGGTAGCAATGAGCAACTGGAAAAGCCTGTACAAGCGAATAAGAATAAGCAGTTGTATAGCGACGTGAAAAAAATGGGGGTTCAGTTGGCGTTGGTAAAAGCACTCGGGTTAAGGAGCTTGCTCTTGATGTATTATGGATGGTGTAAGAACAGGGTAAAAGCGTACTTGCCCCAAAAAGTGTATGAGTGGATGGTGTCTCTCAAGCGGGCGCTTCGCCAATGATGACTTGGACTGCCTCCAGGATTTTCCCTGAAGCTCTAATGGCTTTCTCGTAAATTATCCAGCGTCTCTAAATTCCTCTCAAGGAATGGCGGATTGCAGCGGAATTGGGTGGCGACTTCAAACGAAATATGCAGTTTTCTTTCTTCTGATCACCATAATAATTAGCGGCGCCGTTAATAGCAGCACTGCTGTAACGTTTGGATAATCCAGAGCATAAACGATCGGTGTTATTGCCAGCCTTGTGGCAAATCTTAATACTTCAGTCTTTCTGATAGCATCGGCAATCGGTGGAGAGTGTTTGTAATAAAATTTTACAAAACGCTGTCCCATTTTGCTCTTTAGCAGAATTTTATCTCGAAATTCTCTGAGCACCATAACATGGGGATCAAGATAAGAGCCATAAGCAGCCGTGGCGATGAAACAGCCACCACCGCCGCCACCGCTACCACCACCACTAGAATTAGTGGCAGAGCAGTTTACAGAAACCGATTCTGCCGCATTCATCGTGACACTGCAAGTGCTTCCGGTACAAGCTCCGCTATAAACAGGGTTTTGATAGCCTGAAGAACAGGTTGATGTTAAAGTGACCGCAGTTCCAGAGGCATAAGAAGATGAGCAGGTTGAACCGCAGTTTATTCCCGAAGGTGAGCTTGTTATGGTCGGACTGCCTGTTCCTGACGTGACTGATAATATATATGAAGTGGTAGTGGCAGAGCAGTTTACAGAAACCGATTCTGCCGCATTCATCGTGACACTGCAAGTGCTTCCGGTACAAGCTCCGCTGTAAACAGGATTTTGATAGCCTGTAGAACAAGTAGACGATAGGGTGACTATCGATCCCGAACTAAACGAAGCGTAACAAGTTGAATCGCAGTTTATTCCCGAAGGCGAGCTTGTTATGGTCGGACTGCCCGTTCCTGACGTGACTGATAATATGTATGGAACAGAATTAAAAGTTGCTGTAACAGAAGTCGTTGCAGTCATGGTTACGGTGCAAGTTCCGGTACCGGAACAGCCTCCTCCGGACCAGCCGGTGAAGGTAGATCCGCTAGTCGCGGAAGCAGTCAGGGTAACTGATGTCCCTGAACTGTAATTTACTGAACAAGTCGAGCCGCAATTGATAAAACCGTCACTACCGGTGACAGTTCCTGTTCCCGTACCAGATTTTGTAACGGTTAAGTTGTATACAGTTGTGGCAAAAGTTGCTGTGACAGAAGTCGCTGCAGTCATGGTTACGGTGCAAGTGCCTGTCCCGGAACATCCTCCTCCTAACCAGCCAGTAAAAGTGTATCCACTATTTGGCGAAGCTGTTAATGTAACTGATGTCCCTGAATTATAAGTTGCAGAACAAGTAGAACCACAATTAATTCCTGACGGACTACTGGTTACTGTACCATTAGTCGATGTAACTGATAACGTATATGTAATAGCAGAACAACTTACAGAAACCGATTCTGCCGCATTCATCGTGACACTGCAAGTGCTTCCGGTACAAGCTCCGCTGTAAACAGGATTTTGATAGCCTGTAGAACAGGTTGACGTTAAAGTGACCGCGGTTCCAGAGGCATAAGAAGATGAGCAGGTTGAAGGGCAACTTATCCCCGAAGGCGAACTGGTGATCGAAGCAACGCCTGTTCCTTGTGTGGTTGTTAAAGTATAGTAAGTCGTCCCACTCTCATATTCATAGGCACCTAATCCCCAAGTTGTCCACGAGTTACCGAGAATATCTGTCGTGAAAAGGGAAGATAGATTTGCTCCCTGACCTATCGTTGGCGAATTGGACAATAAATTGAAGTTTCCCGAACCGGCTGTGCCCGCAGTCGGCAGAGTGGTAAATTCAGGGTTAGAATTAGCACAGTAACCTGATGTAAAATACCCATCAGATAAACAAGTGGCACAGGTAGTATAGGTATTGCCATTATCACTAATAAGTGAATTTGTGTTTATTGACCAGAATTGATTATCTGTAATAGTTGCAATGCTTTTCGTTGAAGTTGTATTATCGCTGTAGCTGATGCAACTATCGCATTTTGCCATGATGTTGTTTTTTATAATTATACCTGTTGCCCCTGCTGTGTCATTGACAGCAATAGCAGCCTCGGCAGAAGCATTTACATTGATTCCGTAAAATGTATTATTGTATATCTGGTCTCCCGTATGATAACCATTTCCAATGCCTATTGCAGCCCAATTCCACGGAGGTTCCGCCGTTGTACCGCTCATTAAACAATTAACCGCATCATCTTCAAAAAGATTATCATAAACCAGCGTTCCAGATTCGCTATAAGAAGAAGAAATAGCTCCCGATAGATAAAGGACTGCCGTTACACCGACATCAGCAGTTCCATTATAAGCACACCAATCACCGATGAACTTATTGTGATGAACAACCATTCCGTTAATTCCATAGACAGCATTGGAATTGCCGCCATTAATCATAATCCCATCAGTGTGATAGTATGGTGAACTGCCTCCGGTAAAAACCTTCCCTGTTGTATTCGGGCCGTAGAAAGTATTATTATAAAATTGGATATTACTCATAACAGTAGAGGTGCAACCACCATTACCGCAAGATTCGATGTCAATTCTACCCTGTGCCTCAAAAATATTATCGTGAATTATAAAATTGCTTACTGTTGTATTGTTGCTATTTTCGGCTAAAGCGATCCCGTCAACTGCATTGGTGTCGAATAAACAATTCTCAACCGTCAGATTACTACCCCCTTCAAAATCAACTCCATACCCGCCATCGTTTACAGGCTCTCCGATATTATAAAGTTCTAACCCATCCACTGTTAAAGCGTAACCACTTAAATCAGAAATCATTGCCCGAAAACTATTTGACGCACTTCCCGTACCATCTATAATCGGGTATCCGCTGCCCCATGCTGTCCCCCCATTACAAGAAACAGATGCGGTAGAACCGCAGGGAGTAGTTGTTCCATCACAAGCAACTGCCGGACTACCCGTAAATCCACATTGCTGACCGCCCATAATAGTTATCGAAGTGGAAGGAGTAATCAGGTTTGCCGTTGTCGAAGTGAAAGTCCAATGAGAGCCACCTTTGAGGACAACAACATCTCCAGATGAAAGAGTTTTTGACCCTGTCCATCCTGACATTCCGGGCATATACTTCCACGGGGTTGACGTTGATGTTCCGTTGTTGGTATCCAAACCAGTGGCAAAATCGGAATAGTAAGTGGCAGCTATAACTACTTGAGGAGATAAAGATATGAGCAGGCAAGCTACAAATATTACGCCTATTTTATTTAAAATTTTACTTCTTTTCA